>Ga0316204_10004939_pt1 | contig 22966 bp, 22 predicted proteins | sample 6monrhotite_MG_2_FD_205661 | JGI IMG/M metagenome (GOLD analysis project Ga0316204, IMG submission 205661) | Microbial mat bacterial communities from mineral coupon in-situ incubated in ocean water Damariscotta River, Maine, United States -... | ecosystem: Environmental > Aquatic > Marine >... | reverse complement strand
CAATATCAGGGCTTTATTTTCCAACTGTTCCTTAATTTGCTCGTTTTCGTAGTTTTTGTAATGGGAGCGAACCAGCATCAAATTGAAAATAGCCGACATTAGTAACAGTGCGACAATAATTGTGGCGGTAATATAGGTTATTCGTTTAAATGAATTTTTTGTTAAGGGGCTTTTCACGGCAATTTATTCAATTTTTCACACAAGTGAGTCAATCTCAGGTCCTATTTTGAAACGTTAGCGGTCAATGCGTCAAATGTTGCCTGCTTTAGTTGCCGCCTTAACGACAGATATAACAGGCGTTGTTTGGTCGCGATGAAGGCCTAATGCTGCAGTGCCTGAATTTCCCTGAGTTTTGGAACTGCTAGCCGGGCTTCATCGGCAAGGCGAATTGCATTGGTTAAACGCGTCGGTGCACTACGGCCTTTGCAGCGATGGTTCAGGTCTCCCTGTATCGCCTCCAGCATACCTGCCATTAAGGCGTCGCGGTTTAACGGTGCGCCACCCGTCAGCCATTGCTGGATATCCATTACATCGCCCGCGACCTCGCGAGCCAGTTGTTCATGATTAAACCACAGCTGTTCAACCGTGCCGTCAGTAAGCAGCCCCGCAATGTTGGTTGTTAGAATATAGACGTTCTTTCGCACCAGTTGGAATAATAATTCCTTTGAGTTGGGTAACCGAAGTGCAGGAATGTCGAGTGTTGCAAGTGCCTCTGCCAGTATTTCAGCCTTGGGGCCGAAAACAGGGGAAGGTACTAACACTTTGTAATCCTGGCCTTTTTTCTTCTCAAACCAGACAGAAATCACCGTTGGATCTGAAAGAGTGTGTGCCTCCCAGTCACGGGGTAACAGTTCATTTTGCAACAAGGCGAGATGAGGTCGCCAGGCGTTTGGAATAGTGTCAAGGGTGGCATGGACGTCTGATTCGGCTACGGCAAGCAATACCAAGCTTGGGTCAGGGACTTCGGCTGTGATTTCGTTGAAATCGTTGCCTCGCAATACGGGGACAACAGGGGTGCCGCTTCTTAATAGGGCGCGGGAAAAGACGCTACCCATTTCACCCATTCCGATAATAATCGCGGGTTTTCTCATTAAATACTCCATTTAAATCCTGCATGCTTATGATATGGTTTCAAATTAGACAGGCCGAATTTGTGTTTTTGTGTTGGGTTTTGTGATTTTGTTGTTATATTTTATGTACATAGCTAGCCAGGGCCTTGTTAAGTCACAATTATTCTAAACCAACAATTCTTATTAAGTAACTCATTTTTTGGAAATATGCTGGTTGAATTTTTAGCAACTAATAGCCCGGTTACCCGAATTTGAAAATAGGAGTTTCGCCAAAGACAATTGTTGGGGTATCCTGAAAGGCGATCTGTGAGTATTAAAAGGTGGGGTTTGTCAGTGTGAGGCTAAAAATATTTGGATTCAGCCTAGTGTGGTTTTTATTATTGAGCATCAGTACGGTCTTTGCTCAAACGGATGTTGGGATGGTTTTGGACCCGGGGGAGGTGACTGAGTTAACCAAGGCGCAAGCAGGGGAGCGGTCATCGTTGGTTGCAGAATCAGGTCAGCGTGTATTGCCTCAATCTGAGGTAACTCCCCATCAAACCCAGCAATTGGCAGCCGTTACTGCGAAAACACCCACCGAAAACACAAATACCGTTCCATCCAAGGCACCTGCAGTGGAATCATTTTCCAGTTTAGATCGTGAAGCGGAAAAACTGCTGAAAGAAGTGTTGAATCTCAGTAGTGATCTTTCCATCCTGGACGAACAACACGCAAACCCCGCAAAAAATCAATTATTGGTACTTGTAACGCTACAGCCATCATCGTTTTTTGAATTGGACTATGTTGAGTTGAAGGTGGATAACCAGGTTGTTGCGGCTCATCCTTATACGGAAAAAGAAATTGGCGCGTTGCTGCGTGGGGGTGGCCATCGTTTGTACCTGGCTAATCTGCCTGCTGGCATGCATCAGCTAAAGGCCGTCTTTGTCGGTAAAGTTCCACGTGACCCCGATTATCAGCGCGAAGCAAGTTTTACGTTTATTTCGGGCGTGGATCGTACCGTTATAGAGCTATATGTTAATAGTGTTGAGAACAATGGATTTCCTCAGTTCACGATTAAAGAGTATAACTAAAATGAACGTATGGAATGATCATGGCACCAGCCTCATGCCGTTAGACTGCCCGTGGGTTGGCAGGTTGTTATTGATTGTTTTAATGTTGTTGCCCGCCAGCGCGCAGGCCGAAATTGTCTGGGCTGATATCAAGGACCCCAATATAAAGGAGGCGTTATTTGACTCCTACCAGGGGCATCACTTTTCCGCAATCACGCGCTTGCTATCGGCGCAAAAACTAAACCGGGTATTAGATCAGGAGCAGGCAGGCCTGGTGCTGGGAGGGCTTTATTTAGCCTATGGTTTTCATGAAGAAGCCTCGCGTATTTTTGAAGCGTTACTGAATACGGTGGAATCCCGTAATGTTAAAGATCAGGCATGGTTTTATTTGGCAAAAACACGGTATCAGCGCGGAAATCTCGAAGAGGCGTTAAGCGCCATCGGTAAAGTAACGAACGACATGAGTTTTAGTCTGCGTCAGGAGCGCTATATTCTTGAGGCAAATATTTTATTGCAGCAACAGCGTTACCTGGATGCATTAAGGGTATTGGAAAATGTCAACCAACATTCCGATTGGGGGCCGTACGCGCAGTTCAATAAAGGGGTTGCTGTTTACCACCTGGGGCGCGAGGATGAAGGCATTAAACTCCTCGATAGCCTTGGATCGATAACCGCCAGAAACAGTGAAACACAGGCACTTAAGGATAAAGCCAACCTGGTGCTGGGTTATGGTTATCTGGAGAAGGACAATCCTGATTCGGCGAGGGGTTTTCTGGAGCGCATGAAGTTATCCGGGCCGTTTGCCAATAATGCATTATTAGCGCTGGGGCGGGCATACTCGGACAAAAAACTACACCAGCAATCACTGATTCCCTGGTTGAAACTGACAGACCGGCACCCCAGCGACCCTGCCGTACAGGATTCGATGATGGCGGTCCCTTTTGCGCTAGGGCAAATGGAAGCCTTCAAACAATCCCTGGAATATTATGAAAAAGCCATGCTTACGTTCCAGGCTGAAATTGAAAAAATTAATGCGGCAGCGGAGGCTGTAGGTGGCGGTAAGTTGCTGGAAGACCTGATCCAATTTGCCAATCTGGAGCAGGAAGGTGTGGGTGATAGTCAGATCAATAAATATATAGATACGCCTGAAGGGCATTATCTATTGCCTTTACTTAGCCGTTATGAATTTAGAGAGGCGTTGGATAATTTCGCTGCCTTGCAATTATCGCTCGGAAAGCTGGAAGGTTGGTCCGCAAATTTAAATACCTATAATGATTTATCCGCAACAAAGCGCAAAGCCTATGATGAGCGCATTACCCGGATTCAGTCGCAGGCATTGTTGGTCGTCGAAAAATTTCGGCATTACCTGCAACGAATGGCATTTGATGAGTTGGAACGGCGCAAAACACGGCTGGTGAGCTATTTTAATGAGGCGCGTTTCTCGGTGGCACAAATTTACGATTATGCCGCAAAGCGTTGGGGTGAAAGTGATGGGGAATAATTGGCACGCAAGTGGTGCGCTTGCTTTATTAATGTTGACGAATGGTTGTGCCATTACTGAAAAAGACACGCTGGGTTCCCTTGGTGAATTGCCAATTAAAATAGAAAAAGATGCCATAATCGGGAGCGCACGCCAAAAGGCGATGGACAACTATTCAAAATTCATGACCTCGGCACCCAAAGATTCATTAAAGGTGGAGGCATTGCGTCGCCTGGCGGATTTAGAGCTGGAGCGCAGCGAAGAGCGCTATGAAAAACAAATTGCGGAACTTGATGCCAGTAAATCAAGTGGTGATATTTCTTCTAAAGAAGCTAAGATTAAACAGAGTTCGTATAAGAAAGCGATCGAACTTTACGAAAATGCCGCTGATGCTACAACGGGTGATGTCGATGATGCACAGGTGTTTTACCAGCTATCGAAAGCTTACGAACAGGCAGGCCAGCCGCGCAAAGCACTGGAAACGCTGGACCGTTTGCTGGCGAAATTTCCGGACCTGGAACATCGCGACGAAGTGCATTTTCGGCGCGGCGAATTGTTGTTTTCACTGAATGAGTTTGAGCAAGCCGACAGAGCATATACGCAGACGATGGTGGTGAATCCATCGTCCGCCTTTTATGAGAAAGCCTTGTCAAAAAAGGGTTGGTCGGCGTACCGGCAGAACAAGTATGGCCGGGCATTGCACTCATTCTTTACCCTGGTTGATCGTAAACTCAGGGGGCAGGGTGAAGAAGTTGAAATTGATAAAGTAAACCTTAGCAGTGGCGATAAAGAATTATTAAAGGATATTTATCGTGTTATTACATTAAGTTTTAACGAGTTGGGCGGCGCGAAAGCGGTAACTGAGTATTTTGCCAATAATAGCCAGCGCCACTACGAAAGCCAGATATATAAAAATCTTGGTGACCACTATCTATCACAGAAGCGTATTCGGGATGCGGCAAACGCTTATCAGGCCTTTGTGGTGCGTTCGCCGTTTCATGCATTGGCGCCGCACTTTGATATGTACCGCATCGATGCGTTTGGCCGGGGTGGATTCCCCACGCTGTTGATAGAGGCTAAAGTTAATTTTACCGGGCAGTATCAGATAAATGGCGATTACTGGAATAAACATAAAGAGGAAACACATAGAAAATTATTGCCGTTGCTGCAAAAAAATATCGAGGAAGTGGCTCGACACTTTCACGCGCAGGCCCAGAAAAGTAAAAAACCCGCAGACTATGCTAATGCCATCGCATGGTATAAGAGATATATTAAAAATTTCCCCTCTAGTGACAAGACACCAAAGATTAATTTTTTGTTAGCCGAAATGTTGTTTGAAAACAAACAATTTGAAGTGGCGGCAAAAGAGTATGAGAAAACCGCATACCAATATCCTAAATACGGTAAAGACGCTGAAGCAGGTTATGCGGCCTTACTTGCCTACAATGAGCAAGCCAACGGGTTGAGTGGCCGGCAGAAAGAAATTTGGGAGCGGCTGACCATCGCCAGTGCATTGCGATTTGGCAAAGCCTTTCCCGACGACAAGCGGGCGCCTGCTGCTGTTACCAAGGCGGCGGAAGATTTGTTTGCCTTTAAAAAATACGACCAGGCTGCTGTCGCAGCACGGTCCATTCTGGAATTAACCGGTGATACCACGGCTGACATGCGCCGCACTGCCTGGTTGATTGTCGCTCAGGCGGAATTGCAATCTGGGCGTTATGCCAGGGCGGAATCAGCCTATAAGATTGCTATCCGACTCACCAAGGGAAGTGAGGCTCAACGTAAAGCCATAGAAGAAGGTATAGCAGCATCAATCTACAAACAGGGTGAGCAGGCACGGGCGGCGAATGATCACCAGGGCGCCGCAAGCCATTTCGCAAGAGTCGCGGTGGAGGCGCCAAACACTGATATTGCAATAACCGCGCAATATGATATGGCGGTAAGTTTTGTGGCCAAGCAATCCTGGCAGGAAGCCATCAGGGCATTACAACAGTTTCGGAAAAAATATCCGCAACATCGTTTAAAGCATAATGTGACGGAAAATCTCGCGCTCGCCTATGTGAAGTCCAGGCAGCCTATGTCGGCGGCTCGCGAGTTTGAAACCATGATCGCCTATCAGTCCAATGTGGATGTGCGCCGTGAAATGGCATGGCGTATCACGGAGCTTTATGAAGAAGGGGGTTCCCGGAGCGACCTAATTGCTTCATATAAACAATTTATCAAAACTTATCCACAAGCCGTGGAACAGACAATAGAGGCACGGCAAAAGTTAGCGGATATCTACTTAGCCATTAACCAGGTTGATAATCGGCAATACTGGTTGCGCGAAATCGTCAGAAATGATGAAGATTCCGGTAGTGATCGTACGGATAGAACCAAATATCTTGCTGCAAAAGCAACGCTGGAACTGGCTGCGCCACGCATGGATTCTTTTCAAAGTGTCAAACTAGTGGCGCCACTCAAGCAAAACCTGAAAAAGAAAAAGCAGCGTATGCAGGAAGCGGTCGATGCTTACACAAAAGCGGCCAATTACGGGGTTGAGGAAGTCACAACTGCTTCGGTATATTGGCTGGCTGAAATTTATAACAAATTTGGCAAAGAATTACTCAAATCCGAACGCCCCAGCGGCCTATCTAAGGACGAACGGGAGCAATATGATATCCTGTTGGAAGAACAGGTGTTCCCATTTGAGGAAAAGTGCATAGATATTCATGAAACCAATGCGAATCGCATTGTAGATGGGATATACGATGAGTGGATTAAAAAAAGCATTACTGCGTTGAGTGTTTTACGTCCAGTGCGTTATGCAAAATCTGAAAGGAGTGAGTTGTTTGCCGATGTTATTTATTAAGTGGGCGGGTAGCGTCGTCATTATGGCGTTATTGCTTATTAGTTGTGCAGGGACTGCCACTAACACAAACACTGCCGAAGCGCCTGCATTAGCAAGTTCAGGCTCGGCTAAACCGCCGGAAACTGCCGTGAATGCCAATGTGCGGACTCAGTACGATAAAGCGGTAGGGGCAATGCGATCTGGCAATATCTCGCAGGCCAGGAATATGCTAGTGGACTTAACCCAAACGTCCCCCGATCTGGCAGGGCCCTATGTTAATCTGGGCATTATCCACTTTAGAGCCGATGAAATAGAAAAAGCGGAGCAGGCATTTCAACAGGCCCTTAAGGTGAACCCAGAAAGTGCCGTTAGTCTTAACCATCTTGGTATTATTTATCGCGGTAAAGGTAAGTTTAGCGAAGCCCGGGAGAATTACGAGAATGCCTTGCGAATTGATCCCAATTACGCGTATGCTCATCTCAACTTTGGGATCCTGCTGGATCTTTATCTTGGCGAATTAGAGGATGCGTTAGCGCATTATCAACGCTATCAGCAACTGACGCAGCAGGAGGACAAGGAAGTAATGAAGTGGATCGTCGATCTGGAACGGCGTATAAAGGCTGCAAAAAAGTAGTGTTACGATTTGATTTTGTTGTAGACTAGAAAACTTAAGATATGAATATGCTAAAAAAACTGCTTAGTATCATTATTCTTATAACGGTTAGTTCTAATGGTTATGTTTTAGCCGCTGATCGTTTAGAACTTGACGACACATCCATCGTCGGTTCACGCGAACTCCCTAAAGTGTTATATATTGTGCCTTGGAAGAAGTCTCGAATAGGAACATTGGCGGGCGTGTCGGAGAAAGGGGCATTTAAGGAAGGTATGTCTGCGTTAGACCGAGATATTTTTTTGCGAGAAATCAGGTACAACAGTATATTAAGTAGTCCTAAAGCTGTAACACGTAAATGATCTGCGACGTATACCCGTCTCATACCCCAGATTAATAGGTAAAAGCGATGTCATTTGATAATGGCTGGCGTAGTAGTGGCACCATTAGCGTCATTAACGGCAAATCAGGCATTGAGTTATACCCAGGGTGAAAGCAGCAGGACGCCGCAAAAAGTCGGGATTCGACGACAGGGATTGTTCTGTGGCGCAGGCGTTGCCAAGTCACTTTATGGGAAGTATTAGTTTTTTTAAATGTTATATAAAATTAGCCGTACTTATTGTTGTAGTCACCGATAGCGTCAAATTGCGATAAGTCAGGAGAGATAATAATGGAAGCCTATTCCGCAATTGTTAAGTTTTTTCAAGAAGGGGGCATGTTTATGTACCCCATAATGCTGGTACTCGCGCTGGGTCTCGCAATTGCCCTCGAGCGGTATATGTATCTTACCTATGCGAAGCAGACCAACCGTTCGATGTGGCAAAAACTCGTGCCATTGCTACAGCGCAATGATTACAAACAGGCAATGTCAGTCAGCTCGTCTTCCAAAGCGGATATCGGTAAAATTTTAACGTATGGTTTAACACGTTTACAGGCATCCCGGCATCGTGATGATATTGAAATGGCAATGGAAGAAGGTTTGATGGAAGTCATTCCCCGCCTGGAAAAGCGTACGCACTATCTTGCAACGTTCGCTAACATTGCAACATTGCTTGGTTTGCTGGGAACCATTATTGGATTGATACAGGCCTTCACCGCGGTTGCCAGCGCCAATCCTGCGGATAAGGCCGATTTATTATCAGCAAGTATTTCCGTTGCGATGAATACCACGGCATTTGGCTTGATCGCTGCGATTCCATTATTGCTGCTTTTCACGGTGTTACAAACCAAAACCACCGAGTTAGTCGATAGTATGGAAATGGCAACAGTGAAATTTCTCAATGTTATTACGGAGCACGCCAGGCAGTAGCCTGCAGGTAAGGAATCCAACGATTAAGTCTGTCATTATTTAACAAGGGAAAGGTCAGGGTACAGGTATGTCGCGAGTCCGTATTCGGCGTGGAGATAAAACGCCACCAGAACTCAACATTACTGCGTTTTTAAACTTGATGGTGATCTTGGTACCGTTTCTGCTCATCACGGCCGTATTTTCCCATATGTCAATTCTTGAGCTGAATTTACCGCCTGCGTCCCAGATTAAACCTGACCAGAATAAACCGACAAAAGAAGTAAATTTCGAATTAATTATCCGCGAAAAGTCCATTACGGTATCCGATACGCTGGGTGGCCCCATCAAAAGTTTTGACGTAACTGCCGGAGAGTTTGATCGTGAAGGTATATCTGCACTGCTGGTGCGCATAAAACAGAAGTTTCCCGACAAGCTTAATATCACCTTGTTACTGGAGCAGAATGTGCCGTACGACAGGCTGGTTCAAATGATGGATACTGTTCGTGTTGTTACTGAAACGGAAGACGGTGTGGACGTTAAAAAAGAACTGTTTCCGCAAATTTCAATCGGCGATGCACCGCTGCCTGAGCCCACTGTTAGAGGTAAAGGATAGCCCGTATGGTCAAGCATTCACGTCGAGCTAGACGCATGGAACAGCACCATAAGCGCAACAAGCGCAGCGCCGGGCTGAACATGGTTTCATTAATGGATATATTTACCATTCTGGTATTCTTTTTGCTGGTGAGTTCCACTGCGGTACAGGATCTCCCCAGTACAAAAAAAATTAAGCTTCCTGAATCCATTGCTGACAAACTGCCTAAAGAAACCGTCGTGATTGTGGTTAACAATGAAAACATTCTGGTCCAAGGTAATAAAGTGGCCGATGTGGCCGAAATTTCCAGGTCTAATGAGCCGTTAATTAAATCGTTAAAAGAAGCGCTGGATAACCAGTCCAAGCGTATTATTGTCAAGGCGCCAACGGATGGCAAGCCGGTGAATCGAGACGTAACCATCATGGGCGATAAGGAAATACCTTATAAATTGCTAAAGAAAATCATGTTTACGTGCACGCAGGCAAGCTATGGAAAGATATCCCTTGCCGTCACCAAAAAATTACCGAAGAGTGGGTAGTAACGCGTGACAGCCTTATATCATTCATACATTCTTCCCTGGACCGCAATACCTGAGGAAAATCAGCGCTTAAAAAAGAATGTGCTGATCAGTGTTGTTTTCGCATTAATTTTCGGTATTGCAATGCCATTTCTGCCATTGCAAAAAGTGGATAAGACAAAGGTAGAGGAATTGCCGCCTCGTCTGGCGCAGTTGGTGATTGAGAAGCAAAAACCAAAGCCACCGCCACCGCCGCCACCACCAAAAAAAGAAAAGAAAAAGGAAATAGAGAAAGAAAAACCGAAGAAGAAGGAAGAGAAAAAAAAGGAAACAAAGAAAGAGAAGCCAAAACCAAAGCCGGAGCCTAAACCTAAGCCAAAACCCAAGCCTAAGCCCGAAAAAACACAGGCAGAGTTGATCGCGGAGGCTCGAAAAAAAGCGTCAAACACCGGGTTATTAGCATTAGCCGATGAGCTCTCTGATTTACGTGAGAAGCCGGCGCCGTCGCTTAATAAAACGGCAAAACTGTCCAAGGGTGCGGCGCAGGCAAAAACCTTTAAGCGCAATATCTTAACATCGAGCGTAGGTGCCACCAGCGGTGGAATTGACACGGCTAATTTGAGTTCTGGCGTCAGCCGCAGCAGTCTGCAAGGCCGCGAAACCACACAGGTGGAAAGCCCCGTTGAGAAGGTGGCCAAACAAGCGAAAATTGATAGTGACCGTACCAATAAACGCCCCAGCCGGACGTTTGAAGAGGTATCCCTGGTTTTCGATAAAAACAAAGGCAGTATTTATACTATTTATAATCGGGCACTGCGCAAAGATCCCACGCTCGAAGGTAAAGTGGTATTTGAAATAACCATCGATCCGGCTGGTAGTGTGGTCAGTGTTAAGATTGTTTCCAGCGAGCTGAACTCTCCCAATCTGGAGAAGAAGCTGTTGCAACGTATTAAGTTTTTTAACTTTGGTGCTAAAGATGTGGAGACATTGATAGTAACCTATCCCATTGATTTTCTTCCACCCTAGCGCCGAGCCTGGCCATTTAATCGTAACCGCGTTAGCGATTAGGCAAAAACGTCCAGAACAGCACCAGGCCTTAAGGCGATCGCCGCTTCGGTGTTGGCTGTAAAATCACGCGTATCAATAGCTTGAGCCGATAGCGGAGGGTTTGCATTTCCGGGACGGCTTTCAACCACATTTGCCGATTCATTACCTTCATTTTTTAAAGCAGTGTCTTCTGTATTTTTTTCGGACTTATTAATCCCTTCCGTGTGTGTTTCCTGGTTTTCTTGCCGCAACTCAACCTGAGCTTCTGCCGCCATAACGGAGGCTTGGGAGGCAACCATACGATCTTGCGCTGATGGATTTGCCGGTGCCAGTGCCGCCGCTTTTATTTGGTTGGCTTTTTGTATTGTTGCTTGAGGGTTGCCGTCGACGGTTGAGGTATCAATAGACACCTCACCACTTACCGCATATCGTTTATTGTCAGGCCCCTGTTCGTAGTCAAACTGGGCTGGCCCGGTTAGTTGGCCTCCAGCGGCTTTATGCGCAGCCTCATGGGCGCGGACTTCGCGGTCACGTGACGCTAATTTGCTGATTTCAACTTTGTCGGATGACGTTTGGGCCTTATCGTCTGTCTGGGTAGCGGTACTATTGCTGGTGCCATCCGAGGTCTTTGGTTCACTATCACCGATTTTCAACGTGTCGGTTTTGTCACCAGCCTCTTTTTTGCTGGCTTCCTTGCGAGCATTCGCAAAGGACTGCTCGATATTGTTGGGGAATACGTTGTTTACCGGAAAAATGGATTCTAAACTGGCCATGTTTTAACCTTGAATCACCAATTGAACCATGTGCCTGTTGCTGCAGGTATTGTGTATACGCGGGAGGCTTAATATTGGTTGCTTGTTGCGCCTGCTATAAATGCGAACAAGCCAGTGCCTGGCGTTAAGCCTTAACGTCGAGAATTGTGCCGAGCGCCTCATCGATGGCTTGTACCACCTTTACCGACGCCTCAACCTGTCGCTGATCTGTGTTTAAATCAATCATCGATTTTGCCAAATCGGCAGTGTCTTCTCCGCCCTTGCTGACGGATGACGCAATTTGTTGTGCGTGCTGCTTAAAGTTATCCATCCCTTGATTGATGCCAGATATTCCTGTAACCAATGGGAAGCTCATGGTGTTCACCTCGCGTACCGTTAAGTTAATTGCTTGTATTTACAGTGGCGTGCCTATTGGCCCATGAATTACGCTAAACAAGATAAGTGATATTAGCGTTTTTAGCTGGCCGTTTACAAAGGTGCCCTGAGCTATATATCGGCCAATGCGGTGGGTGCTTTAATAATTTTAAGCTTATTGCAATGTGTAATAAGCAATTTTTAAAGTGATAATTGCTATTGCTTTAGTGTGTTAGCGCTGCATCGTGGTGGTGCATCACTGCGGACATTGAATCAATGCGCTGGTTTTTAAACGTACAATGGTATTAATAAGCATATGGCGTTCGTAAACAGACCGGAGGCCGTCACTAATTCACGGCGAGTGGTAATGTTTTTCCTTTCAGATAATGATTAACCTGAGCTGTCTTTATCGCGTAATTTGAGTCTCTACTTGGTGAGGTTGGTATGGTTTTGGGGATGCAGCCAATGATTACCCGTAATGGATGCCGGAAATTTCCAACAATTGGACTTCAAGCTTATGCAAGTATAGGCTGTATTGTACGAGAATATGCGCGCTGATCGAGTGAACTTATGCGCAGCACGAATACCTTAAGTTTAATGCCTGAGTGGTTGAGGCTATGGTTTAGGGAATGACTTCGGTCATGGTTTAAACAATTGTTAATAGGGTGGTATGCACAGCGGGTTCGACGATGATCCCGGCAATACTTTCAACGATGATTTCAATGATGGTCTCCATACGGAAGGCTACAAGGAAGAAGGAAGGGTGTTATGGCTCATAATATTTTAATTTTATTTGTTTTATTAGGGGTTGTTTCGGTGCCCGTAAATGTCATGGCGGCTGCTGAGTCGCCGTGTCCGGAGACCCTTGATTTCACCAAGCGTCCCCTGGCAAACCAGCAGGAAATCAATTTATGTGCTGAATATTTGGGTAAAGTGGTGGTCGTGGTTAATACGGCCAGTAAATGCGGGTATACCTATCAGTACGAAGGGCTGGAAGCGCTTTATCGAAAATACAAAAACAAGGGTCTGGTAGTGATTGGATTTCCGTCCAACGACTTTGGTGGTCAGGAGCCGGGTAATGAAAAACAGATACAGGACTTTTGTAAGTTAACGTATGGTGTTGAATTTCCTATGTTTGAAAAAACGCATGTGGCACAACATAACGCTGACCCAATTTACCAGACGCTGGCTAAAATTTCCGGTGAATTTCCACAGTGGAATTTTCATAAGTACGTGTTGGATCGCAAAGGCAAGCTGGTTGCAAGTTTCAATAGCAAGGTTGAGCCACAAGGCAACAGGATGATTAGCACCATCGAAAGTCTGTTGTAATGACGGCGAATAGCCACAACAAAATTCAGGTCGGCATCAGCAGCTGTCTGTTGGGGCACAAGGTTCGGTTTGATGCTCAACATAAAGAGCAGCGGCTTATTACCGGAAAACTGGTTAATAAATTTGATTTTGTGCCTGTTTGTCCGGAAGTTGCCATTGGTCTGGGTGTGCCGCGTACTCCAATTCATCTGGTCGGTGATCAACATGAGCCGCGGGCAGTTAATGTCCGCGATGAATCCATTGATGTCAGCGAAAAGTTGATTGAGTTTGGTCTTCAAAAAGCCCAGCAGCTGGACACTATTAGTGGTTATATTTTTAAAAAAGGGTCGCCCAGTTGCGGTTTATTTAATGTAAAAATTTACAAGAGCAAAACCAGTGTGTTGAGTGGTGGCATGGGTTTGTATGCCCGACAAATCACAAATAAAAATCCCTTGTTGCCGGTAGAGGAAGAGGGCCGTTTAAGTGACCCGGTGTTGCGTCATAATTTTTTGCAACGTGTTGAGGTTTATCACCGCTGGCAGTTATTGAATGCCGATGGGCTGAGTAAGAATGGTCTTGTGCAGTTTCATACCCGTCATAAATTTATGTTACTTGCCCATTGTGAGTTTACCTATCGATCGTTGGGGCCGCTGGTTGCACAACTTGGCCGGAATGATTTACCGACGTTTGCCCAAGAATATATTACGATGCTGATGAGCGGTTTGCAAAAGCCCACGTCTCGAGGTAAGCAAACCAACGTGCTGGAGCATCTGGCGGGATTCATTAAGGGGGATCTTGATCGCCATGACAAGCAGGAGATGCGGCAATTAATTGAGCGCTATCGGGAAGGTGATGTTCCGCTTGAAGCGTTGCTCACTTTATTGAGGCATTATTTTCGAAAATTTCCCCGCCGTTATGTGTTACAGCAATACTACCTGAATGATGTCTGCCCTGAGGTGTGACAGAACAGTCATCTAGTGTTTTCTATTACCATTTTTCATCAAAATCCATAACACCGGCAACGTACCCACGACTAGCATCAATGCCGCTGGGGCTGCCAGCTCCAGCATTTCTTCGCTGGCTTCGATCCAGATTCTTACTGGTAAAGTGTCAAAGCCAGTGGGGCGCAGAATGAGGGTGGCGGGTAATTCTTTTAATGCATCAATAAATACCAGCACCCAGGCACTGGCCAGGCCACCCCGAATCATGGGGATAATGACACGACGCAGGTTTTCGAGGGGGGTGGCACCTAAGATTCTACCGGCCTGTTCGATTGACGGTGTTAGTTGTTGCATGGCCGCATCCTGCGACTGCACGGCCAGCGGCAAAAATCGAATAATGAGGGCTAATAAGAGTGCGAAAATCCCGCCATAGACAATTGGGAATACTGCAATGATGAATGTTAATATGCCCAGGGCAACCACCGGCCCCGGTAAAACAAAGCCAACGCTGGAGACCTGGATCAGGGTATTGCTGAATTTGGAACGCTGGCGATTGTTGTATAGCGCAATGGGTAACGCAATGACGGTTGCGATGGTTGCGCTCATGGCGGCCAGTGACAAGGAATTGAATGCGTAGCCCCAAAATGCCTGATTAATAAGATCCTGTGTCCAGGCTTCCCAGCTCCAGGACAGCATCCAGGCCAGGGGTAAAGCAAAAGAGAACAAAGTAATAAGGCCGAGCCAAAACCAGATAGCGGCTATCTTTATGGGGCTTGCTGGCTTTAGGGTATGTTTGCGTGTCTGGCGGCAGGAGTAATAGCGTTGCCGGGCACGAAAAAACCGCTCCAATACCAGAAACGTTAAGCTTAACGTGATTAACAACAATGATAAGCTGGCGGCAGACTGATAATCAAAACGACCACTCATTTGCAAATAAATGCTGAGGGTGAAGGTTTGAAAGTGCAGCATGCTGACAGCGCCAAAATCGGATAACGCATGCAGCACAACCACGGCCAGACCGGCCGCAATTGCGGGCCTGAGTAACGGTAAATTGATTCGCCAGAACACCTGCGCTTTGCGTATGCCCTGAATTTGCGCGGCTTCTTCCAGCGTTTGCGTAGATACCGATAGAGCGGAATGTGCCAGCAAAAAAACGTATGAAAAACCGGCCAGTGATAACACCATGGTAACACCAAATATATTATAGATATCCGGTATGGTGTCCGCACTGCCGAACAGATATTGCCAGACTATTCCAATCCAGCCATCGGCTTCAAACAAGGTGGTATAAATGTGGGCGAATACATAGGTGGGAATCGTGAGCGGTAATACCATTAGCCAGATAGCATATTGCCGCCCTGGAAAGTCATGCCGTGCGATCCACCATGCAGCACTAACGCCCAACACAAAACAGCCAATTGCAACGAGCACCGCGAGAGAGAGGGTATTCCACAGTAGTTCGGGCAGGCGGCTGCTCCATAGCTGCTGCCATTGCTCAAAGGACAGTTGCGAACTTTCGAATAGGACAAACCAGAGTGGTATTGAAGCCAATACCACTACCAGCACTGCCATATTGCCGAGAGGACCGAATGCCCGGTTTGTTACCCCTACAGCAAAGTGGTGTAATTTTTTGGTACTGATTGCACTAATTATTACGGCATTCCTACTGCTTCAATAAGGTCAATGGTTTCATTGCGATACTTGCCTAACTGATACATTGGCACATTGGCAATTTTATAACTTCCAGCGGCTGGAACAACCGAACTTGCCGCCACGCCCGCACGGGTTGGATATTCGCGATTAACGTCTGAAAATACCTTCTGGCCTTTTTCAGATACTAAGTAGGCTAGCAATTTTTCGGCCAGCGCCCGCTTTTTGGAATGTTTCGACATGGCAATTCCGGCGACATTCCAGGCGACGCCCATCTCATTGGCGCCTTGATCGGGCAGAATTACTTTTAAAGGTGCATCAGGGTGTTTGTCGAGATGCCGGTAAACGTAGTAGTGATTGACCAGTCCGGCGGCCAATTTTCCGGAGGCGACTGCGCTTACAATCTTACTGTGTTTGTTAAATACTTTACCGTTGACATTGTTTTTCATGCTGGAAAGCCAGGCTTTTGTTTTTTCCTTATCGCTTGCCAGCATGTAAACCGATACACCGGCAATGTAACTTTCATTGGTGCTGTGGGTAATACCCAATTTACCGTTTAATTTCGGATCAGCTAGGTCAAAGACTGAATGAAGAGAATCAGCAAAAGGGCTGTTAGTATTAACCACTAAGACGCGGGCGCGCGCAGAAAGGCCAATCCAGGTATCGTCCTGAGCGCGGAAGTTTGCGTCAATGGGAGAGGCGAGAGACGAGGGTAGTTTGGCAAACAGGCCTAGATCACTGCCTTTCTGCAACGTTCCAGCATCATTGCTGAGATACAAATCCGCATCGGTGCGGTTTCCTTCAATTTTAAGTTTATTCAATAGTGCAGTGGATTCACCGCTGTGGATGGTAACGTTAATTCCGGTTTCTTTGGTAAACTGCTTGATTACGGGTTTAACAAATTTATCGCTACGGCCGGAGAAAACAACAATTGAATCAGCTGCTTGCGCAATCGATATCGTTGATAATACTGCAGTAAACAGTACGATTATCATACTCTTAAGAGATTTCATGTTTTGGTCACTCTCTAATTGGATCACTTAAATTAGGTTACTTTGTTCAAATTGCTTGTGCGTTATTTAAATCTTAATCTAAATGATAATAATTCTCATTTACTTTTTCAAGTAGATTTTTCAGGAATATAGTGTTTGGCAATGGGGAAGTCACTTAAGCTATTGTTTGTTAATGATATATATTTTATATGGAGATTGTTAAATGACTGTAAAACCTTCAAAATCAGATGAAAATGCCCGCTTACCCACAGCGCAACAGATTGATGCGGAAATCATCACCGTAAAAACACCTGAGGAAATTGCAACCAAACAGAACTTGCCCTATTTTGTGGGAATCTCGCAATTGTCGGCGGGTGCCCGAAATATTGCGATGAATATGGTGGTTATTCCGCCTGGTGCCAGCGCCAAACCCCATTACCACAAAGATTTTGAAACCGCGATTTATATACTCAAAGGTCGGGTCGAAACCCGTTATGGTGAGGGGTTGAAAAAATCGGTTATTAGGGTCTGTTGACAATTGAGTTTGCTCACTGCCGGATCCGCTTTTTTCGCTCGACAAGGCGGAGCGAGCGCCGTGTAGTTAGTCTACTCAAGCGAGTGACAACGCGGTCGAGCGGAAAAAGCGGCCCGGCCCTACGGGTTGCGCCAGTAAATGCGCTACTCGGCGTTGCTCGTTGCTCATTTAGAATAACTAAACGTCGCGCCTCGCGCCTTGATTAGCGCTTTTACTGGCACAACAGTGAGCAAACTCAATTGTCAACAGACCCTAATGAAGCCGGGGACTTTATTTATATTCCGGCCGGTTTGCCGCACCAGCCCACCAACTTAAGTGACACAGAAGCGGCGCATGCGATCGTTAGCCGTAATGATCCAAATGAGCAGGAAAATGTGGTGCTTTATGCCTTCGACGATTGAGAGGAGCCAACCAGTTTGTTAATGGTGAGCCCTTGTACGGCGATGGAGAAAATGACGACCACGTAAGTCAGTGACAAAATCAATTCCCGCTCGGTGCCGACGGGCAGTGACAAGGCCAGGGCTACCGAGATACCGCCTCGCAAGCCTCCCCAGGTTAAAATCCGAATGGCTTTTGGGCTGAACTCGCGCTTGAAACGCAACAATAACACCGGAATACTCACGCTAATAAAACGAGCCAATACTACTACAGGAATAATGAGGGTTGCGGCCAGCAAATAGTTATCGATAAAGGTTAATACCAGTAATTCCAGGCCAATGAGTACGAATAACACAGCGTTCAAAATTTCATCGATCAATTCCCAAAACGTATCCAAGTGGTCGCGGGTTTTTTCAGACATGGCAAAGTGCCGTCCCTGATTTCCAATTAACAACCCGGCTACGACCATGGACAGTGGCCCTGAAACGTGGAGTGCCGTACTTAGCGCATAACCGCCCATGACGAGCGCTAATGTGATTAAGACTTCCACCTGATAGTTGTTGACACTTTTTAGCATCCAATAGGCTATGCCACCGATGATCAGCCCGAATACGACTCCCCCTATGGCTTCTTCTGCAAATAATAATAAAATATGCCCGGGTGTTACTTCAGTTTCACTGGTGGCGATGGTTAATAATACGATAAACACGACCACCGCAATTCCATCATTAAAGAGTGATTCGCCGGCAATTTTTGTTTCCAGGGTTTTGGGTGCGCCGGCTGTTTTTAAAATGCCGAGTACCGCAATTGGGTCAGTGGGGGAGATCAATGCGCCAAATAAAAGGCAATAAATAAAGTCCAGCTCAACGCCCAGCCAGGCCAGCAGAAACCACGATGTGATTCCAATGAGGAATGTAGACGTTAACATTCCAACCGTGGCCAGCGTGGAAATAATCCATTTTTGTTGGGCTAAATCATTGAGGTTAATGTGTAACGCCCCGGCAAACAGTAAAAAACTGAGCATGCCGTTCATAAGCGTGGTGTTAAAGTCAATTTGTGCTAAAAACGTTTGTGCGTAATCTTCCATCTGCACAAACCCCATTTTACCAAGCCCCAATAATGCCAATGAGAACATTAACGCAATGAGCATTAATCCCACGGTGGTTGGCAATTTTATGTAGCGATAATTGATGTAACTGAAAACGGCCGATAGGGTAACTAAAACAGCCGCAATGTTTAATATGCTCATCGTGTGGTAGAAATCCTGATTATTGTTGTTATAAAAAAAGTTATAAAAATAGTTATAACAAAATAGTTATAAAAAAATGTTCAATTAGCGTTGGGCTCACCCATAAGGTGTATTACCCAGGCTAGCGTTTGGCAATTTTAGGTAAGTCGCCCATTAGGCCCATGGCGTGCCGTATAATCAGGTTTTTCGCTGGGGTTGCATTGTTCAGTAGGTTCAGTCCCATGTTTCTCAGGGAGCTTAGTAGAGGCTGTTGGTTGCCGAACAGAGTTTTAAAAGCGCTCATTGTTGTCAGCATGGCGAGGTTATCACCTTTGCGCCAGCGTTCATAGCGACGCAAAGCGGAATAGTTGCCCACGTCACGGGCACTTGCATCATTAGCGTAATCCTGCAGAACCTCAGCTAATGTGGCCGCATCGGCAAAACCCAGGTTAGCACCTTGCCCCGCTAACGGGTGAATGGTATGTGCAGCATCCCCTACCAAGGCAATGCGATGTTTAACATAGTTGTCGGCATGCTGGCTTTTGAGTGGAAAACTGGCAAGTTCGCCGGATTCAATGATTGCGCCGAGTTTATGCTCAAAGGCATCACCAAGGGCCACGTTGAAATCCTGGTCGGTCATTGCCAGTAGTGATTCCGCCTGTTCTGGGGTTGTGCTCCACACAATTGAGCTATAGCCATCCGTGAGTGGTAAAAAAGCCAGTGGCCCGGTGGGTGTAAAGCGCTGCCAGGCGGTTTCCTGATGAAATTTTTCAGTTTTCACTGTGGTAACCACGGCGGTTTGCCGGTAATCCCTGGTATTAACGGTTATTCCCACTGCTTGCCTTACCCAGGAGTTTGCGCCATCTGCGCCTACAATCAGTTTGCCTGACAGTGTTCCATGATTTTCAAGCTGTAGTTGCGCGAATTGGTCGTCATTGCTGAGTTGTAATGGCTTATTGCCAAAAAACAGTGTGATGTTATTAAACTGGCGTAAGCGTGCCATTAATGCTGATTGTATTACACTATTTTCAATGATGTGACCCAGGCAGGGCTCTCCGATATCGGCACTATCAAAATGGATGACACCATTGCCAGTAGCATCCCAAACATGCATTTCGCGAAAGGGGCTGGCGCGCATTTTTTCGATTGCCCCCCAAACCCCAACAGATTCGAAAATACGTTGTGAGGCGCGGGTGACGGCGCTAACCCGGCAATCAAAACGACTGGCGTCCCAGGTTGTGGTGGGCTGATTTTTGTCAATCATCGCAATGCTTAAACCGCTGTCTGCCAGTGCATTGGCAAGCAACGCACCCACCATGCCACCACCTACTATGATTACATCAAACGCGGTGTTTTGTGATTTGGTTGCCGAGTTCGTCATAACGGCAGCCCTCTTGCCAAACGCGGCAGCTTTCCGGCCAGTCCCATACTGTGTTTTGCCAGCTGGTGTTTTAATGGTGGGAAAATATCGGTAGCAATAAGCCCAATATTGCGGGCAAATGCCAGCGGGGTAAAGTGGTTTGAAAAGACTCGCACTAACTGATCAGTGAAGCCAATAATACGGCGCTGATCCTGTTTGCGCCACGCCTGGTAGGCGTTCAATGTGTCGATGCTACCAATGTCGCTCTGGTTGTTATCGCATTCCACAATAATTTGTGCCAGTGTGGCAACATCGCGCATGCCAAGGTTAAAACCCTGCCCCGCGATGGGGTGTAGCATGTGTGCGGCGTTGCCAATCAGTACCAGGCGTTGTTGCACCTGGGCATTTGCCTTAATTAAGTGCAACGGATAACTAACGCGTTTGCCTACCTGGGTGAATTGACCCAGTCGGGTTCCAAACTGATACTGTAGTTGCTGTAGAAAGGCGGTATCATCGAGCGCCATTACCGCGTCAGTTTTATGTTTGTGCTGGGTCCAGACAAGGGAGCAGCGATGGTTCGCTCCCTGGCGGGCGGGTTTTTCAATATCCGTATTGGGTTGTGTTGGCGCATTCATTGGTGCCTGCATCGGCAATAACGCCAGTGGGCCTGAACCGGTAAAGCGCTCGTAGGCTACATTATTATGCGGTTCACTGGTGGACAGGTTTGTCGTAACGGCGGTTTGTTTATAATCATAGGCTTTAGCGGTTATGCCTAGAATGCTCCGTACGCTGGAGTTGCCGCCATCTGCGGCAACGATGAGTCGTGCATGCAGGGTTTTTGCGCGACCTTCCAGGTCCAGTGTTGCCTCAGCGGAATCATCCGTTAACTCAAGTTTTGTGAGTCGGGCAGGCCTGAGAAAATCAACGTTGTCGAAGTTTTGCAGTCGTTGGTAGAGAATCTTACCTAACGCGCTGGCGGTGATGACGTAGCCGAGTGCGTCGACTTTTTCGTCGCGACTGTTAATACGGGTTGCGCCTGGATGCCCCTGGTCTGAGACATGAATGTTGGTGATTGGCGTGACGTGCTGACCGATCTGTTCCCATAATCCCATGGCTCGAAATATTTGCGAACTGCCGTATGATAATGCGATGGCGCGATCATCGTAACTCGGTGGTGTTTCCGTTACATTGGCATGGGCTTCAATAATGGCTATTTTTAGTGATTTATTGCCTAACGCGCATCCCAGGCTTGCGCCTACCATTCCGCCACCGACAATAATAATATCGTATTGGTTTGCTGAAGTTGTCAAAAACGAATTCCTTGCAGATTAAACTCGGCGCATGGCAATAGTGGAATGCCTGTCATGCCATGAGCGTTTCGATATCTTCAATGGTTTTTGGGGCGTCTATAGACAAGACTTCATGGCCATTTTTGGTTACCAGGACATCATCTTCTATGCGTATGCCGATATTCCACCATTTTTTCGCTACGTTCTTGCTGCCTGCAGGAATATAAATGCCGGGTTCTACCGTTAGCACCATGCCCGGTTCGAATGGACGCCAGCGATTGCCATGCTTGTAATCACCAACATCGTGAACGTCCATCCCGAGCCAGTGCCCGGTGCGGTGCATGTAAAAACGACGATAATCTTCATTTTTAATTAGCTGTTGCAAAGTGCCTTTCAGTAGCCCGAGTTTAATCAAGCCTTTTGTTAATGCTTTAATGGCTGCAGTGTGAGGGTCATTCCAGTGCTTTCCCGGTCTGACCTGTTCGATTGCAGCAAGTTGTGCATCAAGCACGACGTTGTAAATAGCTTTTTGCTCATCGTTGAATCGGCCGTTTACCGGAAAGGTTCGTGTGATATCGGCGGCGTAGTATTGCTTTTCTGCGCCGGCGTCGATCAGTAACAGTTCTCCATCGTTTAAGGGCATGTTGTTTTCGATGTAATGCAAAATGCAACTGTTTGCACCACCTCCGACGATGGATGGGTAGGCCTCTGGGCAGGCATTACGATTAAAGTGATACAGTATTTCAGCTTCAACTTCACACTCGTTTAAGCCGGGCTTGCAGGTTTTCATGGCGTGAATGTGGGCCTGGGCTGATATTTTCGCCGCTTTACGCATTAGTGCAATTTCAGCCGGACTTTTGAACAGGCGCATCTCATGTATCAATTTGTCGAGCGAGATGAACTCCCCGGGTGTTTGAATTCCAGCGCGTGATTTTTCTCGCACCTGACTGACCCAGTCGATGACCTGTTGGTCAAATGTGCTGTCACAGCCCATGGTGTAATATACGCGTTCGCAATTTTCCAGGAGGTCAGGGAGAATGTCGTCTATTTCCGATATGGGGAAGGCATCATCCGCACCATATAACGTTTTTGCGCCTTCCAGTCCGGCGCGGGGGCCTACCCAGGTTTCCATAACCGGGTCCCGCTCCCGGCAGAACAGTAAATATTCCCCGTGTTTGTTTTTTGGCGCGATAACGCAAACACTTTCAGGTTCATTGAACCCGGTGAGGTAATGGAAGTCACTGTCCGGCCGATAAGGGTATTCAACATCGCGATTGCGCACGGCCGTGGGGGCTGCCGGTAAAATGGCAATACTGTTTTTGCCCATCATGGCAGCGATTCGTTTGCGTCGTTTGGCAAATTCAGATTGATTCATGGTTCACTTTTCGTTGTGTTTTGTTGTAGTATGTTGCGTTGTTAGGGCGAATACCGGCAATTTATCGGGTAATTGGTGTTTGGCTAACACTGAATAGAGTGCCTAATTTGTGTTCCTAATCAATGTGGCTAATTAATGTGGTTAATTAATGTTTCTTGAAATTAAAGTTTCTAGAAATTAATGTTTCTTGGAAAATGTGGCGTTGCCGAGGTTAACCGTTGATACTTTGTTGGGGTGCATTTCTTCATTGATTAATAATATACCAACACGTACGTATTCAATTAAATTTTCCAGTGCGT
>Ga0316204_10004938_pt1 | contig 22968 bp, 18 predicted proteins | sample 6monrhotite_MG_2_FD_205661 | JGI IMG/M metagenome (GOLD analysis project Ga0316204, IMG submission 205661) | Microbial mat bacterial communities from mineral coupon in-situ incubated in ocean water Damariscotta River, Maine, United States -... | ecosystem: Environmental > Aquatic > Marine >... | reverse complement strand
CCAATTGCCCTTATTTTGAGCTCAAAAAGCAAGAAAGGTGTGGCTTTAAGAATAATAGCTTCACTTCTTTTTCCTTACATCCAAGCATGAAAAATATTTAGCCTACCGTTTATTTTTCGGAATTCGATAAATTCAGGCTATGCAGATCATCGACCTTTCCAAGACCATAGCTTACCGCAAAGAAGATCCCTGGTTTATGAGGATTAAAGTAAAGAACAAACCTCATAAAAAAGCAGGGGTGCTGATCAAGTACTTCCTCAAACTTCCTAAGCGTTTATTTCCAAAGGGTTTTGTAGGCTGGGCCGATGATAAAATTTACAGCATGGGGGTGCATAGTACTACGCACATAGATGCACCCTGGCACTATAGCCCCACTGTAGCTGGTAAACCTGCCAAAACTATTGATGAGGTACCTCTGGAATGGCTTTATGGCCCAGGAGTGGTCATTGACATGTCGCACAAACCCGACTATGAAGAAATTACGGTGCAGGACCTGCAAAACGACCTGGCAAAATCAGGTGCTACCTTGTCACCCGGAACCATCGTACTTATTCGCACCGACCGCGACCAATTGAGCGGCAACGAATTTGTAGAAAGAGGCACGGGTATGGGCAAGGCCGCCACTGAATGGCTGATAGACCAAGGCATAAAAGTGATGGGCATAGACCAATGGGGCTGGGACCTACCCTTGAAATACCTGGCGGCACAGGCCAAAGCTACCAACGATCCCAACCTCTTCTGGCAAGCGCATCTGGTAGGTCAGGAAAAAGAGTACTTGCACATGGAGCAGCTCACCAACCTCAAAGCCTTACCAAGCCATGGTTTTAAAGTGGCAGTCTTCCCACTCAAGATCAAAGGGGCCTCGGCCGCACCGGCAAGGGTGGTGGGAATTATTGAATAAAAACTCTAATGAACTAAAGGTAGAAAAAACACAAATTCTTATCTTCCATCATACCGAATTATAGATATGAAAAAACTCCTGATTATTCTCTGCTGCTCCTTTATGGCCTTTAGCGCCTACTCACAAGACTGGAAATCTAAATTAAAAGAAGAACTGGTCACCATGGAGAAAGGTAAATTCACGATGGATGACACACAGATGTTGACTTTCGAGAATGGTGCCTCAATGACCTTTCAAACTACTGCTACTGGAGATCCAGACATTATCAATCGGGATAATTTCATTGCCGTATTCAGTAACGTCAGTGTTTTTATGCTAGTAGGCATAATGGAAGAAGCTGGCATAAACGTGACCAGTATCGACTTTAAAGAGGTGGAGAACCCAACAGGTCCGGCAGACATCAAAATACATCTTGATATGGTTAACAGTGGCCTGATTATGACCATAACGACTGAAGAGGGTGACGAAAAGGAAATAATGACCTGGGAAGAATTCTTTAATGAGAAATAGTTCTCACGAATAGATGGTAGATTATAATTCAATCTATCTCTTCTACTAAAATTTTAATCATCATTATCTCCGCTATTATCGATGAGCGCATAAAGCCAGTTGTAATTCTTTTTAGTGTTTTTTTGAAGGTTACTAGTTGATTGGTCCTCCACCCAATACCCAAGTGGAGCTAGAGGTTGAAAAAGGGATATCATCCGAACTGCCCACTTTAACTTTTGTTGTTTTCTTTGCATTTCCTGTTGCGCCTTTATTACTTCAATCAAAAGTTCGTTCATTGTATTTGCATCTATATCAAACCCATTTTTTGCCACTAAGGAAATGTAATTTCTAAACTCAGAAATTCTCTTATCCTTCAATATTCTCATCATCTGTAGTGGATTCTTAGGTCTAAGGTGATGGATTGCAACATTAAAAAGCTTTGTAGCAACTTCAATTCTCGAAGTTGTCAAAGACACATCTGGGTTTAAATGCCTCATTGATTTCATGTAAACCATATTGTACAGTTCTGAAGAGAAATCTACATCGACAAAAGGTGCCTTTAGTTGTTCGCTTATACCAATGTTAGTGTAGAGATAAGAAACGGTTGGTTTTACAATGTCCCTAAGTTCATCCATGTCTTTTAAGGACCACTTTCTTTTCGGGGAACCATTTTTATTTACACCAGACATTAACCTCATTAATCTCTCCTCTTCAGTTAAGATTATTCTATTGTCCTTTTTCATTAGGTAGACGTACAAACCAAATTCCAGGTGTAAAGATTTTGGGTCATAATCCTTACCAATCACGTTTCTAAGTGAAGGAAGTTGGTGTTCCCAGCCCTTCAACGATCTTAAAATTCCTGGAGTCCAAATTCTTGGGTCATAAACCGCTTCCTCAACCTGATGTATAGATTCATTCTGAGATGTTGTCAAATAAGGTTTGAAATCGAGTATTTCTAAGAACCCTTCTTCACGAAGCACTCGAAGAGATTCCTTGATTGGTTTGAGGTATCTCTTGTCAGAGTATGTGATAAATTCATAATTGTTTTTATCTACAATCGCTCTATCAAATAACAATAAAGGCCCAAAGTCCAGATCAATTCCATCTGAAGTAATTCTGTACAACGGAAGATGCCACCCAGGTTTAGTTATTCCATCAGGAACTTCCCTAACATTTGACCGAAAAGCTGGAAGAATTACTTTTTCCACAAGACCATTAACAAAATATTATTACTTAACTAAGATAGCTTAAAATTAATCAAAGTCCATCTCCGAGATATTCACTATGATTAATACCCTCAATTATTTTAGCATCTACTTCTCTAAGTAACGAACTCTTCCATATTTTAGCCATATGTCAAAACTCATATATCTTGAAAAGGACTTTCACGAACTGTTTACCGACCTGCATGCCAGCGGCCTCTTTCCTGATGGTAAGGAAATCTCCGATGCCATTTGTCGCGAAGAGCCTGCACAAATTCTAGCCGCGTATCGCTCTGAAAAAGACGAGGCAGGTTTTGACCTGAAGGCCTTCTACAAACAACATTTTTCGGTAGCTCCGACCCGAGAAACCAATTATGTAAGCGATACAGAAGCACCTGTTCAGGATCACATTAACAAGCTGTGGGACATTCTGGCCCGTGTGCCCGAAGCTGAAGATTTTTATTCCAGCAGAATCGCCCTGCCCCACCCCTACATTGTGCCTGGTGGTCGCTTCAACGAGATCTATTATTGGGATAGCTACTTCACTATGCTGGGCCTACAGGTGAGTGGTCGTATCGACATGATCGAAGACATGGTGAAGAACTTTGCTTACATGATCAAGACCTTTGGCTTTATACCCAATGGCAATCGCAGTTACTACCTGGGCCGTTCACAACCTCCCTTTTTCGCGCTGATGGTAGACCTGTTGTCGGAAAGCAAAGGCAATGAAGTCTTGGCCGAATACTTGGATGCATTGGAATTGGAATATGGGTTTTGGATGACGGGAAGTGAAACACTGTCTGAATCTAATCCTGCCCATAAAAGGGTAGTGCGCATGCCCAATGGCAGCTTGCTCAACCGCTATTTCGACAACATTCCAGACCCCAGGGCAGAAATGTATCAGGACGATGTAGAGCTGATAGCTGAGAAAGGTGATGCCGGTCGCAAAACCTTGCTCGACATTCGTGCAGCTTGTGAGTCAGGCTGGGATTTCAGCTCCCGCTGGTGTGCCAACCCGGCATCGCTGGAAAGCATCCGCAGCACAGACCTGGTGCAAGTAGACCTCAATTGCCTGCTCTATTTCCTGGAAGGGCTCATCGCCAAAGCCTATCACTTACAAGGTGATGCTGCAAAAGCCGATGAATACCATGATGCGGCCGTAGAACGGAAAGCAGCCATCCAACACTACTTCTGGAATGAGAGCCTGAGCACTTACACCGACTTCCTCTGGACCGAAGGGAAACAGACTGATTCAATCAATGCTGCAGCTTGCTATCCACTCTACTTCGGCATGGCCAGCCAGGCACAAGCCGATGCAGTGGCAGCCATTGCAGAAAAAGAATTGGTAAAAGATGGCGGTATACTCACCACCAATTATGAATCGGGTCAGCAGTGGGACTACCCCAACGGCTGGGCACCGCTGCAGTGGATGGCCATTCAGGGCTTTCGCAACTATGGGCAGGGAAACCTTGCAGCCACCATCAAAAAGAACTGGACCGGACTGAACATCAAGGTGTTTAAAAATACGGGCAAGCTGATGGAGAAGTACAATGTGGTAGACACCAACCTGCTGAGTGGCGGTGGCGAATACCCTGTACAAGATGGCTTTGGCTGGACCAATGGGGTGCTGTTGAAATTGCTTTCGGAATAACAGATGAGATTGCTCTCTGTTAAGCCGTAGCCAGTGTTATCACTTTTTCAGAACATTACTATCACTAGAAACCAGTGTAACCTCTTTCGAGCCGACCAAAGTTGTATTGGAAAAGATTACGGTTATCCCATGCAGTCAGGTTTGATATAAATTACAAAGTGCCAACGGCATTCGTTGTTGATGCGAGGTACTTCTTTTGTCTATATGTCCTGTTAGCGTAAAGCGTTCGTACTACCCTGCAGACCTGGCTTCCATACTGCACCTCATGCCTGTATAGATAGATTAGGGGTTTCAGAATTAGGTTCACCATAATGTACTCCCAACAGGGAATGCAAGGGCTGTAAAACGTCTTACTCAAACCTCTTCGTTAGAGCATCACTAATTTAGTAGGGGTTTATACTTCATGTTTCTTACATGAAATATTTGAATCCGAGTGGATAAGCTTCCTTAAGATCATAAATTGTATATTAATAATACTGAATTAGGCGCTTAGTCTATTTTGATTTAGGAATACTGGAGCTTGCGGATAAGGGAGTTCATTTCGAAATCTAGATCAACAACTCAACCTACATATTGAACAACTCAACTGCGTAAAATGACTCCGCACACTTTTTTGTGATGCGTTTTTACTTCATGGTCGTTTGAATTAAAACGGCCATGACCACTGAGCATCGCACCATACCCGCCCTGGACGGCTACCCACTGGCTGTTCAACTTCGCAGACCGGAAGGAAGGCCAAAAGCTGTGATTCAGATTCAATCCGGCACAGGCATTCCACAAGAACTCTACGGCCCTTTTGCCGACTACCTCTGTGTCAAAGATTACATTACCCTCACCTTTGATTATCGAGGCATCAACCACTCCAAACCAGCATCACTGCGGGGCTTTGAAGCAAAAATCACCGATTGGGGAAGGCTCGATATGGCAGGTGTATTTGATTGGGTGCTCAATGAATTTCCTGATCTGAAAAAGATCGTGATTGGCCACAGCATGGGAGGACAAATGTTGGGGCTAATGCATAACAATCACCTGATAGATCAGGCCATTTTCATTGCTTCGTGCACGGGCTACTGGCGCGACTTCCAAAACCCAATTCGCAGGTACATGCCCCTATGGCTGCTGGCTATGACGCTTACTACAAAGGTGTATGGCTACGCCACAGCAAAGAAATTTAGGCAGGGAGAAAACTTACCAGGTGGTGTGGCCATGCAGTTTGCCAGCTGGTGTACCAGCCCAGGATATTTTCATAACTACTTTGAAAGTGGGGCAGTGCCCCTATATTATGATCAATTCAATGGTCCCCTCACCTCCATTCAAATCACCGATGACCCCATGGCCAATGAGTTGACCGCCAATAAACTGCTCACTTTCTATCCAAGTGCAAAGCAAACCGTACAACGCATTTCTCCAAAGTCGATTGGGGCGAAAAAGATTGGGCATACCGGCTATTTCTCCAGAAGGTTTAGAGAAAGCCTTTGGGCCAGGCTCGAAATGGAACTGTAAACAGCTCTTGCGTTCATCACACATATACGTCAAGTCGTCACTAACAGAGTGAATCTGCTATCAAAAACATCTATTTGAACTATTTTAGAGGTATGAGAAGTGTACTTACCAGCAGAGACTCAATAAATAAGCCCAAACCGGCCGTTCTCTCTTCAGTTCACAAAAGCAATAATGTGATTTCTGGTGACAGGCAAAAACCAAACGAAGAAGTAATTCAACGGCAGCCTTTTGAAAGCAGCAACGATTACATGCGCTACCATTTCAATGCTCCCCTCAATAACAACAATGCTACTCCAGCCCCATACATGGGTCAAACCTTCCAGGCCCAAAACTGCCCGTCAAATGCCTGCCAAGTGAGTTTCACTTTCAATCATGCCCATGGTTTTACTCAAGGATCAAGCTCGGGAATGTTTGTAGAAATTGAAGCGGGCTATAATCACAGCCAATGTGCCCCATGCGACCGGCTGAGGTGGATTCAGATTTTGAGAAGTACGACACTGAGCCAAGGACAGGTGCAAACCGCTAACCCTGCTCATCCTGCTCGACAAATACGGGCCGGGGTATCACGTAATAGTACACTAACTGGTTCAGCAGGTTGGAGAATTGACTCAATACTCTCAAACGATGAAGTTCAAGGCTTTAACGTTGGACAGTCGGAAAATGCATTCTATGAAAACAATCCAGGGCATGATCATAGGACAGGTACAGCTACACAAACTGCCATATTGAGAGATGCACCTGCTTCTGCTAACGTAAACAGCGGAAAAGAATTCTGGAGTTTTCTGGTATGTGAAAATGATAGTACCAATCAAAGGAATGTCGTGGGTGGTGTGAGTTGGGGTTACATGAAGCATCCCAATAGTGGCTTTTCATTTCAGCCCTCGTTGCCCGTTGCCATCTGTGGCCCCAATCAAGAGTTGCGCGATGCAGATGGTCGCTGGACTGCTTTAGACCATGAACCCAGCCGTATTAATTACCCATAAGTCAAAGGCAATTCATAAGATAAAGAGAAGGCTATGAATTGCTCTACACTTCTGTAGATAGGGAGACGTATGCCTTGATATAATATTTGGATGAAAGACTCTAGCATTGATTCTTAACACCTGAGATACCGTTTTGCTTTTGTGATTTACTAAGAAGTAGCTCCCCATTAACCACAATCATATATCGGTCCTTTGTTGATTGGATAAAGAAGATAGCATACTTGCCATGTCATCAGGTGGTTCATAGAGTGAGTTTAGTATCAATTGATTGATCAGTCAAACGGATAATAGTAACTCGTCAAAAGCATCTTGTCATCCTTGACTTAAGGCCCTATATTCCTGAATAACCTCAAACTATGCGCAAATTCTTATCCCTGGCCATTTTGGCAGCACTGTTATTTACAGCCTGTGGCCCTACCCACGAAACAGCCGATATCGTATTCAAAAATGGCACCGTCTATACAGTAGATAACGACAACACCACCGCTGAGGCAGTAGCTGTAAAAGACGGCATGATCATCGCCATTGGCAGCAGTTCTGACATCAGCAAATATGAAGGCGATGGCACTGAAGTGGTAGACCTTGACGGCAAGACCATGACTCCAGGTTTTATCGAGTCTCACGGCCACCTGATGGGCATTGGCTATAACAAGCTGGAACTAGACCTCATGTATGTAAAAACTTACGATGAGTTGGTAGAGAAAGTAGCCGAAGCTGTAGAAAAAGCAGAGCCAGGCGACTGGATTACCGGCCGAGGCTGGCACCAAAGCAAGTGGATAGAAACACCTGAAAAAACGGTGAATGGTTTTCAGACCCATGAAAAAATGAGTGCGGTATCGCCTGATAATCCGGTATTTCTGCGCCATGCCAGCGGTCATGCCACCTTTGCCAATGCCAAGGCCATGGAGTTGGCCGGAGTCAACCGACTAAGTACTGAAAGCCTGTCTGGTAAGGTGGAAGGCGGAGAAATCATGAAAGATGCACTGGGCAACCCCACCGGTATATTTACCGAACGCGCCTCCTCAGTGATTGCCAAACTCGTACCCAGAGATACGGAAGAAAGAGCCGAACAAGCCCTGGAGATGGCCATTCAGGAATGCCTGGAAAAAGGCATCACCAGCTTTCACGATGCAGGCTCCGGGCAGGCTTTTATAGACCGTCTGCAACGCTTTAAAGAGCAAGATAAACTAGGCATTCGCATGTATGTGATGCTCTCTGGCCGCCAACCTGCCTTGCTGGAAAAATGGTACGAGCGCGGGCCTATGATCGATCCGGACCATATGATCACGGTGCGCTCAATCAAACTTAATTGCGATGGTGCCCTCGGCCCCAGAGGTGCCTGGTTGCTGGAACCTTATACCGACCGCCCCGACCATGTAGGTCATGAAACTCTGCCCATGGAAATGGTGACCACTGTTTCTGACAAAGGTATGGAGCTGGGCTTCCAGGTTTGCTCTCACGCCATTGGCGACCGTGCCAACCGCGAAATTCTGGACCGCTACCAGGCGGCCTTTGAGAAGTACCCAGGAAAAACGGACCACCGCTTCCGCATAGAGCACGCACAGCACTTGCACCCCGATGACATTCCACGTTTTGGCTCAATGGGTGTAATAGCCGCCATGCAGGCCATTCACATGAGCAGCGACCGCCCCTGGGCCATCGACCGATTAGGCGAAAAACGCATAGTAGATGGTGCTTATGTATGGCAGAAACTATTACAGTCGGGTGCCAAAATCATCAACGGTACCGATGCCCCTGTGGAACCGGTAGATCAGCTTCCTTCCTTCTACTCTAGTATATCGCGCAAAACATTGGCAGGACTACCCGAAGGTGGCTATGAGCCCGACCAGGCCATGACCCGTGAGCAGGCCCTGCGTAGCTTCACCATCGATGGCGCCTTTGGCGAGTTTGATGAAGACTTCAAAGGCTCTATAGAAATAGGTAAAGCTGCCGACTTCACGGTCTTCGACAAAGACATCATGACCATTCCTGAAATGGAGATCCTCAACACCAAAGTGGCCATGACCATTGTGGGTGGAAAGGTACTTTATCAAGCAGAGGAGCAGTAATTAGTTAATAAGGAAGGTGTCCTTTTGAAGGACACCTTCCTTGAAAATTTATAAATAAAAAAGCCTCGCAAGCGAGGCTTTTTCAATATCAACCTGTATGAACCCAGAGGTATTTTGAACCTCCCATTATTGACAGGATTTGGGCTATCCCTTGTCCCGCAACAGTCCACTGTTATCCTGATCTTTCGAACGAGGTCCCGATTACTCGGGATGAGGCCTTGTTTTGGGTGAGACTCACCCGGTATATTAGTTTAACTTGTAAAGTTCAAAAACTTGTCCAAGCCCAAACAGGTATTTCTTCATTCCTGATAGTATACAAACTTACTACTCATAAAGTTTCAGCGAAACAAAAATCAATCTCTTTTTGGGCAAGCGTTACCAAATGTTATTTATCCGCGTCTAAATAAAAAAGATTCAAGAGTGATAAAGCCATGGAGGCCTGATATGTCCCAAAATTTTAAATCACGGCATTTTATTCATTCTTTTGCACCTAACTGATCAATAACCCAAGCGACTACTTGAGCCTCTCCCCGACTTCAGATAAAATACTTTCGCGCGACTTTATTCTGCATTTCACATCCTACTTCCTGATGTCCAATGCATTCTACTTTCTGTTGCCTACGCTTCAGTTGTACGCAGAAAATGCCCTTGGTGCTAAAGACAACCAATTGGGTTATATAATGGGTGTCTATGCCATTGCAGCTCTGCTCATCAGACCTTTCTGTGGGTATGTGCTCGATGCCTATGGCAGAAGATCTGTTTATCTATGGGCATTGGGCATTTTTGCAATTCTTCTTGGCCTTTACCATTACACTTATACTTTCACCCTCCTATTGATCTTGCGCATCTTCCATGGCTTTGCCTGGGGCGTAATCACCACAGGTGGCAGTACCATTGCAGCAGACATTATACCGGAGAAAAAACGGGCCGAAGGCATTGGCTATTTTGGTCTGGCCATGACTTTTTCTATGGCGGTCGCACCTTACTTTGGGGGCGTAATTATGGGTGAAGACAACTATTTCAACTTATTCACTATCTCCTTTGCTTTTGGAGTAGCCGCCCTCTTTCTGGCATTGGCAGTAAAAGTACCGAATATCAAAACAGGAGATACAAAGCTCAATTTGAAAAAAATGTTTGATGGTCGCGTGACGCGCATCGCCATTGTCATGTTCATGGGAGCTTTTGGCTATGCAGGTATCCTGGCCTTTATTATGGTATTCGCTAAAGAGTTGGGTTTTGGTACAGTAAAGGCGGGTTGGTTCTTCATTTTCTTTGCCCTGGGTGTAGCCATTGTAAGAATACTTGTGGGCAAAATCATGGACCGAAAAGGGCCCTCTGGCATCGTTTTTATTGGGTTTACCGTCACCATTGTCGGGCTCATTCTCATGAGTGAGACTCAGGGCTTTTGGATGTTTATGGCTTGTGGCCTATTGGTAGGTATGGGCAATGGACTCATTATGCCTACAGTACAAACCATGGCACTCAATATGGTACCCATAGCCTCTCGTGGTGCCGCCAATGCTACATTCTTTTCAGCAGTTGATCTGGGTATTGGTGCTGGTGCCATTGTTCTGGGCTACATCGCAGAAAATTTGGGCTACCGCATGATGTATTTCATTTGCGGGTTAATACTTTTGCTTCCGCTGGTATACTACTTCCTGTTTGTGCGAAAGCACTACTACAGGCATGTAGCACTGCTGCAAAAGGAACAAGCAAATGCCTAGAAAAATATTTTTCACACCTGGCCCATCGGCCCTCTATTTCACGGTAGAAGAGCACATCAAAAAAGCGCTGCGAGAGCAGGTAGCTGAAATCAATCACCGCAGTCCGCAGGCTGAAGGCTATTTCAAATTGGCTCAGGACAACCTCAAGGCATTGATGGGCATTCCGGAAGATTATCATGTCTTCTTTATGAGCTCGGCCACTGAAGTATGGGAGCGCCTGATCCAGAACTGTGTCATTGAAAAATCCTTCCACTTTTGCTATGGAGCCTTTTCCAATCGCTTCTATGATTTCGCCACCAAATATGGCATCAAAGCGGAACAGGCACGCTCAGACTTTGGCAGCATACCGTCTACCGAAGGAGTGCCTGCCGGTACTGAGCTGATCAGCATGGCCCTGAATGAGACCAGTGCTGGTGTTACTTTTCCAGCAGAAAAAATCTATGAGTTGCGCAAAAGTCACCCCGATGCTTTGATAGCCGTAGATGGCGTATCGGCCTTTCCAGCCATTGATCTGGATTTTTCACAGGTAGATTCTGCTTACTTCTCTGTACAAAAATGTTTTGGGCTTCCTGCCGGATTGGGCGTATGGATCGTGAATGATCGATGCATCAAAAAGGCTGAGGAAAAGCTTGCTGCCGGGCATTCCATCGGTGCTTATCAAACCTTGCCTAACCTGTTGAAAAACGCGGCCAAATATCAGCCTACCTACACCGCCAATGTGCTCAACATCTACCTGCTGGCCAAGGTAGCAGGCGATATGTTAGAGAAGGGGATCGATGTGATCAGGCGTGAGACCAATTACAAAGGCTTCTTGCTTCAGCACATGGTGAAAAACCATCCTCAGTTGAGTCACTTTGTGGAAGATGCTGGTCTGCAATCTAAAACAGTAGTGGTAGCCAATACCGAAGGGCCCTCAGAAAAGTGGATCGAAGCGTTGAGCGCCAAGGGTTTTGTAGTGGGCAATGGCTATGGGAAATTCAAAGGAAAACAAATCAGAATCGCTTCATTCCCTACCCATTCCAAAGAGCAAATAGAGCTTTTGGTAGACACCATCGCCAAGCTAACCCTTTAAGAGTCATTCAATTAAAGGTTCAATCGTTTTCAGGACCCAACATTTAATTCTTGCAATAGTTTATTAAGATGTCAGGCAGAAATCGTAATTTTGCACCGAATTTTTAATAGCAATGCCAGCAAGAGATAGAATAATGGTTTTGATGGACACTTCGAACACAGACCCTGTGCTTCTGAAGTATTTGAAGTTTATCGTACAAGCGCACGATACGCAAGAAGTCCATATTTTTAATAGCATCAGTCAAATGAACATACCTGAAGGCGTCTTGAAGGACTTTCCTGAGATCAAGGAAAAGGCCATTGAAGACCGGGTAAAACTATTGAATGACGAGGTCAAGAATCATTTACCGGAAGAGATTGCCGCTATTTGTACGGTGCACGTAAAGGAGGGCGCTCCTTCAAAAGAAATTCTAAAGTTTGTAGAAAAGCAAAACATCGACCTGATCATGATGGGACGCCACAAAGAGTTTTCTGGTGGTGGTGTACTTTCAAATCGTTTGGCCAGAAGAGCAGCATGTCACTTGTTCATCATTCCCGAACAGGCAGAACTTAATGTTGATTCTTTGCACGTTCCCTGTGATTTTTCTAAGCATTCAAGAATCGCCATGGAAGAGGCGATTCGCATTGCTGAGAAGCATAGCAAAGGCACTAAGATCATCTGTCAGAATGTGTATACTGTACCCGGTGGCTATCACTACTCAGGCAAGACTTATGAAGAGTTTGCAGAGGTAATGAAAGCCAATGCTGAAAAGGATTATAAACGATTTATCAAGGAAATTGACACCCGTGATGTTGAAATCGAGGTGGTTTACTCTCTGGACACCAATGACAACCCGGTAACGGACATCATTGATTTTGCCAACGAGCACAGGCCTGGCGCGATCATTATTGGTGTGAAAGGCAGAACCTCTGCCACTGCCCTGTTTATTGGTAGTCGCGCAGAACACCTGATCCAGCAAAACACCGAAATACCCATGATGGTGGTAAGGCCAAAGGGTAAGAATGCCGGTATTTTGGATCTGTTGAAAGAGATATAAAAGAAACATAACACATCACAAAAGGCCGGTCACCCTCAGGAGATCGGCCTTTTTGCGTTATAGGCCGGCAAGTGAAAAGAAAGTGAGCCGGTTTAAGCAATTTGAGTAGACTGAGGAACTTGAACATTATTGAGCAACAACAAACCATAAGGCCATGTCAGGAACAGCACACGAATACCAGATTAATTTAAAATGGACCGGCAACCAGGGCAGTGGTACCAGCAAATACCGTGAGTACAAGCGAGATCATACCATCTCCATCAAAGGCAAACCAGACATTTTGGGTTCTTCTGATCCTGCCTTTCGGGGCGACCCTAAGCGCTATAACCCAGAAGACATGCTGGTTGCCTCTCTGGCCTCATGCCATATGCTTTGGTTTCTACACCTATGCGCCACCAACAAAATTGTAGTGCTCAATTATGAAGACGAGGCTACCGGCACCATGACTGAGAACACTGATGGCTCAGGGCAGTTCAAATCAGTCACGCTCAATCCACACATCACCCTTGCAGACCATAGTATGGAAGCCAAAGCCGATAGCTTACATGAGAAAGCCAATAAAGCCTGCTTTATCGCCAACTCCTGTAACTTTCCCGTATATCATAAGGCCACCTACCGCTATGAGTGAAATCAGCATTCGTGCATTGCTTGAAGAAGATTATGAGGCCTTTGCAAAATTAAGAGCCATTGGCCTGGAAACTGACCCTGCTTCCTTTTGGAATACAGTTGCCGAAGAGGCTCCAGAATTGAGAGACAAATTTCAGCACAGGGCGTTGGAGCAGCACAACTTCATAATAGGCGCATTTGCTAGTGAAAAATTGGTGGGTATGATGGCCTTTGTCAGGTATCCCCTTGTTAAACTTAGGCACAAAGGAGACATCCATGGCGTCTATGTTCACGCTGACTATCGAGGCAAAGGCATTGCCTCCAGACTTTTGGCGAAGACGCTGGAAAACGCCTTTGCTCAGGACGGTATCACAAAAGTAATGCTTACGGTTACTGAAGGCAACGAGGCAGCTAAGTCACTATACGAAAAGTATGGCTTCAAAACATTTGGCCTTGAAGAAGCAGGCATGGTAGTGAATGGTAAGGTGTATGGCCAATATTGGATGCAGTTGACCCGGGCAGCGTGGGAGGCTTAACAGACACGTTATGATAGAAATCAGGGAATTATGTAACGAAGATTATGAGCAGTTTTTGCCTTTGAGAAAACTGGGCTTACAAACCGATCCCACTTCTTTTTCTGCCTCGCAGGAAGAAGAGGAAACCGGATTGCGGGAAAAGTTTGAAGCGCTCAATGCCGATGCACTTAGTTTTAGCCTGGGTGCCTTTGTAGATGACCAACTGGTGGGCAAAGTGGCCTTTATCAGAAATAGTCGGAAAAAGCTGGCTCATAAGGGTGAGCTAGGTGGCATGTTTCTGCACCCCGATCACCGAGGTCAAGGCATCTCGTCACTGTTACTGTCACAAACGCTGGACAAAGCCTTTGCTCAGGCTGGACTTAACAAGGTGGTGCTCACTGTTACAGAGGGCAATACAGCCGCCAAGGCACTTTACGAAAAGTATGGCTTTATCACCTTTGGCACCGAAGAAAATGGCATGGTGGTAGATGGCAAAGCCTACACCCATCATTGGATGCACATTGCTAAGGAAGATTGGCAAAGCTGAGTTAATTTTCAGAAATTGACGCTAAGAGAAGCTCAATTATGTCGTTCAAGCACTGCCTCTGCATTTTCATTCTGGTCTTTTTAACTAATTGTTCCAAAGACTCAAAAGAACTTCCTCCACTTACCACAGAAGCAAAAGAGAGCATAGAAAATTATGCCAAAGCATTGGTTAACAGCATCAATCAGGGAGATCATAAGCTGATCAGAGATTCATTCAAATACGATGCTTTCCCAGCCTTGGTGACCAATCTTTCCAGGTCCGAGCAGATGGTATTTGATTACATCTTTGATAAGGACATAAGAGATGATATTAAGTACCATAATGTAGACCTGATTAATCAACTCCATGCGGGGGGTGGCAAGGTACATCTGGGTCAGGTTTCTCATGGCTCAGGATCATCCGAAATTCAATTGATCGTTCAATGGGAAGGCAACTTCGACTTTTTAAAATATCGAGTTGCAATGATCAAGGAGAAGCCCTATTTAGTTGATTTCGGTTACCTGAAGCAGGAAAGTTGGTATAGTGAACAAGTAAAAAACATGGTGTTGCTAAACAGCAAGTACACTTCACTCTCAGAGAAAAGAAGAGAGGCTGTCATAGCCCTCAAAGCATCTAATCAAGCACTTTACGAGCAAGACACGGTGAGTGCTTTCGAATATTTAGCATTGATTCCAAAAGAATTTTGGGTCGGTCATGGCCTTTCTATCCGCAAGATTAACTATGCTGCCGCTCTTGGTGATTCCATTTACCGGGCTACTCTGGAACAAGAAGCACAAAATAGTCAAAGCCTCTTTATACAGTACCAGTGGGCAATGGTCAAGGAAGACACCAGCAGTTACCTACAACAACTTGATCGCATGATGACCGAAGTGGGCAATGATGAGTTGATCAACACGCTAATTGAACAGGGGTTAATTTGGTTTTGAACTTCTTTTAATGGCTATTACCAATTCCCCGGTCTCCCAATTCACCAATCAACCAGCCACTACATATTCCTTCTGTACTGACCACCCACCTCGAACAGTGCGCTGGTAATTTGCCCCAGTGAGCAGTACTTACAGGCTTCCATCAGTTCTTCGAAGATGTTCTCATTCTGAACGGCAGCTTTCTGCACTCGTTGAATCATTTCTGCGGCCCTGTCGGCATTGCGATCATGCAGGGCATCCAGCATATTAATCTGGTATTCCTTCTCTTCAGTAGTGGCACGAATCACTTCTTTTGGCAAAATGGTTGGTGAGCCTTTAGAGCTCAGGAAGGTGTTTACACCAATGATTGGGAATTCACCTGTATGCTTCAAAGTCTCATAATACAGGCTCTCTTCCTGGATTTTGCTGCGCTGATACATAGTCTCCATGGCACCCAATACGCCCCCCCTCTCGGTAATGCGGTCGAACTCTACCAATACCGCTTCCTCCACCAGGTCAGTGAGTTCTTCTGTGATGAATGAGCCCTGCATTGGGTTTTCATTCTTGGCCAGCCCCAGCTCTTTGTTGATGATGAGCTGAATGGCCATGGCCCTGCGTACCGACTCTTCTGTAGGAGTAGTAATGGCCTCATCATAGGCATTGGTATGTAGCGAGTTACAGTTGTCGTAAATCGCGTACAAGGCCTGTAAGGTGGTGCGAATATCGTTGAAGTCAATTTCCTGAGCATGCAGTGAGCGACCTGAAGTTTGAATGTGGTACTTCAGCATTTGCGCCCTTGGGTTGGCACCATATTTATTCTTCATGGCCTTCGACCAAATTCTTCGAGCCACACGGCCAATCACCGCATATTCAGGATCAATGCCATTGGAGAAGAAGAAAGACAGGTTAGGACCGAACTTGTTGATGTCCATGCCCCTGCTGAGGTAGTACTCTACATAAGTAAAGCCATTGGCAAGCGTAAATGCCAACTGCGAAATAGGGTTGGCTCCCGCCTCAGCTATATGGTATCCTGATATAGACACCGAATAGAAGTTCCGCACATTTTCATCGATGAAGTACTGCTGTACATCACCCATCAGGCGAAGGGCAAACTCAGTTGAGAAGATGCAGGTGTTTTGTGCCTGGTCTTCTTTCAGAATATCGGCCTGCACGGTACCCCGTACTGTAGATAGGGTTTCGGCCTTAATTTTAGCATAAATATCTGCTGGCAATACCTGATCGCCAGTAACACCAAGGAGCATCAGTCCGAGGCCATCATTGCCCTCAGGTAAATCGCCCTGGTAGACTGGTCTTTTCGCGCCTTTCTCTTTGTAAATGGCCTTAACCTTGGCTTCAATTTCTTTTTCCAGCCCCTGCTCTTTAATGTACAGCTCACACTGCTGATCGATGGCCGCATTCATAAAGAAGCCCAGCAGCATAGGTGCAGGTCCGTTAATGGTCATGGACACGGAAGTGGTCGGGTTGGCCAGGTTAAAGCCAGAGTAAAGCTTTTTGGCATCGTTGAGGCAGCAGATGCTTACTCCCGCATTACCAATCTTGCCGTAGATGTCGGGTCTATAGCCCGGATCGTTTCCGTAAAGGGTCACAGAATCGAAGGCAGTGGACAGTCTGGCAGCTGGCATGCCCAGGCTCACATAGTGAAAACGCCTGTTGGTACGCTCTGGCCCACCCTCACCTGCAAACATGCGCGTAGGGTCTTCTCCTTCTCTTTTGAAGGGGTAAATACCAGCCGTGTATGGAAATTCGCCCGGTACATTTTCTTGCAGCAACCAGCGAAGCACATCGCCCCAGCTTCTGAACTTGGGCAGCGATACTTTCGGTATCTGGGTATGGCTCAGCGACTCAGTATGTGTCTGAATCTTAATTTCTTTGTCGCGGACTTTGAAAGCGTAGACAGGGTCAGTATAGCGCTTCTTTTTCTCTTCCCATTGCTCAATCATCTGCATGTTGCGCGGATCGAGGTCGAGTGCTACTTGTTGATAGCTTTCTTCCAGGCCTTTGATCAGGCGGTCGCGATCGGCAATGGTAGAATCCTTCAGGGTTTGCATAGAGGAACGCAGGCCATACAGCTTATCGGCAACTTCTACCTGCGCAGCAGCCCATTCGTCATAGCCGCGATTACTCTCTGAAATCTCAGAAAGGTAGCGGGTGCGCTTCGGTGGGATCACAAAGATCTTCTCAGACATCTCATTGGTGATCTCAAAAGAGGAAGACAGTTTAGCACCGGTCTTCTCCGCCACCTTGTCAATGATCACTTTGTAGAGGGAGTTCATGCCCGGATCGTTGAACTGCGAGGCAATGGTACCATGCACAGGCATATCGTCCACCTTGGCTGTCCAGAGACCGTGGTTGCGCTGGTACTGCTTCTTCACATCTCTGAGAGCATCCAGGGCACCGCGCTTGTCAAACTTGTTAAGGGCAATGACATCGGCAAAATCGAGCATGTCTATCTTCTCCAGCTGAGTAGCTGCGCCATACTCCGGAGTCATCACATAAAGTGATACATCAGAGTGATCGAGAATTTCAGTGTCTGACTGGCCAATACCAGAGGTCTCTAAAATGATCAGGTCATATTCGGCAGCTTTCAGCACCTGAATGGCCTCTCGCACGTGCTTAGACAGGGCCAGGTTAGACTGTCGTGTTGCCAACGAACGCATGTACACCCGCTCATTGTTGATCGAGTTCATGCGAATCCGGTCGCCTAGCAAAGCTCCCCCAGTCCTTCTTTTCGAAGGGTCTACCGAAACAATGGCAATATTTTTATCGGTGAAGTCGATTAGGAATCTTCTCACCAGTTCATCTACCAAAGATGATTTACCAGCCCCACCAGTACCTGTGATCCCTAATACCGGAATGGCCACTTTATCGGCCATTTTATGCACTTCTTCAAGGTCTGCTTTAGATTCTTCAGGGAAGTTTTCTGCTGCCGAAATCAGCTTGGCAATGGACTTTACCTCACGTTCTTTCAGGTGATTAACTTCGCCATTCAGGTTTTCACCCGTTGCAAAATCGCAGCGTTGTACCATGTCATTGATCATGCCCTGCAGCCCCATTTCGCGCCCATCGTCTGGGGCGTAGATGCGGGTGATGCCATAGTCCATCAGCTCTTTGATTTCTTCAGGCAGAATCACGCCTCCGCCACCTCCGAAGATTCGGATATGACCAGCGCCTTTTTCCTTCAACAGGTCGTGCATGTACTTGAAGTACTCATTGTGTCCGCCCTGGTAAGAAGTCATGGCAATGGCCTGTGCATCTTCCTGAATGGCCGTGTTCACCACTTCCTCCACACTGCGGTCGTGCCCAAGGTGGATCACCTCACAGCCTGTGGCCTGAATAATCCTGCGCATGATGTTGATGGCGGCATCGTGTCCATCGAACAACGAAGCTGCAGTAACAATCCTGATTTTATGCTTTGGCTGGTAAGGGGCTACTTCCTGCATGTAATGGAGCTTATGGTTTATTCAATGTCAAATTTACGCAAAAACGTCCAGAAACCTAACGCTTGTTAGGTAAGTGGTAAATCGGTAAAGGCAGGCTGCATCACCCACTTTTTGGCAAATTATGGCAGTTGGCAATGATGATATTCCGAATCAAAAAAATAGGCAAATAAAGTATGGGACTCGGCCTGCCACGCAGAATGATTTGGGCAGTTATTTATTCCTGACTGGCAGGCTTTAAAAGTTCTTTGAGTTGTTGAAGGGCAGCCTGGTTGGCATCATTATGAATGGCTTCCAGCACATCTTTTTTCTCACGTTCGGTAAGGCGCCAGCTCAGGGAGGCACGAGTGCGGAATTCTTCATTGCCCGTGGCAATATAGGCGAAGTTAACCCGCTGCAAATGATCTCCGTAAAGGGCTTTGATCAGGTCGAAGCGCTGGTCGTTCTTGATGCTTTGTATCTGATCCCAGCTACGATAGACCCCTTGAATGGGCGAGAAAAACTTCCCTATCAGATTCACATTCCCGGTTTGGTCTATTTCACGCTCCTTTTCGCTATCACGAATGGCCAATACCACTACCCTGCTGGTGTTTTCTGTGATCCAGTCTTGGAAAACGCGCAGGTAGATCATGGCATCGGAAATGCCGTAATTATCAGAGATGCCTGCATCGGCTATCTGCACTGGTGGATTGGTTGGTAACGAAATGGTAGGCGTTACATAGGGGAAAGTGGCACTCATGCGCAAGGCAGTGAGAAAGCGCAGACTATCAGCCTGCTGGGCAGCTAAGAAAGACCCGAAGTCGACCCCCTGCACTTTGTTTCCTGACTCATTCAGTCCCAGGTTGAAGAATGCTGTGGGTTGTGGAGAAATGTAGAGTTTACGTCCATCATTGGTGATGGTAGGGCTCACCAAAAGCATGGGTATTTGACCACTCGCCTCTGGTTGGCGATAGTGGCTCAATGGGCGATCGAGTAACCCACCCAGGTTCTCCTTCATGTGCTCTTCAAATTCATAACCCCTTTCACGTTTGTACACCTGACCACCATATTCAAATTGCTTCACTTTCAACAGCAAATCGTTGACTACGAGGGTAAAGATTACAGGGTTCAACACCTCATTGCTCAGCTGGCGCAGCCTTTCAGGTGCATTGCGATCCAGCTTTTCCATGTACAAATCGCGGTAATAGGCTGCACCAAAGAGCCCTCCGGAAGCCCCGGTAATCAAAGTGGTTTTTTCAAAGAGTTGATGCTCTGCCACAGAATCGGCATGCTGCAGCACATTGAGCGACCAAAGGGCCGATCGCTGTCCGCCCCCACTCACCGACACCAGGCACATTACCGGTTTTTCTTCCCCTGTCTGGGCTTTCCAGTTTTCCAGAATGCTAAGCATGTGCTGCTTTGAGGCTTCAATTTTTTCATCCGAAGCATTTTCGCGGATGGTTTGCAGGTTGTAGGCCTTTCTTTCGCCCAGATAGTCCAGGCCATAGGCGGGATACTCATAGGTGAGCAAGCCTGATATAAAGAACAGATTGACCAGCATGGCAATGGCCAGCCCCCCTGTAAGTAACCAGGACCTCAGCGAAAAACTCAAAGCTCCGGTGATCATCACCATGACCGTGAGTAAAACAACCATAGATGCTGCTGCGGGTATTTGGAATACGGAGGTACTCTGAAAGGCCCCTAACACAAAAATCACAGCCAAAATTGTCAATTGGATAAGGATGGCATTGCGTTGGTTTTGCATAAACACCCTAAGTATGGCCAGGCGGTCGGCCTTTTCTGTGGTAGTAGGCAAAACTCTCAATCTCAGGTTGATGTAATGTCCTACTTGCTGTTCATTGCGTTGCAGCTTCCTCAATTTCTTAAAGGCTCTTCCACGTTCCTTTTGTGCCTTTTTGTCGAATGGGTTTTTGCCTTGTTTCAGCAGTCGCTCTCTCCTTTTCTTTCTTCTGGCCAGCTGCTTATTTTCGTCACGATTGGTGATGAAAAAATAGAAAAAGAAGATCGTCAGCATGATCACGTAGCCCATCAGAAGTCCACCGATAGCTTCCAACGCATGCCCTACAGAATTGAGTTCTACCTTCGTCTGAAAATGATAGGTACGCACTGCATGAAAGATCAAAAAGGCCAGTGGAATGATCGCATTATTCAGGCAGTAGTGGGTAAAAGGCCTGCTGAGTTTGCCTAAGAACTTGAACCGAAAACTATCGAGAATGTAGCCGGTAATGTTGAAGGCCATGGCAAAACCGCACAAAGTCGCGCCTAGAATCATAAAGCCAAGAAAGTTGACCTGATCGAGGTAAACGGGATCGAGAAAGAGGTAGGGAATGCCCAGTGCCTCGCCAAAAGAACCATTGACTACAGAGAAAAGTAGCAGCCAGTAAAGAAGTAGAAAGGGGTTATGCTTGATATGAACCTGAAGCAGACGAATGGGAAAGCTATGTAAAATGGCTTTGAGCATATTAGCTTTCCCTCTTGCGTGTTCCTTCGTATAATTCATAAGTCAACAAGCGGCTGTCTATTCTGGCATTGAGGAACTCTATCCTCCTCTTGGCCCTCAAACCAATGCGTTTGGCCAAATCCAGGTTGCCGGTAAAAACAAATCCTTTATATCCTTTACACTTCTGCTTGAAGAAATCCCCTATAGCCTCGTAGATGGATTCAAGGTCTTTGTCGGCCCCAAGTCGCTCTCCGTATTCGGGGTTGATCATCACCACTCCATTTTCTTTGGGCATGGGGGTTTCTCGAAAATCGCAGTGGTAAAATTCAATAAACTCTTCTACTCCGGCCTCACGGGCATTGGCCCTGGCCGCTCTCAAGGCCTCTTTACTCAGGTCTGAGGCAATGATTTTGAAGTCTATCTCATCCTTTGCCTGCAGCTTGGCCAATCGCTGGTAGCCTTCCCAGCCACCTTTGTCGTAGCCTTTGATGTGCATAAAGCCGTAGTTATTTCTGAGCAAGCCTGGAGGTCTTTTCAGAGCCATCATGGCCGCTTCAATGGCCAGGGTACCACTACCACACATGGGATTAACAAATGAGCTTTGCTTGTCCCAGTCGGTGGCCACAATAGTACCAGCTGCCAATGCTTCAATCATAGGAGCCTTAAAAGGATGTAAGCGATAACCGTGCTTAGAAATAGTTTGGCCGGAAGTATCGAAATACAATCTTACCCGGTCGTCTTTCCAGTAAAGGTGAACCACCGTTTTATTTTTCTCTGGGCCAGAATCGGGCCGTTTACCAGTCTTCTCCACCATCCTGTCAGCTATGGCATCTTTTACCCGCACATTGGCAAAACGATCATCGGTGATGTGGTCATTTCTAACAAAAGAAGTAATCGAAACATAACCTTCATTGTCGAGGTACTTTTCCCATGGAATGGACTTAATACGACTGTAGAGTTCTTTAGGGTTGGCAGCCCTGAAGCGCTGCACCTGGAAAAGTACACGCCCGGCTGTTCGCAAAAACATGTTCAACCGCATACAGTCGTTCATATAGCCGCTGATCTCTACTTCAGTAGCTGAGGTGTTCACAATATCATAGTCCATGGCCTCTACTTCTTTGGCCAGCCAGGGGGCCAGCTTGGGAAAGGTGGTGATGACTATGGACGATTTGTAAGGAAAAACTGTGCTCATGGAAGGGCGAAATAGGATCAAATGCCGGACATTCGAAAATAATCTAAGCCTTTTCGTTTAAAACCTTTATTTCTGCGCTTTGAATTTTATCTTCGCAGTCCAAATTTACAAGTATGAAGGTCTGGTTTGCATGTAAGGTTAAGTACCAAAAAGAAGATGAGCAGGGAAGGGTAAAAAACGTAACGGAAGCCTACCTGGTAGATGCCCTGTCGTTTACAGAAGCTGAAGCTAAAATCTATGAAGAGATTGGCCAGCGAGTAATGGGTGAATTCCAGGTAACGAGCATTTCGAAAAGTAAAATCATTGACGTTTTTGAATTCCCGGATGCGGATGTTTTCTATCAGGCCAAGGTGACTTATATGGTGGCCGATGCTGATAGTGGCAAAGAAAAGAAAGTGACCAACCTGATGCTGGTGGGTGCGCACCATGTAAAAGAGGCCTGGGACCGTGTACATGAGAGCCTGAACAATATGTTGGTTACCTTTATAGTACCAGAGGTAAAAGAGTCGCCCATTTTGGAGGTATTCCACCACACATCAAGTGAAGAGAAAATACCAGAAAACCTTACCCCTGTCTCTGAATTAGAACAAGATGACGAAGCAGTTTGACCAGGTTACAGAAGCAGTTTTTGGCTGCTTGAAAACAAAACTACAAGCCCAAGGCATTAACCTGGAG
>Ga0316204_10004936_pt1 | contig 22981 bp, 19 predicted proteins | sample 6monrhotite_MG_2_FD_205661 | JGI IMG/M metagenome (GOLD analysis project Ga0316204, IMG submission 205661) | Microbial mat bacterial communities from mineral coupon in-situ incubated in ocean water Damariscotta River, Maine, United States -... | ecosystem: Environmental > Aquatic > Marine >... | reverse complement strand
TACCTCATGGAAGTTGATAAAGTTCAAGATGTTTACGTTCAGTTAAAAAAAGTAATATTAGTAAGTCCAAAGATGGGAGAAGCTAATTTGACCAATAAATACAAAGGTGACTTAAGGAAAGAATTCGAAAAAAAATGGAGACAAAAGCTAAAAGGAGAATACCATTATGAATACCCTAGGTTTGAATCAAATAAAGCATTTAACAATACAGAATCAACTCAAATATCTCCATCTGAAGAAATTAAAAACAATGAATTACGAATGTCTCTTGAAAGATCCTCCAGAGAAAATGAGTCTCTCAAAAGGGAATCATTTGTACAAAAGGAGTTAATCAGTAAGCTTGAGAAAGAAAAAGAATGGTACTCTAGAACTTATGACCACTTACCTTTGTGGTTCTTGAGAGTTGGGGGAGTTTTTAGAAGAATAAGAGTAAAAAAAGGCTTTTAATGAAGACATTCGTTCTAGCTATTACTACAGTAAATAGAAGAGCATATCTTAAAAGTTGTATTGATTCATTTATTAACACTAGGAATCGGTCTTATAACTGGAAGATTATCCTCGCTGATGATGGGTCTGAAGACGGAACTATTGAGTATATAGACAATCTTCAATTTGTTGATATTGATATTATTATCATTAAAAATTATAAAATTGGTGTCCATCAACAAATGAATTCTATTTTTAATAAATTAGAAAACATTGTCTTCGATTTTTGCTTTAAAGTTGATGATGATCTTACTTTTTTAAAATCTGGTTGGGATGATTTATATTATCAAAATGCAATTAAAACTGGTTTCTATCATTTAGTATTTTGTGACCAAACCTGGTGCTCTGACCAATTATTTTCAAAAGTTCAAAAAAATGATTCTTTAACAGGAATGATCCCTTTACTTAACGTTCAAGGTTCTTTTTATACTTTGACTCCAGAAATTCTAAAAAATGTAGGATATATGGATGTTTCTTCATTTGGCTATAGGGGAATGGGGCATGTTGACTACACTATGCGTTGTGCTAGAGCTGGCTATACAAACTCTAATACTCCTTGGGACATCAACAATAGCAATCAATACTTAACTACCTTTAAATTAGATTACAAGGGTGTTTTCGATTCAATAAAAATTGACATTTACGACAATTTTTATCGTAAAGAAAAAGAAGATATAATTCAAACTAATAATAGAGTTTACATTCCTTATCAGTCAATTGATAAGGAATTATTATCAAAGTTTAAGGACCGACTTATTGAAGCATATACGAATAAAGTAACGGTATTTAATAAAGAAAAGTATGATCTTTCATCTTGGTATGAAAATGAGATTGAGAAAACTAAGCTTTGGTATAATAATCAATACAACCATTTACCAAATTGGTATATTCAGTTAGGCAAAATATTTAAACTAATTAGAAATAGATGAAAGATATAGAACAAAAAATAAGCGTTCAAAGACTTAAAGAGGAGATGGTAAAAAATTGTACCACATTAACTGACCGCTATCATATCTTACAATTCTTACCTAAGAACGGTATTGGAGCTGAAGTTGGTGTTTTAGGGGGCGACTGGTCTCAACACTTAATTGAGGTAACACAACCTACAGAATTAGTTTTGGCAGATACTTTTAATTCAAATGATTATGCGCACAAAAACAGGTTTACCAAAAGCAATCATGAATTTTACATCAAAAGCAAATTTGAATTGTTTGGTGACAAAGTAAAAATAATGAAAGGCCTTTCTTGGGACATTCTGTCTGCTTTTCCAGATGATTATTTTGATTGGATTTATCTAGATGCTGCTCATGATTATGAATCTGTAAAAAAAGACCTAGCCCAATGTGTTCGAGTACTAAAAAAAAATGGAAGCCTAATTATGAATGACTATATCATGTATGATCATTTTACCAAAGAAGAGTATGGCGTTGTTCAAGCAACAAATGAATTCATGCATGAACATCACTTTGAAATGTTATACTTTGCTCTTCATCCTGAGATGTTTTGTGATGTCTTAATTAAAAGAATTCCAGAATAAGAAATGAATTACTGGCTTCTAACTACAGAATTCCCTCCTATACATGGAGGAGGAATAAGTACCTATTGTTGGCACACTGCTAATATGCTCTCTGAAGCCGGTCATGCAGTTAGTATATTTACTCATGACTACTCCATCAATTCTATTATCCGTGAAAGCCCAATAGAAAATGTTGAACTTATTCGCTTTAATCCAAATCAAGAGAAAAAGGGAGAAGCTTTAGGCCTAGAAACAAGACTTGCTTTAGAGTTTGCTTCTATAGTTGAAAAGGAAATAGAAAATAAGGGAGCTCCAGATGTAATCGAAACACAAGACTATCTGGGAATCGGTTATTACATTCAACAAAAAAAATACCTCTTATACCCTAATTTTAAATCGGTTAAAATTCTTGTAACAATCCATGCACCTAGTTTCTTATATTTAGATTATAACCAAGTGCCTTATTATAAATATCCAACCTATTGGATAGGAGAAATGGAGAAGGCCAGTATAGCCATGGCTGATCTTGTAATCTCTCCCTCTGAATACTTAATCGCTGAATTAGGTTCAATCATAAATATTCAGAAAAGCTCCCCTATTCACATCTTTAACCCTTATAAAGAAGAATCTTCATTTATAGAAATTACACCGTATGAAAAAGATGATATCGTTTTCTTTGGAAAATTGACTCCCCAAAAAGGTCCCCTTGAAATGTTATCCTATTTAAAAAAAATGTGGGATAATGGGTTTAAGAACAAGATTTCAATCATCGGTGGCGGTAATCATTTCTTTTATCCCATTCAGAAAGATATGATTCTTCACATTAAAGAAGTTTATTTTGATTATATCAAAAAGGGGTTAATTGTCTTTGAAGGAAATCTTCCTCCAAACAAACTTAAGGCACGTTTAAAAAAGGCCCATGTTATTATTATTCCAAGTATTGTTGACAATCTTCCCTATGCTGTTCTAGAAGCTATGGCAATGGGCAAGATTGTACTGACGTCAAAAAATGGCGGCCATACAGAAATAATGAATCATGGGCATAATGGTTTTATTTTTAGTCATGAAATACCTAATAGTTTTAATGATCAATTAACTTCTATTCTTGAACTTAACTTGCTAGAAATTGAGCAAATAGGAAAAAATGCTCAGAAATCTGTTAAGGAAACAACAAATTATAAAACCATAATTGAACAAAAGACTAAATCTCTCTCTAGGCTCTTAGAAAAGAACTTGGTAAAGACCCAATTCCCATTTATAAATACCATCAAAAGAACTAATAAGTCTGCTGAAGTAACTAAAAAAATTGAAGCAGGAAAACTTAGCATTGTTATTCCATATTATAATATGGGAGAGTTTATTGAAGATACGCTGGCTTCTCTTGAAAATATCTCTTATAAAAATTACGAGATCCTTTTGATAAATGATGGATCTTCAGAACAAAAAAGCATCAATAAAATTGAGGACTTAGAGAAAAAGTACAACATTACTATTTACCATAAACCAAATGAGGGCCTTTCTTTAACAAGGAATTTCGGCGCTGAAAAAAGTACTGGGGAGTTTTTGGCTTTTTTAGATGCTGATGATACAGTTAGCACACAGTACTATAAAAGAGCTATTGATGTTCTTAGCCAATATGATAACGTTGGCTTTATTGGCTGCTGGGCTCAGTATTTTGGAGAAAGCTCTGATATTTGGCCCACTTTTAATCCTGAGCCTCCCTATTTACTGCTTCACAATATGATTAATAGCAGTGCTTTGGTTTATAAAAGAAATGATTTTTTAAGGTTTGGAAAAAATGATCCAAAACTAATTTACGGGATGGAAGATTATGACAGTCTTATTTCAATGGTAAAAAACGGTGCAAGAGGATTGGCTTTCCCAGAGCTTTGGTGGCAATATAGAATTAGAAAAAACTCCATGGCTCAGTCTTTTACTAAAAATAAAGAATTGTATCTCTATAAAATCATTAATAGAAATCATCGTTCTTTCTTTAAGTTGTATGGTGATGAGTTAGTTAATCTTTTAAATCACAACGGCCCTGGCATAAACTATGACAATCCCACTAGGCCTGTAAATGAATTTATTGGTCTAAAAAGCTGGTTAAACAGTGGAAGAGTAGTTTCTTTGATGAAAAAAAACAAGCAATTGCGTTCTATAGCAAAAAAAATCTATTCAATGATTAATCGCTAACCCTTAATTATTAAATGAATATCACTTCAATTTATAAAGATTTCAAAACCACCAACCGCTTAGAGAGAATATGGTTGTTGGCTAAAATTGAATTCAAACTCAGGTATTATGAAAATAAGTTGGGATTGTTATGGGCATTAATAAAACCTTTGATCCAAATGGTTATTTATTATATCGCCTTTGCCGTAATACTCCAGGTTAGTCTTCCTCATTATGCGGTGTATTTATTTATCGGCTTAATTGTCTGGGGGGTTTATACTGAGAGTACCACTGGTATGATTGTGGTTTTACAAACAAAAAGGTACTTATATGAGTACTCAAATATGTCTAAAATAGATATTTACTTATCCAGTCAATTAAGTATAACTATAGGGTTCCTCTTTAACTTAATCGTCTTTATTATTGGATTATATATTGATGGCTTATCGCTTGGGTTTAATTTAATTTGGCTGCCTTTGGTTTTCATCAATTTATTCCTATTTTCAATGGGTTGTTCAATTATTTTGTCGAACATATTCCTAATTGTTAAAGATATCAAACAGGTATGGACATTAATTTTAATGTTTTTATTTTGGGTATCTCCTTTACTATACTCCTATGAGCACATAGCCGAAAACCTACCCATATTAAACTACATCAATCCCATGGCTGGTATTATTATTAATTTCCGCAAAACTCTCATGTATAATTTACCTCCGGACTTTATTCTTCTTGCATTGAATTTCTTTTACAGTATTGTTGCTCTCTTAATTGGGTTTTTCTTACTTAAAAAGATTGGAGTTAAAGCCTCTGAGATACAATAAACAATGACAAATTCAAATGAAATATCCCTTTCTTTAAAAAACGTACATAAAACGTTTCGCTTTGCAAATAATTCATTCCATACCATACAGCAACGGTTATTTAATCTTCATAAAAAAAATGAGACTAAATATATTACTGCTCTTAAAAATATTAACCTTGACATATACAAAGGAGAATGCATCGGCTTAATTGGAAGAAATGGAAGTGGTAAATCAACCCTTACCAAAACTATGTCTGGAGCTTACCTTCCTGACAAAGGAGGGAGTGTTATAAAAAATGGCACTTCTTTATTGTTAAATCTCGGTGTTGGTTTTAGCCATGAATTAACTGCACGAGAAAACATTTATGTTAATGGGTCTACACTTGGGTTAAAAATAAAGCAAATTGATGAAATTTTCCATAACATAATTGAATTTGCTGAACTACAAGAGTTTGTAGATACAAAAATTAAATACTACTCCACCGGTATGATTCAGCGCTTATCATTTTCAATTGCAGTGAATGCAAATGCAGACATCATTTTCTTAGATGAAGTTTTTGCCGTTGGAGATGAAAAGTTTAAAGAAAAAGCAACAGTTGTCTTAGAGGAAAATTGGATTAAAGGTAGAACTGTTGTAATAGTTTCACATAGTGCTGGTTTGATTGAGCAGTATTGTAGTAAAACAATATTAATGCACAAAGGAGAAATGTTGTTTTTTGGAGATACTAAAACTGCTATTGAAAAATATAGACTGTTGAGTTAATCATCAAAAAAGCTCATCTAATTAGATGAGCTTTAGTACCCAGGGCCGGAGTCGAACCGGCACGCCCGAAGGCATTGGTGTTTGAGACCAACGCGTCTACCAATTCCGCCACCTGGGCATATTTGTAGTGAATTGGGAGGGCCAAATTATTCATTGTTTTTTACTCCATAAAATTTAATTTTGTTTTTCTTCCATTTATCCCCATTTTTCGCTTGCTAGCGATGAGATTAATTGATATTTTTGCACCCCTTTTTAAGAGAGGTCATTATGATGCCTAGCAAAGTAAAAATATTCTCTGGTTCTTCTAATACTGTTTTAGCTGAAAGCATAGCAAAAAGCTTTGGTCAAGAGTTAGGAAAATCTTCTATAAATAGATTTTCTGATGGAGAGTTTCAACCTTCATTTGAGGAATCCGTTCGTGGGTGTGATGTATTTATTATACAATCCACTTTTCCTCCAACCGATAACCTCTTTGAGCTGCTGCTATTGATAGATGCTGCCAAAAGGGCCTCTGCTAGAAGAATTATTGCCGTTATTCCTTACTTTGGTTTTGCTCGTCAAGACAGAAAAGATCAACCAAGAGTTCCCATAGGGTCAAAGCTAGTTGCCAACATGTTAACAGCTGCTGGAGCCAGTAGGGTTATGACGATGGACTTACATGCTGATCAAATTCAAGGATTTTTTGAAGTTCCTGTTGATCATTTATTTGCCTCTGCCGTTTTTTCTAAAGCAATAGAAGATTTAAATGTTGACAACCTAGTAATGGCTTCTCCTGATATGGGTGGATCTAAAAGAGCTTATGCTTATGCTAAGCATTTGGGAACTGAAGTAGTTATTTGCTATAAGCAAAGAAAAAAGGCGAACAACATTGATATGATGTTCTTAATTGGTGAAGTTGAAGGAAAAGATGTTCTATTGGTAGATGATATGATTGATACAGCAGGAACATTGACCAAAGCTGCAGATATTATGGTTGAAAAAGGTGCTAATTCAGTTCGAGCAATTTGCACTCACCCCATACTTTCTGGCGAAGCTTATGATCGAATTGAAAATTCATCATTAACTGAATTAATTGTTACTGATTCAATTCCACTAAAAAGACAAAGCGAAAAAATAAGAGTTATTTCCGTTGCCGATTTATTTGCAAAGGTGATATATAAGGTTCATAATTATGAGTCTATTAGCTCTTACTTTATATTTTAATAATTAATACTTAATCAAAAATAGATAAAATGAAATCTGTTGAATTAAAAGCTACAAGCCGAAGCGAAGTGAGAAATAAGTCTGCACTTAAATCACTCAGAAAGGAAGGTAGAGTACCCGCTACAATGTATGGTGGTAAAGAAAATCTAAATTTTCATGTTGATATTATAGCTTTCGAAAAGCTAATTAATACTTCTGCGATTTACTTGATTGATTTAAACTTTGGTGACAAAATCATTAAAGCGGTAATAAGAGACGTGCAGTTTCATGCTGTTACAGATGAAACTATCCACATTGATTTTATGGAAGTTTTTGATGACAAACCAATTGTTATTGGTGTTCCGGTTAGATTTGTTGGAAAATCTATTGGTGTGCTCAATGGAGGAAATAGAAGAGAGAAAATGAGAAAAATAGTTCTTAAAGCTCTTCCAACTAATATTCCTGAAGAAATAGAAGTTGATATAACCAACGTTAGAATTGGACAAGGAATTAAAATAGAAGATATCTCTTTAGATAATGTTGAATTCTTAGATCATCCAAAAGCAGTAATTATCGCAGTTAAAACTTCTAGAGTTGCTGTTGAAGATGAACTTGAAGATGAAGAAGGAGAAGAAGGAGCTGAAGGAGAAGAGGCTGCTGAAGGGGAAGAGAAAAAAGAAGAAGCTCCAGCTGAATAATTCATCTGATGAAGTACTTGATTGTAGGACTTGGTAACATTGGTGCTGAGTACGAAAATACAAGACACAATATAGGTTTTAAGACATTGGATGCCTTTGCAAAGGCATCCAATGTTGTTTTTGAACCTAATCGTTTAGCCGATAAAGCAACTGCTAAATTTAAAGGGAGAACGATTATACTCATTAAGCCCACCACCTTTATGAATCTAAGCGGGAAAGCTGTTAATTATTGGATGCAAGCGGAGAAAATACCCTTAGATCGTGTATTAATAATTACTGATGACATTGCTTTACCTTTTGGTGCATTAAGATTAAAGGCGAAAGGTAGTGATGGTGGTCATAATGGCCTTAAAAGTATTAACGAAGTTCTAGGTTCCCAGAACTATCCTCGTTTACGATTTGGTGTGGGAAATGAGTTCTCCAAAGGGAAACAAGTAGATTATGTTTTAGGCGAATGGAATACTGAAGAAGAGGAAAGACTTTCTGAAAGAATCGAGCAATGCGAAAAGATTATAAAAGCATTCTCTACCATAAATATTAATCGTGCAATGTCTGATTTCAATGGAAAATAGCGAATTTCCTAGAAATAAAGCATATCTACTCCTCTAACATACTTAGAGTTTTTTGACAGTCTCTGTTGAAGAGATTGGGATAACTTTCTCCCTTCAAAATCATCTTTCGTATTATACTTCAGCTCTAAAACAATGTCTTCTATCTTTATTTCCGTTAGTTGATATTGATCAACGTTTGGATTATAAAACCGCATATTATAATCTACTGTTATTCTGAATTTCTCATCGGCAGATAAAAAATAACGCCTTTCGTATGAATTATAGATCAACGGGAACAATCTATATAGCTCGGATAATAATTTTTTATCTTCAATGTGAGAAAGAATAATACTGTATAACTCATCAACTGTAACAGTACTAACATCTACTTTTAAGCCAGGCAATTTGTACAATAGCTTATCTCCCACCTCTCCTCTCTTTCTCTTTATTTCCATCGTGGAATTAGATAACTGATCATACTTATCGCCATACCACCTCAAACGATATTTATCCCGTATCTCAACTCCCGAAACATTCATCTTATAAAAGGAGCGATTATTATCATCAAAGTATATGTTATTTACTGCCCTTCTCTCATAAACTTCCTTAAAAAAGAACGGATTATTAAAAACATTAGTTGAAATTATATCTTCCAATTCTCCGCCTTCGAAAACAAATTTTCTTTCAAAACGATAATCGTTTGACAACTCTTCTAACGCCTTAATATTATTTCGAACTCTTGCCATATTCTCCACCATACATTTGAGCAATTACATTATCACTATACCTTTCCACAGATACATTGTCAATTGTAAGCGTTGACCCTGTTTCAACTAAATAATCAAGCTCATTATTCGTAAACTGAATGTTTTCTAAATCAATTTTTCCTTTACCATATTCTGATTTTTTTTGAAATACAGCTATTGCCAATCGAGTATCCAACACCTCTATGTCTTTGAGCTCAATTGTTGACATATCCTTACAAACAATTCCTATCTCTCCTGCATGAATTTTTATTGCTCCTCCTCTGATATTGCTCTTTTCTCCTCCACTAATTGCCTTATCCATTGGGTTGTCAACAAAAATGCCCTTTAGCAATAGTTCTGAGCCTGAAACATCAATGCCATCATTGCCACTATTGATAAAATCACAATTCTCAATTGTACCGTTCACAAAGTCACCATCAAATGCATCAGACTTACTATTTGTAATGGTTGAATTCTTTAAAGTAAACTCTGATCGTATAATATTCAGATAATCTTCGCATCTGTTATTTATAAAAAAGGAATTTGTAATTGTCACATTCGATTCATGAAAATTAACTGCACCCGTAAGGGTCCATCCATTATTATTTGGGTTAGCTAAGTTGTCAAAATGACAATGATTTAGCCTAGACATGCTATTTGTATTTGTGACAAGAATTCCTCCAGCAGTACTGTCAGTTGAATAGAATCTTATTGGATGCTCTTTTGTCCCATTGAAGTTTACAGCTGAGTAACTTAATAGTGAAGATTGATTTAGTAAATCTAGTTCAAACCCTTCCTCAATAAATAATTTAGTGTTGTGAGGAATAACGATTGTATGGTCAATCGAGTATTTCCCTTTTTTAAAAGTAATTGAATCTGCATTGATGAAAGCGAACGGTAATTCGTTCACATTAGACTTAAACATTTCATGATAAGCTCTTATTTCCTGATCAAGGTTTTGACTAATTGTATAAGGCATAAGTTGAACCTTCCTTTCATAATTTATTCCAACTATTTCATGCTTAAGAATTAGTTCACTGATATCCTTTGGGTATCGAAATTGTCCTTTTTTATTCTTTTTAGAAACAAATGCATTAACAAAAAACGGGTTCAAATCAATCCTCATTACTTTTTTTTGATTTGCTTCTATAATGTTATCATCTATCTTATGATCTAACTTCTTCCCCTCAACATGAAACAGTCCCTTTATTCTTATGTTATGATCTGTAAGATTTTCCACTTCTAAAGTAACTCTATCAGATTCTATAGTTATTAAACCAGCTGTAATAATATCAGCAGGGTTTAAGTTGATTTTAATGAAATTACTATTGTGTTCAAGTACCTTAGGTTGAAAGTTAAAATTAAATTCAGTGCTAAGAATTGAGATAAGCTCTTCAAGCCTTGTAGCGTTTTCATTTATCAATGAATTAACGAAGTTTTCTTTGCTAAAAAGAACCATTTTTTCTAATAATTTTTGTCGATACAATTGGTCCTGTTTTGCAAATGGATAATGTACAATATTGCTAATACGTACTCCTGGGAGAGCATCAAAAGCAATGGGCTCTAATTTATTTGTAATTGGGTTATAATATGCCCTAATATTATGGACATTCAGTCCATGATGAGCCCCAAATAAATTTGACAGGGCCACAAAAGTGGTCAGTTTATCTAAATCAAATACTTCAGATATTTTGTGTTTTTTATTTCTAAGGCCATCAAGTAAATTTTTAGCAATCTCAAACTGCCTTTTAAGGGCAGAATCAGACAACACCTTATTTGCGTTAAAAACCTTAATTGGTGCTAGCTCAATAAATCTATCTTCATTGAAGCCTTTAATCCCAAATCTTCTACCTTGTTCCCTCTTATTCCATAAAATTGTTTCGTCAAACGCTACAATTACTCCTTCTCTTCTTTTATTATTTTCTATAAGGATCTTATCAAAGGATTCCTCTATTGCCATAATCCCTAAATCTTTTTCCTTTATTTTAGGTCCATCTTTTATGTTTAATTGAAGCTTACAAAAATCATATCTCAAGCCAACAATGCCCTGTTCTTTGATCGCTTTATGAAATAACCATTCCCACACATAGTTCCTAGATTGTGGATGTTGAAACGAAAACTTACGCATTCCGAGAAAGGTCTCTTCTCCTCCCATAATTACCCTAAATGACCACTTGCTATGATCTCCTAGATGATCTACCCAATCTCCTTTTAATCTAAATTCCATGTTCTTCTTATCCTCCATAGAACTATATATTTTCCCTTTAACTAAATCATCTCCAGCGGTAATTAAAATTCCAGTTTTAAGTGCTTTGGCCCGTTTCTTAGTTATTTTTTTATACGATTCTTCAGTGGTTAATATCCTATAAGTTTTTAATTCTTCCTGCACAACTGCATACGATGCAAGGGGAATATTGGAGAGTGAGAGACTTCCTGATGTGTATGACTCGGAACGATCTCCACTTCGTTGAAATCTTCCAGTTTCAATAAATTTTATATCATCTACCTTAAGCTTCTTATTAATGCTTTCCATTAACTTATTTGTTAATAGAGCAGAGAAAATATGATATATAGTCCCTTCTTTCTCGAAGCTAATGGGCTCTTTATAAGTAAAGTCAAAATTCCAATTTGTTATCTTTCTCTTAGTTTTTCCATAAAAAAAGGGCTTATGTAAATTTGCATGTAAATAAAAACGATCTGTCTTCTCCCTTCCTATTAATTCCCCTTTATAGATATAAACAAGTTTTAATACTCCATATTCTTTAACCAAGTGCACATTTAACTTTCCCTTAGAGATAATGATATTAGTAGTATCATCTATTAGATTTTTATAGGTAATAACCTCGGGTACATAATTTGTCCTCTCATTGAACGAAGCTTTTATTCTCTCTTTTCCAGGATCATCGACAATCAAGAATTTCCCTACGAATAAAAGTACAATTACAACAAAAGGTATAATAAAAGAAATTCCTCTTCGCTTTCTTTCCCTTTTAATCTTCATTTAAGATTATATTTGATTATCAATAAAGGTAATGTCTGATTGAGCTCCAAATCGCTCTTGTATTTGAGAGTTAATTCTATTTATTGACTCTAAATGTTTTATGCTGATCAAAAAATTCAAGTTTAATACCCCATTTGAATTTTTAAACCTCTTTAATTCTAGTTGTTCTGTGTTGTTAGTTAAAATTGAAGCGATTTGATCTATAGCGCTCTCACTTTTATCTTGATCTAATTTCAAAGTGATCAATACATTTTGATTAAGATTACTAAGTTTTTTATATCCAAGCAATAATATAATAACGCTAATTATTATGAATCCTATAACTGTTGGTAATAATTGATTAGCTCCAAGTCCTAACCCTATCGCAATTGCTATAAAAAAATACCCTAATTCTTCAGGTTCTTTGATAGCTGTTCTAAACCTAATTATAGATAACGCTCCTACTAAACCCAGTGATAGCGCCAATGATGATTTTACTATTGAAATTATAATAAAAGTAGTAACCCCAACTATTACAAGCACTCTTGACAATTGATGCCTATTGGAAAGACTATTCCCATACTTAATATATATCCTTGATAATATGTATAACAGCACACTACAAATTAGTATGTTTATTAAGTAATCTGCTATAGAAAATGTCTCACCATCTTCCATAAATTTATTTAAAATTTCATCCATTTAAAAAAGTTTGTCGTAAAAATACTTTATTATCTTTTGAGTGTTCTTAAGGGGTATCTATGGATATATAAGAAAGGTAATTAATGCTCAATCTCAAATTTATCCGCATCCAAGCCAACAGGAAACTTATTCCTAAAGCGACTCAATTCTTCTCTATTCACTGAAATTGTTTTTACTTCTTCTTTTTGATTTTCTGCCTGCCAGTTTGCATCTCCTTTATAGTCGATAAACATTGAATTTCCAGAGCAATTCACTCCTAAACCATCTTCTCCAATTCTATTTACTGCTGCGACATAACATTGATTCTCAATTGCTCTTGCATACAATAACTTTTCCCATGCTCCTACTCTAACTTCTGGCCAGTTTGCCATATATATTAGGAGATCGTATGAAGCTTCAACTTCTTGGTTATTTGTATGAAACTTATTCCTACTCCATATTGGAAACCGCAAGTCATAGCATATTAATGGGCAAATTTTCCAGCCTTTTAACTCAACTATCAATTGCTCATTTCCTGCAGTAAAGTGTTTATCTTCTTCTCCCATTCTAAATAAATGGCGCTTGTCGTACTTTTCATACGTTCCATCAGGTCTCATCCAAACACAACGATTGTAAATTTTATCTTTCTCATTAAGAATTAAGCTCCCACAAATAACAGCTCCTGTTTCTATGGCTTTCTGCTTCATCCACTGAATTGCAGAACCATCAATGGGTTCTGCTAATTTATCAGAACTCATACTAAAGGCTGTGCTGAAAGTCTCTGGTAAAATAATAAGGTCTGTTTCTCTAACACCTTTGATCAGCTGATCAAAATGATGAAGGTTTTGAGCTATATCTTCCCAATATAAATGGGTTTGAATTAAGCTAATATTTAAAATGCTCATAAACTATACTTTTTGAAGTAGCTCTGCAGCTCTTTCTAAAGTAACATTTTCTTTTGCAAAACAAAAGCGTAAAACCTTATTATCGATGCGCCGATTATAAAATACGGAAGTAGGAATCGCTGCTACTTTATGTTCTTTCGTTAAACGAATCGCAAATTCTGTATCTGCCTCCTCAGAAATTGCTTCATAATTTAAAAGTTGAAAGTAACTCCCCGCAGTATGTTTTAAATTAAATCTACTGCCCAAAACCAATGAGCGAAACAAATCTCTCTTCTCTTGATAGAAATGCCTCAATTGAAGATACGCTTCTTTTTCATCCATAAAGTTGGCATAGGCAACTTGAGCAGGAGTATTAACCGAAAAAACATTGTACTGGTGCGTTTTCTGAAACTCTTTCATTAAAGGTGCAGGAGCCAAACAATAACCAATCTTCCACCCAGTAGTATGATAGGTTTTCCCAAAGGATGAAATAATAAAGCTTCGTTCTGCTAATTTTGGAAAGCGTGCAACACTTTGATGCTCATAACCATCAAAAATTATGTGTTCATACACTTCATCACTCAACACCAAAATATTAGAATTATCTAATAGTTTCTCTAGTTGACCCATATCTTGACCAGTCATGATACTCCCAGTTGGATTGTGAGGGGTATTGATGATGATCATCTTTGTTCGTTGATTAATCACCTTTTTTACTTCATCCCAATTGATTCTGTATTCAGGTTCTTTCAATTGAACAAAAACTGCTTTTGCCCCTACTAAATCAATTGCCGGTTCATAACAATCGTAGGCAGGAGTAAAAATAATTACTTCATCTCCCTCATTTACGGTTGCTGCAATTGCAGTAAAAATAGCTTGAGTTGCCCCAGCTGTTATTGTAATTTCTGTTTCAGGATTATATCGCCCAGAGTACATGTCCTCAGTCTTTTCAGCAATTTTTTCCCTTAAACTCATTAAGCCAGCCATGGGTGCATACTGATTATACCCTGATTTCATAGCTTGATAATAGTGTTCTATTAACTTTGGTGAACCGTCAAAGTCAGGAAAGCCTTGAGAAAGGTTAATTGCATTCTCTTGCTGTGCCAAGGCTGACATTTTGGAAAATATTGTAGTAGTTACTCTAGGTAACTTTGAATTTAGCGAAGCTGAAAAGCTTGGCATAAGCGAATTGTTTAAATCGTTTATTTAGATAGTGTTGCCGCCAAGTACTCCCTGTTCATACGAGCAATATTCTCAATAGAAATCCCTTTAGGACATTCTATTTCACAAGCTCCAGTATTTGAACAAGGGCCAAACCCCTCTTTTTCTGCTTGTTTTACCATATTTAGAACTCTATCTGTAGCTTCTACTTTCCCTTGCGGTAACAAAGCATATTGAGAAACTTTAGCTGATACAAATAATGAAGCGGAAGCATTTTTACAGGCAGCTACACAAGCTCCACAACCTATACAAGTAGCTGAGTTAAAAGCTTCGTCTGCATCATGTTTATTTACAGGTATAGCATTTGCGTCAACTGTATTCCCTGAAGTATTTACAGAAATATACCCTCCAGCATGTTGTATTCTATCAAATGAACTTCTATCAACAACTAAATCTTTGATAATTGGAAAAGCTGCTGCTCTCCACGGTTCTATATAAATCGTTTCTCCATCTTTAAATGAGCGCATGTGCAGTTGACAAGTCGTTATCATTTTTCCTGGTCCATGAGGTTCTCCATTTATATACAGTGAACATGCTCCACAGATCCCTTCCCTACAATCGTGATCAAACTCTACAGGAGAATCTCCTTTCTCAACCAACCCATTGTTCAAAATATCAAGCATTTCTAAGAACGAACTGTCAGGTGAGACATCACTCAACTGATAGGTCTCTAATTTCCCCTTAGTGGTGGCATTCTTTTGACGCCAAATTTTAAGTGTTAAGTTTAATCCTTTCGCTGTTGACATAATCTTTCTATTTATAAGAACGAGTTTTCAATTCTATATTCTCAAATTTTAAATCTTCTTTATGAACTATTGCTTCAGACGGTTTTCCTGTATATTCCCAAGCAGCAACATAAGTAAACACATCATCTCTTCTCAACGCTTCCCCATCTTCTGTTCTAAACTCTTCTCTAAAATGCCCTCCACAAGATTCTTCTCTTTCTAAAGCATCCCTTGCAAACAGTTCCCCTAATTCCATGAAATCTGCTACTCTTCCCGCTTTCTCTAATTCACTATTCAGCTCCTCAGCAGTCCCTGGAATTCGCACATCTTTCCAAAATTCTTCTCTTAATTGAGCAATCTCAGCAATTGCCTCTGTTAGTCCTTCCTTGGTTCTAGCCATCCCAACTTTATTCCACATAATTAAGCCTAGCTTCTTGTGAAAGTGATCTACAGACTTGCTGCCATTATTATTGATCAATTGATTGATCTCATCGGTTACTTTTTTCTCTGCTGCATCAAACTCTGGAGTATTAGTCGGTATTTTACCTGTTCTGATATCGGCTGATAAATAATCTCCTATTGTATAAGGCAATACAAAATATCCATCTGCTAATCCTTGCATTAGTGCTGATGCTCCCAAGCGATTCGCTCCATGGTCAGAAAAGTTAGCCTCTCCAATTGCATATAAACCCGGAACCGTTGTCATTAAGTTATAATCTACCCAAATCCCTCCCATTGTATAATGGACCGCAGGGTAAATACGCATGGGTGTTTTATAGGGATTATCATCTGTAATCTGCTTATACATATCAAACAAGTTGCCATACTTATTCTCAATAACCTTCTCTCCTAAAGCTCTTACTTCAGAGTCTGATGGATTATTTAATCCTTTAATGTGTGCTTCTTCTTTTCCGTAGCGCATAATTGCAGAAGCGAAATCTAAGAACACCCCTTCATTAGTGTCATTATTTATAATCCCAAAACCTGCGTCACATCTTTCTTTGGCAGCTCTAGAAGCTACATCTCTAGGCACAAGGTTTCCAAAAGAAGGATATCTTCTCTCTAAGTAATAATCTCTATCTTCTTCTTTTATATCTACTGGCTTCAATGTCCCTTTACGAACAGATTCAGCATCTTCTATTTTCTTAGGCACCCATATCCTACCATCATTCCTCAAAGATTCAGACATTAAAGTCAATTTTGATTGTTGCGTCCCATGAACTGGGATACAGGTCGGATGGATTTGAGTGTAACATGGATTAGCAAAATAAGCTCCTTTCTTATGTGCTTTCCATGCAGCAGTTACATTAGAACCCATAGCATTAGTTGAAAGAAAGAACACATTTCCATATCCCCCAGAACCGATAACTACAGCATGTGCTGAATGTCTTTCAATTTCTCCTGTTATTAGGTTTCTTGCAATAATTCCTCTTGCTTTTCCATCAACAATTACAACATCTAACATCTCATGTCTGTTAAACATTTCAATCTTTCCTTTTGCTATTTGACGATTCATTGCTGAATAGGCACCCAATAACAATTGTTGCCCTGTTTGGCCTTTTGCATAAAAGGTTCTAGAAACTAATACTCCTCCAAAAGATCGGTTATCTAATAAACCACCATAATCTCTTGCGAAAGGAACACCTTGTGCCACACATTGATCAATTATGCTTGCTGAAACTTCAGCTAAACGATAAACATTTGCTTCTCTTGAACGATAATCTCCTCCTTTAACTGTATCGTAAAATAATCGATAGGTAGAATCCCCATCTCCTTGATAATTTTTAGCGGCATTAATCCCTCCTTGAGCAGCAATTGAATGAGCTCTCCTGGGTGAATCTTGATAACAAAATGCTTTTACATTATACCCTAATTCTGCCAATGTAGCCGCTGCTGAACCTCCAGCTAATCCGGTTCCAATAACGATCACATCTATGTTTCTCTTGTTTGCTGGATTAACTAGATTGATGTTATTCTTATGATTTGTCCATTTATCTTTTAATGGACCTTCGGGTGTCTTTGAATCTAAATTTGACATGTAGAAAAAGATTAATGACTAGAGTTAATAAAATGGAAAACGGCAATGAATATAAATCCCACTGGAATCAAAATGGAATAAAGTTTCCCAAATTTTTGCAATGCGGGAGTGTATTTGTTATTGAATCCAACCGATTGAAAAGCAGACTGAAAACCATGCATTAGATGTAAGGCTAAGAAGATAAAAGCCAAACAATAAATTCCTAATCTAACTGGGCTAATGAATTTATGCTGAAGCTCAGCGAAGTAACGATAATCAGTCTCTCCACTTAACTTGCCACTAAAATCACCATCAATAAATTTTGTTTTTATCTCAGGTATCCAGAAATCGTAAAAATGAAGCCCTAAAAACAGAATTACCATTATTCCAGTTATAATCATGTTCCTACTCATCCAAGAAGAATTTTTACTAGGATCATTAAATGCATATTTAACTGGTCGTGCTTTTCTATTTTGAAGCTCTATGACAACTCCCATAATTAAATGAAGTACAACCCCAAATATTAAAATTGGCTGCATTAAAAATTGAATCAATGGATTGGTTCCCATAAAATGAGACGCTTCATTAAAAGCATCAGCACTAATAACGGATAGCGAGTTTATAATAAAATGTTGCAATAAAAAAATCAACAAAAACATACCCGACAATGCCATTAATACCTTTCTGTAAATGGACGATTTAGAATTTCCCATACTTAAGTTTGACGTAATAATATTTAGATATTCAAGTTTGCAAAGGTAACCCTTGCCAACTTTCCTTACAATGAATGAACCGACAACTCACTTATTTAGACAGATTCTTAATAAGATGCCTTGAGGCACTCAAATCTCTGTGCCTTTTAACTAAAAAAATAGATTAATTCTATGTTCCTATTTTTTTAGATAGGTATACTTCTACTCTTCTATTAATTGCCCTTCCTTTAGGACTATTATTGGAAACTTTTGGGTTTTTACTACCAAAATACTCCCTTCTTAGTCTCTCTTTTGGCACTTCAATTTGTATTAAGTATTTATAAATACCTGCAGCGCGCATTTTTGATAGCCTTTCATTTTTAATTTCATTCCCACTTTTATCAGCATGACCTTCTATCACAATTTCTAATAAACTATCTTTTTCTATTGCTTCTATAAACTTTGTGAACTGATTTCTATTTGGGTGGTTCATTGCATAAATACTTGAACTTTCAAAATAGAATTGCAATCTGTCTTGCACTTCTAATGTATCTTCCTTTGTCAATTCTTTCCCTTTCTCAATTTTTGCCTGACAAGGCTCAACACAACTCATAGATGAATCAACCTCAAACAATTCAACCTCATCCACAAAATAATAAGCATAAGGCCCATCTTTCCCTGATAATTCTACTGGCAATATATAAGTTTCATCATCATCAGAAAAATTTCCAATTACCACATATTTTGAGCAATTCCTTGGTGTAAACTCACCACATAATCTAATCCAGTTCTCCGTATCTTCTATAATATGATTGCTCGGGCTAGTATAAACAGGATCAAAAGAAAAAATCATTCGATTATTAGCAAAATGACTCGTATCAATAGCGGCCAATTGCAATTGATCTACAGCAAATTTGTACGCTGAATTTCTTCTTACTGAAACACTAAAAGAATAAGTCTTGCATGGTGATAACTGTTCTTTTAATTCAGTAATAATATATTCCCTATTATTTTTACCTACAGCTGAGTACAAGTATAAACCCACTTGGTTTTTTAAAAAATCAGGAGTGCCTTTGCTTGCAGTCTTCCAATAGGGGTTTTTATTCTCCTTATTTAAATAAAATGCCCCATCTCTAATTAGATTTTGATTATTACTCCTCTTAATTTGCTTTGAACATGCCTCTTCACTGGTTAAGAAAGATAAACTATCATTTAAAGTAAAGGGAGTTAATGATAAGTCGTCAACAAAATAATAAGCTAAGTTATATGCTTGTAATATAGAACCTGAGATATCTTCTTTAAATTTTCTCTTCATGTTATTGAGCACATTTGGAGAGGGTTGATACCCTTTATGCGCGTTTTTGTCTTCATACTTTTTAAGGCTATCAGCCATTCCATTTGGAAGTACAGCTTTTCTAGTTGTTTGATTACATTTCTGAAAATTGCCCAACATCATGTATTGTTCTCCTCCCTTAGCATTATATACTCCACTTAGTTTAGTCCATCCTTCTGAATCAATCAAAAAAGTATCAGCCAAATTATTGATTGAAGCTTTACCCATGAAAGATCTAATGCTTTGCTTTTTTGAAAAGCTTTCGTTGTAAAAATGAACTCCTATTTGGTCCGTATAATAACCACTAGTATCTGCCAAACTAACCTTTACTGAAAACAGATACTTATTCCCTGCTTTTAGAGGTTCAATAAATTTTAATTGTAAGTATTCTCGATTAGCACATTCATCAATGTAATCTGAGGTAATCGTTAGTCCACAAAAAGCATCACCTTCATAAGGTTGCTGTATCCCAAAAGGATTATTTTCAGGACTAAACCCTTTACTACAATTATGAAAATAATCTGGAGTTCCTTTTGTTGACATTACACCTCCCTTTAGTTTTAATTGCTTTTTTGTAAAGCTTTTAGAACATTTTTTGTGCTCTTCAAAACTTGGGTTTTGAATGAGATTTTGAGCTCCACTCAAAAAGGGAAGGCTTATTAAGAAAAATAAAATGTAAGTCCTCAAAAGCATATTAGTTCAATTCTATCCTCATCTTTTTAATTCTATCCTCTAATCTTTCTGAACTTAATTTCTCTCTACTCAAACGATCAACCATTATTGGAAATGAAAAAGGACTAGGTTGTTTTATCCTTTTCAAAATAATGGTTTGTGATTCTATCCTTTTCATGGCCTCTCTCATCCTCGTTTCTTCCAATTGAAACTCCATCATTTCTTCAAAAGCCTGCAAGTACAACAAATTATTCTTTTCATAGTCTTTAAATACATCAAAAAATAGCTGAGAGGACGCCTGTAGGTGTCTATCCTTTTTTATTTTTCCTGGAAACCCTTTGAATACCAAGCCTGAAATTCCTGCTATTTCTCTGAATCTCCTTCGAGCCATTTCAGTAGAATTAATTGAAGCTTGTATATCATCAAATAGATGATCTGCTGTAAAAATATTATTCTCTACGGCTTCTCCAATAGGTATTGGTTGGTCAGATAACAACTCAAAACCGTAGTCATTCAATGCAATTGAAAAAGTAATAGGTTTTAACAATGCTATGCGATAAGCAATTACAGCTGCTATTCCTTCATGCACAAATCGCCCTTCAAAAGGATATAAAAAGGCATGATAGCCTTCATCACTTTCAAAATATTCAATCAAAAACTCTTCTTCATTTGGAACATGAGACAGTTCTTCTTGTTTTTTTATTAAAGGAGCTACACTCTCTAATTCTAATTGCCCATTAGGATTGGTTTGACTTTCCATAATTTTCACCCTCAGCATGGCTGACAATTGGGATGAAAGTGGCATTCTGCCTCCTTGCCATGAAGGAACTTTTCCCGTTTTCTTCTTAGAGAGTTTCACTATAGCCTGAACACCTTTCATTTGAATCAACTCTAAGCTTCTCCCTCCAAACCAAAACACATCTCCAGGTTTTAATCGGGCTACAAAATACTCCTCGACTGTTCCAATTAACTTTCCCGAAAGAAATGTAATCCTAATCGCTGTTTCACTCACAATTGTACCTATAGATAATCTGTGACGCATAGCTATAGCCCGATCTACCACTCTATACATTCCTTCCTCATCAACAATTACCTTTTTGTATTCATCATAAGTATCTAATGATTCTCCCCCGTTTACGATAAAGTTCAGAACCCATTGCCACTCTTCTTTAGAAACACTTTCAAAACAAAAAGTAGATTTAATCTCTTTATAGATCTGTTTTTCATCAAAGCCATCTGATATTGCCAGTGTAACTAAGTACTGGATTAAAACATCAAAAGATCTAAAAAATGGAATTCTTCTTTCTAATGTCCCTTCTCTTATTGCTTGCCCTAAAGCAGCCGACTCAATAATTTCTAAAGAATGGGTAGGTACAAAATAGATTGAAGAGGTAGCCCCAGGCCGGTGACCACTTCTTCCTGCTCTTTGCATGAAACGGGCAACGCCTTTAGGGCTACCTATTTGCACTATCGTTTCAACAGGTCTAAAGTCTACTCCTAAATCAAGGCTTGAAGTACAAACAACTACTTTGAGTTTTTTTAAATGAAGAGCTTCTTCTACCCATTCCCTTATCTCTTTACCTATTGAACCATGATGCATCGCAATTTGTCCAGCCAACGAAGGTTCTTCTTCTAACAGTCTGTGGTACCAAATTTCTGCTTGCGAACGGGTATTGGTAAAAATTAATGTAGCCTTACTTTTTTTGAGGATTGGCACCACTTTTTTTAACATCCTTATCCCCATATGCCCTGCCCAAGGAAAAGTTTCAACTTCATCAGGAATCAATGTTTCTAATTTAATTCTCTTTTTAATCTTGGCTATTATCAATTGATGATTTTTCCTTGCGTAGCCGCTACCTAAGAGCACTTGCATTGCTTCATCCATGTTCCCAATTGTAGCTGAAATCCCCCAAACTCTCAAGCTAGGGCAAACTGTTTTTAATCGAGATTGAGCCAACTCCATTTGAACTGCACGCTTAGAACCCAATAGCTCATGCCACTCATCGTTTACAATACATTTTAATGTTTTGAATTTCTTTTGATACCCTTTGTTTCCCAGTAATAGCTGTAAACTCTCGGGCGTAGTAATTAAAATTTGTGGCAGCTTTTCTTTTTGTTTTGCTCGTTCTTTTGCTGAGGTATCTCCTGTTCGTTTTGCTACTTGCCAAGGGATATCCAATTCAGCACAAGCCTCAGAAAGAGAGGCTTCTATTTCCTTTGCTAAAGCACGTATTGGAGTAATCCATATAGCTTGAATCCCTTCCTGATGATTTCGTTCATTTCTATTTTGAAGAAATTCTGCTAAAATTGCCAAGCCTAGAGCATATGTTTTCCCTGAACCAGTTGGAGCATTGAGCATCCCATCTTTCCCTTCTTTATAGGCCTGCCACGTTTCTTTCTGAAAATCAAACGCCTTCCATTTCTTGGCAGCAAACCAATTTTCTATTTGCTCAAGAGCTGTCATAAAGGGAAATTAATACAATTGTTTGGTTAAACTTTAAATACTTGTTTATTCACTACAACAAACACTTGATCCTTTTTTCCTGTTTTAATTGTTGCCATTCCTGTAAAGGCACCAAAGGCTGGTAGTATGCCCTGCCATTTTCCAAAATAAAAACAAGGTACTCGATGTGATTGCTTTCCATCCCCTCTCAACCTAACTGCTGGATGAATATGACCAGCAATATTATAATATTTACTTTCTTTTTCAATAGGTTCATGCGTGAGTAAAAAAGGGCCTTCGATTAATTGCTCAACTACTTTAAAGCCTAGTTTCTGATAGTGGGAATGGTCTAAAATATCATGGTTTCCTAATATCAGTTGAAACTCTATTTTAGGGTAAAGTTTTGCCACTGTT
>Ga0316204_10004935_pt1 | contig 22995 bp, 24 predicted proteins | sample 6monrhotite_MG_2_FD_205661 | JGI IMG/M metagenome (GOLD analysis project Ga0316204, IMG submission 205661) | Microbial mat bacterial communities from mineral coupon in-situ incubated in ocean water Damariscotta River, Maine, United States -... | ecosystem: Environmental > Aquatic > Marine >... | reverse complement strand
AACACAGCAACTGGTGAGAGAACTTGCAATTAAAGTCAGTTCTCAGGAGAAAGAAAAACTGGCAATACGGCCAACGGCAAACCTGATGGCCTATGATCATTTCTTGCTGGGTCAGAGTCTTTCGAAACAGCGTACCCGTGAGAGCAATAAACAGGCACAACTCGAAAATCGACGCGCCATCGAGTTGGATCCGAGCTACGGTCGTGCGTACGGGGCACTGGCTTTTGATATGTCTGTGGCCTATCGGCGTGGCTGGGTAGATAATCCAGTTGAAACATTGGACCGGGCATTATCATTGGCAGAACAGGCGACTATGCTTGATAGTAATACGCCACAAACATACTGGGTGCTGGGTTATGTTCACATGATGCGAAAGGACCTTGCTGCTGCAGAACGAGTTGTAAAAAAAGCCATAGCCATTTCACCAAGTTATGCAGATGGTTATGGATTGCTGGCCTTGATTAATAATCATCGTGGCAATGCTGAAAGGGCAATTAAACAAATCAAGCATGGCATGGCACTGAATCCATTTTATACCTTTGATTATCCATACAATCTGGGGTGGGCCTATTACACGTTGGGTCAATATGAAAAGGCTATTTCGTCACTTGAGGATGCGCAGGAAAGAAATGAAAATGTAATACCACTCAAGCTTTTTCTCACTGCGAGCTACGTAAAGGCAGGTCGTATCGATGATGCACAATGGCTTGTAGAGCAAATCCAGGTTTTGACACCAAGTACCACGATATCACACATTGACAACACCATACCCATATCTAATCTAAAACTGAAAATGATGTTGCTGGATGATTTGCGAAGGGCAGGATTGCCGGATTAGCTTAATATGATATTTGTAATTATAGGGAAATTCGGGGGCAGTATACTTAACTATCAAGAGCATCAAGGGGTCACCCATAAGTCGTTCGCTGTCAAGCGGGCGATAAAAAGCGAAGTGTCACCTCTGGCACAGATGCGCCCCACAGAAAAACACGCAAAAAACACGGGGTCAAGTCTTGTCTTTTGTCCGACGTTCTTCATTTTTAACAATCCGACTTACTCTTGAATGGTACCTCAGGGTCAGAGAACAATTGTTTCTAATACACTAACGTCCAATTACAACTACCCTATCTTCCTCCAAAAACGAAATGGAAGAATTATTCATTAACCATCCAGACTTTAGTACTTCACACCTTCATGCTTCAACAACCATCGCTTACGTTCTACTACCGGCCCATCGGTTTTTCCTGCAAATCCCCCAATGCCATTGGCGGCGACTATCCTATGACAAGGCACGACGATGGGAACCGGGTTAGCACGACAGGCATTACCGACGGCGCGTGCGCTACTATTGAGTTCTTTGGCTAACTGACCATAAGTCTTTACCTGGCCATAGGGGATTTTCTGTAGCGCCTTCCAGACACGTTGTTGAAATGCAGTGCCTGAGAGATTTAAGGGTAAATTGAAGTCTTTATTTTTTCCCTCGAAATATTGATTAAGCTGCTGTTCGACTTTTTTTTCCAGGACAGTGGGGGAAGGTTTTATTGATGTCTTACGTTGCCTAAATTCAACATCAATAAGCTGTGCGTTTTCTTCTTCTATGCTTAACCAGCCAATCGGGGTATTGAATATATTCATTGTAAACTCCCGTCGTTATGGTGCTGCCAATTTTAGTTGTTGCAACTCGCGTTCCAGTACGGCCACTCTGCTCTTATCTTCTGTAACGCGCAATAAATTCTGATACATTTTTCGTGCGTCGTCTACCAGACCTGCCTTGGCTAATACGTTTGCCGCATGATATCGCGATGCCTGTGCCCAGGGGTCCATGGCTTTTGGATCAGTCAGCATCGCTGACTTAAGATACCAACGCGCCGCGGCAATAAAATTCTCTTGTGCCTTACGCGAGTCCGCCATCCAGAAATACAATTCACGTTGTAGTTTTACATCTTTGACATAGTTGATGACATGTTCAAACAATTCCACCGCTTCGTCATGCGCTTTACGTGCCTGCAAATCAAACACTACCTGTAAATAGCGGTCCAGTGTCTGTCGGTCCAGTTTTTTATTCTCAGCCAACAACTTGAGCATTAGTTGATGACCTTTATCAATATTGCCGCCTATGACCAGAATACGTGCACGTCTTAGTTGCCACATAAACTTGTCAACACCCTCAGGGGGGTTATCCATTGTCGCCATAAGACGTGAAGCCATTGGTATATCAGAATCCTTTAAAGCGATATCAACAAGTGTATGACGAACAGGCAATGGAATCGCTGCGGCGGTGGCGTAATGCTGTGACTGTAAAAATAACGCTTTTACCAGGGTCTCGTATGCATCGATAGTTTCTACCTTGTGCATAAATTTAGCCGCTGCCTGATTAACGATGTTAATCTCTTGACCATTCAATATTATAAAAGCATAAAGCGCACGCCCTTTTAACGGATCTTTTGCATCAATTTCATTGGCATATTTAAACCACTTTTTATCATCACCGATTAATAATTGCTGATGATTACCCAACTGTGATGCGGCATCGGCATACGCTTGCCAGAGTCCATCGGCATCCATATTTTTAAACAGGCCATGAGGAAGTTGTTGAGGTGTGACTAAGGCAACGAGATGTTCCAGGGCATTAACTGTTGCATATCGATCGCCGCTAATTCTTGCCGCCTCGGCAATCACCGCCCATAAACGGTGCTTGAGACTTTCATCAACCCATTTGCCACGCAATTGCCGAAACGCGGCTTGCAAAACTTTTTTCGGTGTTCGATCACTGCCACGTAGCTGCGCGATTAAATACAACATGCCTGCCTGTGGATCTTTTGTGTGCTTGCTTAATAATGTCGCCGCCTCATCAACATGATTATTCAGTAATAGAATTCGTGCGCGCAGCAGACGATCTTCCTCGTTTAATAAACCGTAGTCCTGATGGTAACGTTGTTCTGCTGTGTAGGCGTCTTCCAGTAAACCTTGTTCCAGATAGGTTTCAATCACCTGGCGTCGCCATACTGGCAACCATTGTTTCTTTTGCTCATGACTTTGTGAAGAAGATGACCAGATAAGACTTTGTAAAACCTGTCGAGCCGATTTGCTTTGCTGTTGCGACAGCATTGCTTTGACGCGTGCATTTTTTGCATAAAGTAAAAAATCTTGACCGATGTTTTCAGGAAACGTATTCGTACGCTTTATTAGTGCAGACCAATTGGCCGTCAACGTATAAATCTGCAAGCGCTCCTTTTCCCAGACCATCCATTGCGGAGTATCCGTTTGAACATCAGGTTGCTGCTGATCAATCAGCTTGACTGCCAGTTGCAAAGCATTGTTTTGTTTTAAAACCTGTAACTCAGCAAGATCTGCCTGAGCGATAAATGGCGTGACAAGAAGGGACAGACATAGTGCATGACACCAGCGCCGTATTCGATATGAGAGGTTATCGTTTTTCATATTGTCCATAATAAAAAACGGGTACCGCTTTTGGCGATACCCGTTTCAAGTTTAGCTTGTTGTTCGCGCCACGTGTGTGACGGCGGACACGGCTTACCTGCTGGCCAGTTTTTCCTTGATACGAGCAGAACGACCTGAACGCTCACGCAAATAATACAACTTGGCCTGACGCACATCGCCGCGACGCTTCACTTCTATACTGCCGATGCTGGGGCTGTGCGTCTGAAAGACACGTTCAACACCTTCACCGTGTGAAATTTTACGTACCGTAAATGCTGAGTCCAGACCACGGTTACGCTTGGCAATAACAACGCCTTCGTATGCCTGTAGACGTTCACGCGTACCTTCTTTTACTTTAACCTGAACAACAACAGTGTCACCGGGACTGAATTCCGGTATATCCGTCTTCATCTGTTCTGCATTCAGCTCATCAATGATATTTGCCATGACCTTCTTCTCCAAAGTCGAATCTCAAAATTATAACTTATTCCGCTTCATTCTCGCGAATAAACTCTGCCAATAAATTCTCTTGCTCTGCATCCAGCTCCACCTGTTCCAGCAGGTCTGGTCGCCGTAGCCATGTCCGTCCCAGCGCCTGTTTCTGTCGCCAGCGTTGAATGGCCTGATGGTCACCACTCTTGAGCACCGCCGGGATGCCCATGCCATCCACTTCTTCCGGACGGGTGAAATGCGGGTAATCCAGCAATCCTTCCGCAAACGAGTCTTCACTCGCCGAGTCTTCGTGTCCCAGTGCACCGGGCAGTAGTCGGGTAATACCGTCTACCATCACCATGGCAGCCAACTCACCGCCACTCAGGACATAGTCTCCAATAGACCATTCTTCATCAATCTCGGCCTTGATCAATCGCTCATCAATGCCTTCGTACCGACCACAGACCATTACGAGTCCGGGGCGGTTGGATAATTCCTGCAAACCTCGATGGTCAACCTTGCGTCCCTGAGGTGACAGGTAAATCACCCGACTACCTGCATTTGCTTCTCGTGCCGCACGGATCGCATCTCGCAAAGGCGGCAACATCATGACCATGCCTGGACCACCACCATAAGGCCGGTCATCCACCGTATTATGCGTATCCCTGGTGTAATCCCGAGGATTCCAGGTAAACAGGTCCAATAAACCCTGCTTTGCAGCGCGGCCGGTGATCCCATACTCCGCCATCGTCTTGATCATGGGCGGAAATAGTGTGACCACATCAATACGCATGCCATCTATTCCTTAAAATTCCGGATCCCAATCCACCGTAATGGTTTTTCCAGCCACATCCACTGCGATAATGACGTCACCGAGGATGAAGGGGATGAGCCTTTCTTCTGACTCACTGCCTGCAATCTTTTTACTGGCAACCACGACATCATTTGCACCGGTTTCCAGCATATCCGTTACCAGCCCCAGATCCACACCATCCTGAGTCATCACCTGACACCCCATCAGGTCTGCCCAGTAATAACCTTCATCTAGCGCTGGAAGTTGCTCACGGCTTATAGCAATTTCTGTTTTAAGCAGCTCTCTTGCCGCATCCCGGTCATCACAACCGACCAGATGTGCAACGATTCCCCCACCATGAACACGACCGGCATTCAATTCAACCGGCTGCCACTCTTTACCGCGTTTTAGATACCATGGAGAGTAATTCAGAATATTATTTCTTGGTCGGGTATAAGAAAAAATCTTTACCCAGCCTTTAACACCGTAGATCCCGGAAATACGGCCTACCGAAACAAACTCATCCCCTGTCTCTACAGACATGGGTACAAACGTTACGCAGCCTTTTCCTTCAACAACTGGCTTACACGATCTGATGCCTGAGCACCCTGACCTAACCAGTGATCGATACGATCGCGATTCAGATTCAGGCGAATTTCATTACCCTTTGCAACCGGGTTAAAAAAGCCTAAACGCTCGATATAGCGACCGTCGCGACGGTTGCGACTATCGGTGACTACAACATGGTAGTAGGGACGCTTCTTGGCGCCGCCGCGTGATAAACGAATAGTTACCATCGTCTCGTTAATTCCTTAAATGTAAGTAAACACAAACCCTACAGGCAGGGCTGTCTAAAGGTCGGCCATTGTACTGAAAATTGCCCAAATGTGAAGGGGTTAAGTGATTAAAATCCGCCAAAACCCGGTGGCATACGGCCAGCCATACCCCGCATCATGTTTTTCAGGCCACCTTTGCCCATTTTCTTCATCATTTTCTGCATTTGGGTAAATTGCTTGAGCAGTCGATTCACATCCTGGACCTGTACGCCGGAACCCGCGGCAATACGACGCTTGCGTGAACCCTTGATAATATCAGGCTTTCTGCGCTCTTTTGGTGTCATGGACAGGATAATGGCTTCCATGCGTGCCATTTGCTTGTCATTGACCAAGTCAGCAGCACCAGCGGGTAATTGTCCCATGCCGGGCAATTTATCCATCAGACTGCCCATGCCACCCATTTTCTGCATTTGCTGGAACTGCATACGCAGGTCATTCAAATCAAAGCCTTTGCCTTTTTTGAGCTTTTTGGCCAGCTTCTCAGCTTCGGCCACATCCACTTGCTCCGCTGCCTGTTCCACCAGGCTAACAACATCACCCATGCCAAGAATACGCGAGGCAACACGATCCGGATGAAATGGCTCAAGTGCGGTCGTCTTTTCGCCTACGCCAAGATATTTAATCGGCTTGCCCGTGATCTGGCGTATCGACAGGGCCGCACCACCGCGAGCATCACCATCAGTCTTGGTCAGCACTACGCCGGTTAGGGGAAGAGCATCATCAAACGCCTTGGCGGTATTGGCCGCGTCCTGGCCCGTCATGCTATCAACAACAAATAGAGTTTCGACCGGTTTCACCGCCTGATGCAGCTCCTGGATCTCACCCATCATTTCCGCATCAATATGCAATCGACCCGCAGTATCAACAATCAGTACGTCGTGGTTTTGCACCCTCGCATGTTGCAAGGCAGCCTCGGCAATCGCTTTAGGTTTTTGGCTGGATTCTGATGGGAACCATTCAGCACCCACTTCAGCCGCAACAGTTTTCAGCTGCTCAATCGCCGCAGGGCGATACACGTCGGCGCTGACGACCAGGACCTTTTTGTTCTCTTTTTCAATAAGATAACGCGCCAGTTTTGCCGTCGTTGTCGTCTTACCCGAACCCTGTAGACCGGCCATCAGAATAACGGCGGGCGGCGTCGCAGACAGATTCAGGCCATCATTGGACTCGCCCATTAATCGAACAAGCTCGTCATTGACGACTTTTACCAGTACCTGACCGGGTGTGAGGCTCTTCATGACCTCCTCGCCCACAGCACGCTCACGCACATGCTCAATAAAGTCTTTGACGACTGGCAAGGCAACATCTGCCTCCAGCAATGCCATGCGTACCTCGCGCAAGGTATCTTTTATGTTGTCTTCTGTGAGTCGACCGACGCCACGTAAATTACGTACCGTCTTACCTAGACGTTCGCTTAAACCATCAAACATGAAAACTATCCAGAGATTATAAAAACAGGACGGGGATTATAACGTGAAAACTTCACTGCCGTTGAGTAAATACAGCTTGCGATCAGGCATCGCCTGCTGGCACTCGGCAAAAATATTCTGTTCCTCGCCGGGCTTGGTATGACTGATATAGATATCAGGGTCGTGCTTGAGTTTAAGCATATCCTCAGCCAGTAACTGTGGGCAGTAATGTCCTGCGCGACGGCACAGCTCTACATCTTTATTGGCAAACGCGGCCTCGACCATCATAACATCCAGGCGATCCCCTGAATTAAGTGCCTGCCAGAGAGTATCGTTACTGGTGGTATCGCCACTAAAAACGAATACCCCCGTCTTGCAGCTAACGCGATAACCCGCTCCCGGCACAATATGATTCACAGGGATCATCTCGAAATTACGGCCATCCAGTTCACAGTGTTCATTGGGAGAGAGAATATTAAATGTCATTACTGGCTTGTCAGCACTGGGTAAACGAGAAAAATCCGGCCAGATAACGTTATTAAAAATATGATGTTTAAGGGCCTCAATGGTATCGGCCCGGGCATGGACAACTAGCGGTTCATAGATACGATCGAAAATAGTGTCGATCAATAATGGCAAGCTGGCGATATGGTCCAGATGGGAGTGCGTCAGAAAGATATGCTGAATACGGCTCATTTCGTCGAGGGTCAGATCGCCCACGCCAGTTCCTGCATCAATCAATACATCGTCATCCACCAGCAATGATGTTGTGCGTAGATTTGCACTAACACCACCACTACATCCCAAAATTTTTACCTGCATATCTTACCCGCTGACGCACGCAACCCTAGTATAAAGAACCTTCCGATGGTTTCTGACGTCCTTTCCTCTATTTATATTGTATAGAAGTCGATCATGCCATTGTCATGTCAACCAAAATGCTACCCCGGTCACAAGTCATTATCCTAAAAAAGGTTTATCGGACAATAACTTCCAAAACTATAGCCTGTTTTTACACGAATACACGGAATTGTCCATCTGGCCTAAAAACACCTTCTCAGCCCGTTATGCATGTGCGATGATCGAACCGAAGAATCAGCAACAAGGATTTCAATGACGGCTTCAATTCTCGGTTGGCTTGCTATCACACTCTATCTTGTCGGGAGTGGGCTGACCATTAAACAGCTTCGCACCAACACTATCAGCGCCAGCCAGTTCAAGCGTTGGATACAGATCTGTGGTGGGCTAGCGTTAATACTGCACAGTATTACCCTTTACTACTCATTACTGACGCCAGCCGGAATAGACATTGGCTTTTTTAGTATATTTTCACTGGTGGCCTGGTTAGCCGTTGCCCTGTTACTTGTGGTCACGCTGCAGGACACTATCGAGTGTCTCAGCGTCATTATTTTTCCATTCGCCGCCGCTGCCCTGCTTCTGAGACTGCTCTATCCTCAACAAAATCTATTATCACAGTCACTCTCCGCCGGACTGGAGTTTCATATTCTGACATCCTTGCTTGCTTACAGTCTGTTATCGATAGCGGCAGTACAGGCCATTTTGCTGTATTTACAAGACAGGCATTTACACAACAAACACACCGGTGGATTTGTACGCGCCCTACCGCCGCTGGAGAGCATGGAAAAGTTGCTGTTTAAACTTATTATTCTCGGGTTTATTGTACTCAGTATTTCTCTCGCCAGTGGCATTTTGTACCTGGACAATATGTTTGCCCAGCACCTCGTACACAAAACCATTTTGTCGATATTTGCCTGGATGGTCTTTGCGGTACTACTGATTGGTCGCTGGCAATTTGGCTGGCGCGGCCGCGTGGCCATCCGCTGGGTCTTATCCGGTTTTATACTGCTTATGCTGGCCTATTTTGGCAGCAAATTTGTTATTGAGTTATTGCTGAGCCGCTAGGCTCCAGCATGAGAACTTGACCATCAGTCAGCAAAAAATCAAAATGCAGCTTATTTTAAAATCGAGAGCTCCTACTTCCCTTGAATGAGATTCCTCTTAGCGTTCTCATTGGCGCACTTTTTTTCCTGATTCTGGTTTCAGGTTTTTTCTCTGGCTCAGAGACAGGCTTAATGAGCCTGAACCGCTACCGTCTACGTCATCTGGTCGACAAAAATATCAAAGGTGCCCTGCGTGCACAGCGGCTACTGGCCAACCCTGAAAAGCTTATTGGCCTGATTTTACTGGGCAATAACTTCGTGAATATTTTGGCCTCTGCCATTGCCACGATTATTGGCATCCGTTTATTTGGTGAGGCCGGCATACTCGTCGCCACACTTACCCTAACCGTCATTGTATTAATTTTTGCCGAGGTAACACCCAAGACGCTGGCTGCGCTCCATCCCGAACGCTTTGCTCTGCCATCAACACTCATTCTTCAGCCACTGTTAAAAATACTATCGCCTGTCGTTTGGGTGATTAATTTAGGCACCAAGGCCATTTTCAAAATCCTTCGAATTCCACTAAGAACAAGCTCATCGGACAAACTTAGCCAGGAAGAACTGCGTATTGTCGTCAACGAAGCCGGCTCGATGATTCCACAGCAACATCAGGAAATGTTACTCAGCATTCTGGATCTGGAAAAAGTCAGCGTTGAGGACATTATGATTCCACGCAATGAAATATCAGGAGTCGATCTCAATGATGAATGGCCAGATATCGTCAAACAAATCATCGAAAGCCAGCACACACGATTGCCGGTGTACGAAGGCGATATCGATCACACTATTGGCATGATTCACATGCGAGATGCTGTTCGTTTGCTGAAAAATCCTGAAGCTAACATAACCATGTTTAAAGAGGTCCTGCGGGAAGTTTACTTTATTCCTGAAAACACACCACTGAATACCCAGCTACTGAACTTTCAACGTGGCCGCCGTCGCATGGGATTAGTGGTCAATGAATACGGTGATATGCAAGGTATGGTCACTATGGATGACTTGCTCGAAGAGATCGTTGGTGAGTTCACCACCGATCCATCGGCCAGCAGCAAGGATGTTCATCTGCAAGAGGATGGTACGTATCTTGTCGATGGCGGTGCCAGTTTACGTGAATTGAATCGTGTACTCGGCTGGAACCTGCCAACCGACGGTCCAAAAACCTTAAATGGTCTGGTCACGGAATTTCTCGAAAGTATTCCGGATCAGGGTACGAGCCTGCTCATTGGTGACTACCCCCTGGAAATTGTGCAGACCAGCCAAAACACCGTCAAAACAGTAAGAATTGATCCCAACTGGAAAGACCGACAGGAAAAACCTGCACTGCCTGAAGATTAGCAAACCGATAAGCGGTGTTATCCAGATATCCCAATGGCAGCCATTGTTGTACAATTGCATTAAATAATGTCTATAATGCCAAGATATATATAGAGTTTTACTAAATTGGGGAGCGTGAAGTGTCAAACCTGACGCTGTCGTTCAAAGGGCAGAACTTAAAATTATTCTCCATCCGTCGGGGTAGCCTGTTCATTGGCAACGACGCTGATTGCGAGATCCATATAGATAGCCTGGCCGTCAATGCCAAGCACGCACGCATTGATACTGAAGATCAGGTTTCGATCCTGCACGACCTATCAACCGATGAGACTGAAGCCCTCTCGGTAAATCAACAAAAAACCCAGCAACATACCTTAAAAGATGGCGACGTAATCCAGATCGGTAAACATACACTGACCTACAAATACGAACCCCTTCAGGATGATGATATCGAATTTAATGAAATGTCATCCCAAACCCTCCAGGCTCCAGATTTTACCAGTCAGGAAATGGTACGCCCCGGTTGGCTGCAAATCATGACGGGACAGAACCTTGGTAAAACACTTAGCTTGAGTCGTTCCATGACAAACCTGGGTAAACCCGGTGTTGCCACTGCGTTAATAACGCGCCGTAATGATGGCTACTTTATATCTCACCTCGAAGGCAAACACACACCTTTGGTTGGTGACCAGCCGATAGCGGACAAAAATCACAGGCTCAACGATGGCGACACTATTCAGATCGGCAATGTCAAGATGCAGTTTTACCTCGAATAGTCTTTACTTACACTTAGACGATACAGAAAATCAGAAGGGTACTAAGTCATGACGACTCCACAAATGCGCCACTTCACCCGTGTACCTTTTGACTGCGAAGCTCGCCTGTTTTCTACTCAAGGTAACTGGCCAACACAGTTAATGGACATTAGTTTAAAAGGTGCTCTAACAAGCAAGCCTGAAAACTGGCCGGGTAAAAACGGAGATAAGTTTAAGCTGGAAATATTTCTTGCGGGTGCCGATGTAAAACTGCTCATGGAAGTTGAAGTCTGTCATATGGAAAACGATCGTATCGGTTTTGTCTGTGAACATATCGATATTGATAGTGCCTCACATCTGCATCGCTTGATGGAACTTAATCTGGGTGACGAAAAGTTACTGGAGCGTGAAATTCACGAAATGATTGCGCAACATTAAGTTCATCCTTCACTCAATGCGGTCATTGCTTCATCCAGTCGTTGCACACCAATTACCTGTAGCCCGGTAATCTTCTTTTTCGGTACATTATCTTTAGGAACGACCGCTCTTTTATAGCCGTGTTTCTGTGCTTCATGCAGACGTTCCTGACCATTCGCAACCGGTCTTATTTCCCCGGCTAATCCCACTTCGCCAAACACCACCACATCATTCGGCAAAGGACGATCCCGTAAGCTGGATATCACCGATAACAATATTGGCAAATCTGCCGCTGTCTCTGTGACACGCACACCGCCGACCACATTCGCAAAAACATCCTGATCATGAGTCACGACACCACCATGCCGATGCAATACCGCTAACAACATAGCAAGACGATTATGTTCTAATCCAACAGTGACTCGACGGGGGTTTCCCAAAGGACTTTCATCAACCAAGGCCTGCACTTCAACAAGCAGCGGCCGACTACCTTCTAAGGTGACCATGACTACGCTACCCGGTACCTGCGTGTCATGTCGTGACAGAAATATTGCCGACGGGTTGGTAACTTCCTTCAGGCCGGTTTCCGTCATGGCAAAGACACCCAGCTCATTCACGGCACCAAAGCGGTTTTTAATCGCGCGAACCAGTCTATAACGGCTCCCGCTATCACCTTCAAAATATAAAACCGTATCCACCATGTGCTCGAGAACGCGTGGGCCAGCCAGCGTGCCGTCTTTGGTCACATGCCCAACCAAAAATAAGGCAATACCCGTTTGCTTCGCAAAGCGCACGAGTTGTGCGGCACTTTCACGCACCTGAGCCACTGCCCCCGGGGCTGATTGTAATTGCTCGGTAAAAACAGTCTGAATGGAATCGATCACAATGACTTCAGGCTTTTCAGTTTGTGCTACCTGCAGAATTTTTTCAATTTGTGTTTCCGCTACTAGACGAACAGGACTGGATTCCAAACCCAGGCGATGTGCGCGCAAACTGACTTGCTGCAAAGATTCTTCACCCGTGACATAGAGTGCTTTTTGCTTCTGCCCCAGTTGTACCAAAGTTTGTAATAACAAGGTAGATTTACCGATACCGGGGTCTCCACCAATTAAAGTCACCGAACCCGGCACCAGACCGCCACCAAGCACTCGATCAAACTCACCGATCCCCGTAGCCTGTCGGACAATCTGTTCCAGTGAAATATCAGGCAGTGAAAAAACTTCATCACTGGCACTGCCACTAAAACCACTAAATCGAGGAGTCCGAGCGCTTGTGGCTACCGCGACAACTTCAAGAATTGTGTTCCAGGCACCGCAATCCCCGCATTGACCTGACCATTTTGGTGACTGAGCGCCACAGGCACTGCAACTATAGACACTTTTATTTTTCGACATACCGTATTGTAAACGACCTTTTTAACAAGAAGACACCCTAAGTAGAAACCATAACGACAACATAAAGTCATCATTCAAAGCCAATATTTCTATTTACCGCCACCTAAACAAGGCGGTGACATCGGTGCCTGTCCCTCCTTTTCATGCCATTCATCTTCTGTATACGTATGCATAGAAAGCGCATGGATCTGTTCCCGTAATTCCTCTTCAAGAATGGTATTAACCATGCGGTGACGTTTAATCAACATGTTATCGGCAAAGTCATTTGAAACCAGCACCAACTTGAAATGTGACTCGGAACCTGCGGGCACATTATGTTGATTACTTTCATTAATGACTTCCATGTGCTGCAAATTTAAACCACTCGCCAGTTTTTGCTCAATCCTACTTTGTACCGTCATGTTAACCTCTGTAAAATCTATTGGGTGGTGAGTATATCGCGCCATTTTAAAATAATAGAGATATGATTTGCATGGATAAAAGCTTATTGCCCTCTGAACTGGACACAACGAAGTTACCCGGCTGGGTCTATTGGTTGGCCCAGGATGCTGATGGGCGCTGGTGGGGATATGAAGTTGAACCGCTTCAACATCATCGTGGCTGGTATGAGAATGAAATTGGCCGCAATATTCTCCTGCAACAAGCAAGAGCAACCAAAGAATGGCGTGGTCGATTAATCCGGATTAAATAGTTCAGGCAACGTCTTCAAAACAAATTTCGATACAAAAGTCACCTGAGTCTGCCTTGAATGGCAATACAATTGTTTGCGCATCACAATTGTGTTTAATATCGTGGGGCTGACCACTTAAGACGGTTGGCAACGACATTTCAAAATCAAAACCATTTTCAACTAAAATATTCTTAGCGCCACCCACAACCATGTTGGCCATTTCGCCCGTTAAATCCTTGGCCGTATCATCAATCTCAGTCAACTCGGCGCCTAGCATGCGTTTAGCGATTTCGAAGATCACTGGACGACTAAAGCTAATCGCCATACTGCCTCGAGTCTGTGGACTTTCCATGGCCATAAAACCTGTCACTTCTCCCATGGCCTGCTGATCCTTTTTAAGGCTGGGTTTACCCGCCTTGGGTTCCATTTTCGCCATAGTACCCAGAACATTCATAAGGGTTTCAAGTACGGGGTTAATAAAGCGTACATCCATCCCAGCTAATTCCTTATTATTAATAACTAAGTCTATTAGCGACAAAACAGTAAATAGCTTTATGTGTACTTTCGCTTAAAACGCAAGCCGTTAATAAACTGCTCGCCATCAGTATCGATACGCACCACTTCGGCAATTACGTTCATGACGTTTGCTTTGCCCTTGGGGGCTATATTCATGGTCATTTTCACTACATTACCAATGGGGTATGGGTAATCACTATAAAAACTTATTCCTGACATGGAAAAATCATGTGCCTGATAGATCTCAGCATCTCCGCCAGCATCAGGACTAACCAAGACCGGGCATTCTAATGCAATCCTGCGGCGCGATCGCCGTTCCATTTCCATTATTGTCTCCTCAATTTCCCGTAACGCATTTAACTAAACACAATAGTAAAGAATCTTTACATCTCTCGCTATTTTAAATTTTATTAATATAACCATATAGTTATGTTTAGTAAACTTGATCTGGATCAATTCCCTTAATTTGTGCATCAGTATATTTTTAACGTGCTGAATTAATTGAGGTACATATCATGCACGTTGAAGACAAACAAATGGGGATACAGATTGGCGTAACGGTACTGGTACTCGTTGGCATTATGGTTAGCTTGATTATCACCGCAAACTTGGTCGCTTAAACATATCCATTCTGAACATTGAGCAAGGGCTGTCCATGACAGCCCTTTTTTTATGTGGCCTGTCCGCGCACAATTAAAAAAATCAAAATCACCAATGTCACTACCCATATAAACACATAAAGCCACATAGACTGTTTTGCCTTTTTCTGCTCAAGCCAGGTACGAGGGCGAACACCTTTTACTAGAAACACCAATTTTGCCGCCAAATTAACACTGACGATGTTCACAGCAAGCAATAATGCCGCCCCTTGTGCCATGTCCATATGCCCTGCTGCCAGCATTAAACCCACCGTTGCGGCCGGTGGCAGTAATGCGACAGCGACCATAACACCAACCAATACAGTGGAGACTCCACTTGTCAGAGACATTACTGCAGCAGCTCCCGATGCTAGTGCCAGGACAACAGAATCCAGACCAACAGACGTTCGACCAATTAATTCTGTACTGGTGAGTATTGGTGGCCAAACCAGGCCGAGCAAAAATGACAAAAGAATCGCCATACTCAAACCAACCAAAATGCTCAAAAAAGCACGTCCCATAAGTTCACGATCACCAAGGGCAGTGGCAAGGCCAAGCGCAAGATTAGGGCCAAGTAAAGGTGCAATTACCATTGCGCCAATAATCACAGCAACGTTGTCCTCGATTAAACCTATCGCTGCAACCAATGTAGACAAAACCACCAATGCAATATAATGACCATTCAGTTTGGTTTCTTTGAGGCTAGTACTGTAGATTTCTTCGCGATAGGTTGTTGTCTTCTTCGATTCAGCGTCAATCTTTTCTGCCGTGACAGGTTTGGGTAACACTACCTCAGTGGCTTGCACCACAACATGACTATTCTCACTGCTGCCAAGTAAGGTTTGCAAACGATCTAAAATTGTCTGAATAATTTCGGTTTTCACCAGTAAGCGAATAGATTGTCTATTTCGCTCATCCTCAACTCCTAGCCAATAATCTGAAACTTCATGCTGTTCCGCAATACCAATAACCGTATCGATATTTCCTTTATCCGTAATGACTTCAATTATTTTCATTTTGGAATCTCATAATGAATACCCCTGAACTTATCAGTTATATCTCTGGTTTGTAACAAATGTTAACAAACTATGCCGATAATCTGCCGATATAATAACCAACTAGAAATAATGATACGTTGGAGTGAACATGATTTTAGTCGTTGATGATGATCCGGATATACGTGCATTTGTTTGCAGCATAATCGAGGGACTTTCTTATAATGTAATCGAAGCAGAAAATGGCCATCATGCTCTCAAAGTATTCAAAGAACGCAAACCTATCATGGTGATAACCGATATCATCATGCCGGAAATGGATGGTATACAGCTTATCCGAAAACTTAATATGCTGAAAGCACCGCCCATCACTGTAGCCATGACGAGTGACTTGCATGGACGTGCAAATGAATTTCTTGATATAACCCGAGAGTTAGGTGCCACTGCCATTCTTCAGAAGCCACTCACCTTCGAGCATGTACAGAAAATGGTCTCAACACTGTATCCCACCAATGACGCCAGCACTACAGACCAATATGCGGCGATATAATATAAACACGTGTAATAAAAAAGGCGGCCTGTTTGGCCGCCTTTTTTGTTTACACGCTAGTACTAGCTCTTCCCGTTCATAATCAACAATAAATCATTCATGCGTTTAACAAAGCTGGACGGATCTTCCAGTTGTCCACCTTCACTCAACATCGCCTGGTCAAACAATAAATGCGTCCAGTCAGCGAAACGTTCATCGTCTGCTTCATCTTTGAGACGTTTCACCAAAGGATGTTCAATATTGACTTCAAGAATCGGTTCAACATTCGGCACCTCATGGCCAGCCTGTTTTAAGATTTTTTGCATACTGACCGCCATATCCTGTTCTTCCACTACCAAACATGAAGGCGAATCTGTAAGACGGTTTGAGACACGCACTTCTTTAACCTTACCCGCCAGAAGATCCTGCATCTGTTTAAACATGCCTTTAAAATCTTTGGCTGCCTTTTCTGTTTTTTCCTTTTCTTCCTTGTCTTCCATGTTACCAAGATCAACGGCACCCTTGGCGATAGAAGCTAGTGGTTTACCTGCATATTCGTTCAGGTAAGACATCATCCACTCATCAACACGGTCGTGCATTAACAGCACTTCGATATCTTTCTTCTTCAGTAATTCAAGGTGTGGGCTGTTTTTAACAGCAGTATAAGAATCACCCGTAATGTAATAGATTTTTTCCTGCTCCGGTTTCATGCGACTGATATAATCATCCAGACTGACGGTTTCGTCAGCATTCTCATTCGCTGTGGAGCTAAAACGTAATAGCTTGGCGATCTTTTCCTGGTTAGAAAAATCTTCCGCTGGACCTTCTTTGATTACCTTGCCGAACTCTTTCCAGAATGTTGCGTATTGTTCAGGTTCGTTCTTCGCCATGCTTTCTAATTGACCAAGAATTTTCTTCACAGAAGAATTACGAATCGTATCGATGTGTTTGTTACGCTGTAAAATTTCACGCGAGATATTCAGAGGTAAATCATCTGAATCAACAACACCACGAATAAAACGCATGTAATTCGGCATCAACTGATCAGCATCATCCATAATGAAAACGCGCTTCACATAGAGTTTAATGCCATGGCGTTGGTCACGATCAAACATGTCGAATGGTGCACGTTTCGGGATATAAAATAGTGTTGTATATTCCTGAGTACCTTCAACTTTATTATGCATCCACAACATGGGATCTTCAAAATCATGGCCCACATGTTTATAAAATTCTTTATACTCATCATCACTGATTTCAGACTTTGAACGTGTCCAGAGTGCTGAGGCCTTGTTAACACTTTCCAGCTCGTCCGTTAGCTCGCCCTTGTCATCTGACTTCCTCATCATAATCGGCAGGGAAATGTGATCAGAATATTTATGAATGATATTGCGCAAACGGAAATCTTCAAGAAACTCAGTTTCGTCATCACGCAAGTGCATAATGACGCGAGTGCCACGTTGTTCTAAATTAATATTTTCCAGGCTGTATTCACCTTCGCCTTTTGATACCCAACGAACACCGTGCTCTGCACCTAAACCGGCACGACGTGTTTCGACTGTTACCTCATCGGCAACAATAAAAGCAGAGTAAAAACCAACACCAAACTGACCAATTAAGTTTGCATCCTTGGCCTGATCACCGGTGAGGCTGTCAAGAAAGTGCTTGGTGCCAGAACGGGCTATTGTTCCGATATTATCCATCACTTCCTGACGATTCATGCCAATGCCATTGTCAGAAATCGTGACTGTTTTTGCCTCTTTATCAAACTCAATCTTAAGCTTCAGTTCCGAGTCATTTTCAAACAACGCGTCATCACTTAGTGCTTCAAAGCGCAACTTGTCACAGGCATCTGAGGCATTTGAAATCAGTTCGCGCAGGAAAATTTCTTTATTAGAATACAGGGAATGGATCATCAGCTGAAGTAGCTGCTTAACTTCCGTCTGAAAACTTAATGTCTCTTTTTGTGCTTCAACACTCATGGATATTGACTCCTTAATCCAGCTGTTATAAATCAATCAGTTAGTGAAAAATCAGATACAGCCAGACGTGGGGACGAACAGGGGGGTTTTCAAGTCCCTGCCAGGAACAAGCTTATCCCTGGATGTGCGCCAGAACAGCCGTCGCAATTTCTTCGACTGATCGCTCTGTGACATCGAGGCTGGGCAGCGCCCATTGGCGATATAGTGCCTCAACCTGACGCACCTCCTGCTCACATTGTGCTCGACTGGCATAACGCGTATCCGGCATACGTTGCTGGCGAATCTGATGTAAACGTAACGGTAGAATGCTTAGCACAAACAATTTTTCACGGTATGCTTGCAGAGCTCCTGGCAGCTCCACGCTCTGCAGGTCCGTTTCAACTAACGGGTAATTGGCCGCCCGCAATCCATAATGCATCGCCAGATATAGACATGTCGGGGTCTTACCGCAGCGTGACAAGCCCACCAGTATGACGTCCGCATTCTCATAATGGCGCTGGCCCTGGCCATCGTCATGCTCCATGGAAAAATGTACAGAATCAATACGTTCCAGATAATTGCGCGTATGATGTAGTGAATGACTGTGGCCTGCAACCTGCTCAGCCGTTACACCCAGAACATCTTCCAACATCGGTAAAAATGGAGCCATTAGATCAATCACCACACCATGCACTTTTTCCAGTTGCTCACGGATATCGGGATTGACCAGTGTCGTTAAAACAATTGGCAAACGAGCATCTTCAGAAACGATTGCATTAATTTCAGAGATAACCTGATCTACCTTGGTAGGTGAATCAATATAACGTTTCACGATTTGATGAAAATGAATGGGAAATTGTGACAGTAATGCCCGCGCCATACCCTCTATTGTAATCCCGGTGCTATCCGAGATTAAAAAGACCATCCTTGGTGCTGAGTTATTCGAGTGACTATTTTTCATTTAAATACAAATCCGTTATGTCATTTTTTAAAACATACGATAAAGTAGTAGTGTTGAAAAGGTAAATACGCATGGCATCTTATATTCGTTGGCTACACGAAGTCGGACTCGAGCAGCTTGCTGAAGTTGGAGGCAAAAATGCCTCGCTGGGCGAGATGATTCAGCAACTGACGAAAAAGGATATTCGTGTCCCTGGTGGTTTCGCAACGACGGCTGCTGCATACAACCACTTCATTGAGCACAATGAACTCGCTGAGAAGATTACACAATGTCTTAATGTGCTAAATACTAGCGATGTTATCGCTCTTGGCAAAGCAGGCTCTCAGATCCGTCAGTGGATTAATGCCGCACAGTTCCCAACGGATCTTGAACAGGAGATTCGTCTTTATTATCAGAGTTTGATAAAAGAAAACGGTCCGCAGGCGACTTATGCCGTGCGCTCTTCCGCTACAGCAGAAGATTTACCAGAGGCCTCTTTTGCAGGCCAGCAGGAAACCTATTTAAACATTCAGGGTGAAGAAGCGTTACTCAATGCCATCCGTGCCGTCTATGCCTCCTTATATAATGATCGCGCTATTGCCTATCGTGAACATCAGGGTTTTGCTCACGACAGTGTTGCGCTGTCTGCAGGGATCCAGCGCATGGTGCGTAGTGATCTTGCCAGTAGTGGTGTCATGTTTACCCTGGATACCGAATCCGGCTTTGAAGGGGTCGTTTTTATTACCGGTGCCTATGGACTGGGGGAAACTGTCGTTCAAGGATTGGTAAATCCTGATGAATTTTATGTCCACAAGGATCGTCTACAAGAAAGCTATCCTGCCCTGCTACAAAAACGTCTTGGCAATAAGCAGGTGCGCATGGTCTTTACCGAGACCAATGACCATGAATCCTCAACCAGAGTCCTGGATACCAGCGAAGAAGAGCAGCGCCAGTTTTGCTTAAACAATGATGACGTCCTACAACTGGCACACCTCGCCATCAGTATTGAGCAACACTATGGTCGCCCTATGGATATTGAATGGGCCAAAGACGGTCATGATGGACTCTTATATATTGTGCAGGCACGACCTGAAACGGTGAAGAGCCAGTCTCACCACAATAAACTTAAACGTTATGCGTTACTGGAAAAGGGGCCCGTGCTTGTCGAGGGCCGTAGCATTGGCCAGGCCATCGGCCAGGGGCTCGCCAAAATTATTCTTTCTGCCGCGGATATGCACAAAATTAATCCCGGTGATGTATTGGTCACCGACATGACCGATCCCGATTGGGAACCCATCATGAAAAAGGCAGCCGCCATTGTCACCAATCGTGGTGGCCGCACCTGTCACGCTGCCATCATTGCACGTGAAATGGGCATACCCGCGATTGTCGGTAGTCATGATGCCACGGAAAAAATTCAGAATGATCAGAATGTCACTGTGTCCTGTGCTGAAGGTGATGTTGGCTCTGTTTACGACGGCCTGCTGGCCTTTGATATCAACGAAGTGACTTTAGATAAATTACCCGAATTACCCATTAAGCTCATGCTTAACGTTGGTTCCCCTGAGCGCGCCTTTGATTTCCAGTTTTTGCCCAATCATGGTGTTGGTCTGGCGCGACTGGAATTTATTATTAACACCCTGATTGGTGTGCATCCCAAAGCACTGCTTGGCTATAACCAACAACCCAATGATGTTAAACAAAAAATTAACCATCGCATAGCAGGTTATAGTGATCCAGTAAGTTTCTTTATCGAAAAACTTTCAGAAGGTATCGCCACGATTGCCGGTGCCTTCTGGCCTAAGCCTGTCATCGTGCGCCTGTCAGACTTTAAATCCAACGAATATGCGAACCTTATCGGTGGTGAAAATTTCGAGCCACACGAAGAAAATCCAATGATTGGATTTCGTGGTGCTTCGCGTTATCTCTCTCGAGATTTTGAAGACTGTTTTGAAATGGAATGTTTTGCCATTAAAAAGGTCCGCGATAAAATGGGACTAACCAACGTCGCCATTATGATTCCCTTTGTTCGCACACCGGAAGAAGCGCATAACGTAAGTAACTTATTAATCGAGAATGACTTGCGGCGCGGCGAAAACGGCCTGCAAATAATGATGATGTGTGAGATTCCCGCCAATGCACTGATCGCTGAAAAGTTTTTACGTTACTTTGACGGTTATTCCATTGGTTCCAATGATCTCACACAGCTTACATTAGGACTTGATCGTGACTCAGCACTGGTGGCGGAATTGTTTGATGAACGAAATGATGCGGTCAAAGTATTATTGCAACAGGCCATACGTGCCTGTCGTAGTAATAATAAATATATTGGCATCTGTGGTCAGGGACCTTCGGACTACCCGGATTTCGCTGCCTGGTTAATTGATCAAGGCATCCAGACCATTTCCCTCAACCCAGACTCTATTATCAAAACCTGGCAATATCTGTCAGAATACTTATCCGATAATTCAAAGAAATAGCATACATGCTAAAAATACTCATTATTGAAATCGTTCTTGCCGCAGTACTGACGTTTTATGGACTGCGCTTAAAAAAAACAAAACCCCAATGGTCTACTGCCCTGTTAATTGTGGCAGCAGCCCTATGGGGTTTGTTAATCGCCGGCTTTTGGGGTTGGTTAGGCGGCAGCTGAAGACGCCAGTACTTGCTTCGCTGCATCAACAGCAGCGCCACTGGTTATTTCTGCACCCATTTTACCCAACACCTCATCCAGCGCACTCAAGCAATAAATAACATTGTCTGCGTTACTCGAGTGGCCCATTAATCCAATACGCCAAACTTTGCCTGCTAACACACCCAAGCCCGCACCAATTTCCAGATTGTAGTCATTCAGTAATGTACTACGTACTTGTGCATCATCAATACCTTCTGGAATGGTGACTGCATTGAGTTGTGGTAATCGATAGGCTTCCGGCACGACAAAATTAAGTCCCATTGTTTCAAGACCTGCACGTAATGCCTGATGCATATGTGCATGACGCGCCCAGGAATTTTCCAGCCCCTCTTCTTTCAAAATCACCAACGCTTCATGTAAGCCATATAGATTGTTAACAGGAGCAGTATGGTGGTAGGCGCGCTTGGCACCAGCACCCCAGTATCCCATAACCAGACTCAGATCGAGAAACCAGCTCTGCACTTTGGTTTTACGATTTTTGATCGCTTCTGCAGCGCGATCACTAAAACTTACTGGCGATAATCCAGGTGGAGCAGACAGACACTTTTGCGTGCCTGAATAAATGGCATCAATATTCCAGTCATCAACCAGAAGTGGTGTACCACCTAATGAAGTTACAGCATCCACGATCGTTAGAGCGTCATGTTGATGCGCCAACTCAACCAGCGTTTTCGCATCTGACTGAGCACCTGTAGAAGTTTCAGCATGTACAAAGGCAACAATCTTTGCATCTGGATTCGCTTTTAACGCGGCTTCCAGTTTATTTGGATCAACCGGTTGTCCCCAGTCGTCTTCCAACATCACAGCAGTGGCTCCACAACGTTCAACATTTTCTTTCATGCGTCCACCAAAGACACCGTTTTGACAAACAATGGCCTTGTCACCCGCTTCTAATAAATTAACAAAACACGCTTCCATACCTGCTGAGCCTGGTGCGGAAACAGGAAACGTCAACTCATTCTTCGTTTGAAATGCATACTGCAACAAGCCTTTCATCTCATCCATCATGCCAACAAAAGCAGGGTCAAGATGACCAATAGTAGGACGTGCCAGCGCTTGTAGAACACGCTGACTGACGTCCGAAGGTCCAGGCCCCATTAAACGACGTTGCGGTGGTTGAAACGATTTTGGTTCATTCATGCTAACAATCTCCTCCGAAAATTTTCTGGCCGAAGTATACAGGAAAACCTAAACCAGAACGCAATAACCCTTAAATGGCAAGGTCAATCTAAAGACTCTGGATTTAACAAATTGAAACAATGTTTAAGATTTTGGGGCCGATACAAATGCTATTGTAAT
>Ga0316204_10004934_pt1 | contig 22995 bp, 22 predicted proteins | sample 6monrhotite_MG_2_FD_205661 | JGI IMG/M metagenome (GOLD analysis project Ga0316204, IMG submission 205661) | Microbial mat bacterial communities from mineral coupon in-situ incubated in ocean water Damariscotta River, Maine, United States -... | ecosystem: Environmental > Aquatic > Marine >... | reverse complement strand
TTATCGAGCAGCGCCTTGGTGCCGCCCAAACCTTCCATGGCATTTTCCAAGACGGTTTTGGTCGGGTCGAGCTCAGGCTCCTGTTCGAGATAGCCAACACGCGCGCCTTCCGCCGCCCAGGCTTCCCCGGTGAATTCCGTATCGCGACCGGCCATGATCTTCAGCAGGGTGGATTTACCCGCGCCGTTAACACCAAGCACGCCGATCTTGGCATCGGGATTGAAGGACAGGGTGACCCCCTTCAGAATTTCCTTGCCGCCCGGGTAGGTTTTTCCGAGATCTTTCATGACGTACGAGTACTGGTAACTGGCCATTTGGGGCTCCGCTTGCTGGGAATGAGTTGTGCCGAGGGACTTGTAGACAAAACGCCGGGCAGGATCAACCAATGCTGATGATCTGCCAAATCGGGCATCGGGCAAGGGTTGCTCTAAATCAATGAGCTTCTCACCTGTGGGTGAAATGATGTAAAAGGAGGGGTGTGGGCTCAGCGTTGGGGCTCCGAGGGGGGAATAGGGGGGAATATGCCGAAAACGGTTCTGATTGCCGAAAACCAGGCCAACCTGCGCCTTAGCCTCTGTTACCTTATGGAGCGTCAGGGTTACCGGATCATCGAGGCCGAAGACGGCGCCACTGCCGCCGAACGGGTCGCTGCCTATGCCCCCGACCTTGTTCTTATCGGTGTTGATATGGAGAACCGCAGCGGCTTCGATCTGTGCCAGAGTTTTCGAAACGATCTGGCCTGCCGGGCAATGAAGATTATTTTTGTGACCTCGAAAGCCCGCGCCGTCGAACGCGACAAGGGAATGTCGCTGGGCGCCGATGCCTATATCACCAAACCGTTTGCCAACGCCGACCTGCTGGCGACGGTCAAAGGCGTGCTGGGGGACTGAGCCATATGCGCATCCGCCGCCGCATCCTCAACACCTTTCTGATTGCCGCCGTCGGCGTCGTTGCCATCGTCGGCGGGCTGGTCTGGCATTTCGCCGAACTGGCCGCCGCCAGTGATGCCGCCGATCTGCAAATCAAGATTCTGATGTTTGGGGCGGTTGGGCTGGTCGCCCTTATGGCGCTGTTCGCCGTGCTGTGGTCTGGTCTTGACCGGGCTTTGATGGTGCCGCTCCGCCAACTGGCCCGTTCACTCAGAACCTCGCTGCATGCCAACCCCGGTCACAAGGTTGATCCAGAGGTCGCGGCGGAACTGGGCGAGCTATCGGATGCCGTTGAGAACGCTGTCACGGCACTGATCAAAGGCCGGGATAATCTGGACGCGGCGATTGCCGATGAAACGCGACTTTATGCCGCCCAGAAAGACCGGCTGGAAGCCGTGCTTCGTGACCTTCATGAAGGGGTCATTATCTGCAATCTCAATCATCAGGTCTTGCTGTATAATCATCGCGCCCTTGAGCTGTTGCATGTGTCGGGTGAACTGGGGTTGGGGCGGTCACTGTTTCAGTTTACCAACCGCCAACCCTTTCTGCATGCGCTGGAACGATTGAACAACCGCCTGCTTGACGGCCGAGGCAAAATTCGCGGACTGACTGCACCGTTTGTCGCGACGACCAGTAGCGGCGATGTGACGTTACAGTGCAAGATGACGCTGTTGACCGATGACAGTCACGAGCCGACATCGTACGTGATCACCTTTGATGATCGCACGCATGAACTGGCGGAACTGGGGCGGCGCGATCAACTGTTGCATCAGGCAACGGACGGCCTGCGAAAACCCCTGGCGAATTTGCGCGCCGCAGCGGAAATCCTTAACGACGACCCACCCGAGGAGGCAGCTCTTCGCGACACCTTCATCCGGGTCGTCCGGGATGAAAGCCGTAACCTCAGCGCCGCCATGGAAGAGATCTCGACCGAGTTCCACGACATCATCACCGGCCACTGGCCAATGACGGACGTTTATTCGGCTAATCTTCTGAATGCCGCCGTGCGCCGTCTCCGCGAAGAAAAGGATATCGAGGCGGTGATGACCGGGTTGCCCTGTTGGCTGTACGGGGACAGTTATACCCTGTTGGAACTGCTGCACTTCCTGACCCATGCCGTGCAGGAAACCACCGGGGTCAAAGCGTTTGATCTGGAAGCCTCCGGTGACGACGAAATTGTTTATGTGGACATCGTCTGGACAGGCGTCGGTGTCTCGGAAACACATTTACAAGGCTGGCTCGATGCGCGTCTGGACGAGGCGCTTGGCGGGATCACGGTGCGCGGTGTGTTGGATCGCCACCGCACCGATCTCTGGAGTTCAACGGAAGATGGTGGACGGGCACGAATACGACTTCCGCTGACCGCCGGGATGACGGAAGGCGCCGCCGCCGGGGAAAGCTTGCCGCCGCGTCCGGAATTTTATGACTTTTCACTGTTGAACCCCGACACCCACCACGAAGACCTGGGCTCACGGCTGCTGAAATCCCTGACCTATGTGGTCTTCGATACGGAGACCACCGGCCTTAATCCGTCGGGTGGCGATGAAATGATCTCCATCGCCGGGGTGCGGGTGGTCAACGGGCGCATTTTGACCGGTGAGTCTTTTTCCCGGCTGATTCACCCGGGACGTGAAATCCCCAAATCCTCAATTCGTTTTCACGGCATCACCGATGACATGGTGGAAGATCAGCCCCCGGCCTCCGTTATCCTGCCCGAGTTTCGCCGCTATGTGGATGATGCGGTTCTGGTCGCCCACAACGCCGCCTTCGATATGAAATTCCTGAAACTGAAGGAGCAGGCGACGGGCATTGTTTTCGACAACCCGGTCCTTGATACCCTGCTGTTGTCGGTATCCCTGCATGATCATATCGACTCCCATTCCCTTGATGCCATCGCCGAGCGCTTCGGTGTCGCGGTTGATGCTGAAACCCGCCATACGGCTCTGGGCGATGCTCTGGTGACCGCCAGCCTGTTTCTCAAGATGCTCGGCCTGCTCGAGGCAAATGGCATAACCACACTGGATCAGGCCCGCGAGGCAGCGGAGAAAATGGTCGCCGTGCGCAAGCTGCAGGAACAGTTTTGAGATTGAGGCCTGAGCCGATATTGTATGGATCAGAGGACGAAAACCGGGGAGAAGGCGTTTATGTCATCACGTGACAATGCAATTGAGGCGGCGCTGACCGAAGCGGCAAGCATTAGAAACCGGGTCTATGTGTTCGCAGAGGACGAAGACGGCTATTGCGCCGTCAACGAAGAAGAATGTGATCCAGCAGATTTTGCCAGCGCCTTGGGTTTTGCCGAATATGATCCGAAGCGCAAAGAGAGCGTGTGGACGGTAATCTAAAAACGAGGACACTTTCAGGTATATTTCTCACTACCCTATGCAAATTGAAAAGCCGAAACCGCACCTCCCAGGACGGTATCTCTAAGCATCCTTTGCCCGCTCTCCGCTCCACCAGCCCCGACAACAACATGAAGCGGAATGAGGTGTTCCTCGCGCGGGTGGGCGCCTCTGGCGCCGGGGGCCTGTTGCCAGTTAATAAGTGCAACCTCTCGGGTGCGGGCATCACCGGTAGTCAGGGTGTCCGCTATCCAGTCGTCGAAACGTACCGAGTCCGGGTCAGCATCAGACGGAGCACCACGCACGCTGGACATCATCTTTGGCAGATTGTGATAACTCATGCCGCTTCCCAAAATCAGAATGCCGTCGTCACGTAACGGACGTAGTGCTTTGCCGAGGTCGAGATGAAACTGCGGATCAAGGCCGGTATTCTCCGCAGATATTCGGCCATTTTGTCCCAGGCATCGGGCGGGTTCCAGTCTATGAAAAAACACGGGCCCCCGCCATGGGGATATAGAGTGATGGCATTGTTGGCATGTCGTGTTCCTGACCAAATGTTATTCGCGTTAAAAGATATCTCCGGTAAATTCCGAACGCATGCGTTTTCTCAAAGCATCGATTGCCTTGAACGAGTCGGTGAGGATGTCTTTTTCGCGCTCGGTCAGGCTTTCCGGATCGACGTAGTTGGAGACCCTGTTTCCGGCGTTGAAATCACTGATCTGCTGGCGCAGCAGGAGGCGGCAGATGTGGAGGAAGGCACCGCGCAGGTAATCGAATTCGTCTGCATCGAGGACTCTTTTGTCACGAAGCGCCTGCATGCGCGCCAGCGTGGCGATCTCTTCGATGCCTTCCCGTAACGATAACAGGCGTGTCGCTTCGACCAGCGGCAGGGTGCCCGTCTGTTTCAGGTTCATCTGGCCGAGAAAATCTTCGTCGTCTTTTTCCGTGATAAAACGACCGAACCAGCCCAACGCCGTGCCGTGATCCTGGTCGTCTTCATACATTTCGCGCAGGAAAGTCGGGTTGCGCCCGACCACTTTGGTCACGTGGTGGCGCAGATTGTCAGCCATCTCAGGCTGACCCCAGGCGACACGGAAGTCAAAAAAGATGTCGCAAAGACGAAGCGTGGTTGTATTGCGCTTGCGGTTCCAGATTTCGATCTGGTGTTTCCACTGCGATATGGTTTTGCGCCACAGGGGATTGGAGGCCATGACAAACCCTTTGCAGGTCGGCAGACCGACGAGATCGAGATCGCGGGTCATGCGGACCGCAAGCTCGATAAACCAGCTGTCGATTTCTGTATGTTTTTCATCTGGGTAATCAGCGAGGATAAATCCGTTGTCCTGATCGGGGTAGAGAAAGTTCTCGCCGCGCCCGCCTGACCCCATGACGATAACGCAAAATTCAACGGGAGGCGGACCAAATCCTTCTCCCTCCATGGCGTTCAGGTTGATGTTCACGACCCGGCGGTAAATGTCATTATTGACGCGTGTCAGCAGGCCCTGAATTTCCAGTGCTTCAAGATTTTCCTGGAACAGATGTTCGGCCAGATCAACCTGGGCGGCCTTGATCTCCTTCAGGCCGTCGATGCTGTCTTCGCGGGTCAGGGTGTCAATCGATTCCATCAGCAGAGACGAGGCTTCCCCAATGGCCTGAGACAGATTCAGCATGCCCAGGAATTCACCTTCGGATCCAACGACAGGCATGTGACGCAAACCGCGGCGGCGCATGCGGGCGATGGCGTAATAGAGATACTCATCATCGCGGACAGAGATGACCGGTGAACTCATGACATTTTCGATGACTTCTTCACGGGGAATCCGAAATGTAACGCGCCGTGTCACGTCCTGCTCTGTCAGAATGCCGACGGGGCAATTATTGTCATCGGTAACCACGGCCCCGGTGGCTTTTGCATCGGTGATCCTGGCGACGACGTCCAGAAGGGCGGTGCCGGGTTTCACAGCAAGCGGCGAATCGATGGCGGAATCCCTGACCAATTTGCTGAAAACAGCGGTGCGTTGAGACACGATGCAAACTCCGAAGCAAAAAAACATCTGACCGTTTAGCTTTCGAATTTCCCGATTCGATCATAAAACAAATCAAGAGATCGGAAACAAACCGGCCTATCACAAACCGTATTGTGAACAATTTGTCGCAGAAACCAAGGGCGTTCAACTGTGGTTTGGTAATTATGCCCAAATGGGTAGGCGAATCTCCAACGCCTCGAAAGCGAGAAATTTTAAATTGTAAGTCAATAGAAATTTTAAATATTTTTACGTGTCTCTTCTACCCGGTTGAGCCGCGAGTCGCAAAATGGTATCAATACGAAAATCGCCTGCAAACGGAAAGTCCCGGTTGCGGAGCCAAAAATAAAAACACGACAGGGAACAAACGTTGCTGGGAGTGTTTTTCCAGTACCTTTGATAGCGGTGTTTTCCTGATATTGATGTGCCTTACAGGCAGGCGCATCCAACTCAAGAGTCGCATGCGGTTGATGGAATTCATCCGTCGACTGATTAGGATAAACAGGTAGGGGAGAGACTATCTTGTCAGCAAAAGTGATATGGTTGTTCGCATTTGTTGCGCTGTATTGGGCCTATTGTATTTTTTGGGGCATCAAGGGCGCGCGGATGGCGAAAACGGCGAGTGACTACTTTGTCGCCGGCCGTCAATTGTCGTTGTGGGTATTTGTTTTGGCGGCCACGGCGACGTCATTTTCGGGTTGGACGTTTATGGGCCACCCGGGTCTCATTTATCGTGATGGTTTTCAGTACGCGTATGCATCGTTTTACGCGATCACCATTCCGTTTACGGGGGTTATGTTCCTCAAACGCCAGTGGATGTTGGGCAAACGTTTTGGCTACGTAACGCCGGGTGAAATGCTGTCGGACTATTTCCAGGGTGACGGTATCCGTATCCTGGTTGTCTGCGTGGCGCTGCTGTTCTCAATCCCCTATCTTGGCGTCCAGCTTGGGGCTTCCGGCTTCCTGTTCCAGGTGCTGACGGATGGTTTGGTAGCCAAGACCTTTGGTATGTGGTTGTTGTCGGCTGTTGTGTTTATCTATGTGGCGTCGGGCGGTCTTCGCGCCGTGGCTTACGTGGACACGCTGCAGTGCATTCTGCTGGCCGGTGGTATCGTTGCCATTGGCTTTATTGCCTACAGTCATTTGGGCGGCTTCGGCGCGTTCAATGAAATGATGGCTGAACTTGGCAAGACAGATGTTGGTAAATGGGGCACGACTAAGGGATACGGTGGGGGTGACTACAATGCTTATCTCGCCATCCCAGGCATCATCCAGTACACGGCGGGCCTTGGTAAGGAAACGCCTGTTGGTGGTCTATGGACCGGGGTTATGTGCCTGACCTACATGTTCGCGTTGATGGGAATTCACTCTGCGCCAGCGTTCACCATGTGGGCGTTTGGTAACCAGAGCCCGAAACCGTTTGCACCACAGCAAGTGTGGGCGTCATCGGCTGGTATCGGCTTTATCCTGTTCTTCTTCACCGCAGCACAGGGTATGGGCGCACACTTCTTGGGCGCGACGCCAGCGTTGAATGAGGCGGGTATTGCGGTCTCCAGTGTGTTACCGGATCTGACGGCCAACAAACAGGGCAGTATCGTCCCGTACTACATCAACCTGGTTGGTGATACGGCTCCGTGGTTTGTCGGTCTTCTGGCCGTGTGTGCCTTGGCTGCCATGCAGTCGACGGGTGCGGCGTATATGTCAACGGCCGGCGGTATGCTGACCAGAGATTTGTACAAGCGCTACCTGAACCCGACAGCCGATCATGCAACGCAGAAGTTGTTCGGCCGTATGGGGGTTGGCTTTATCGTTCTGTCAGCGTTGCTGGTGGCAACGTATTCGGCTGATGCACTGGTGTTGTTAGGTGGCCTCGCGGTTGCCTTTGGCTTCCAGATGTGGCCGTCACTGGCGGCGGTGTGCTGGTTCCCGTGGATCACCCGTCAGGGTGCGACGTGGGGCCTGGCTATGGGTCTGATCGCGGTTATCTTCACCGAGAAGTTCGGAGCTTCAATTGCCGGTGTGGTGGGGCTTGAATTGCCCTGGGGCCGTTGGCCACTGACCATGCATTCTGCCTTCTGGGGAATGTTCTTCAACCTGCTGTTCTTGATCCCTATATCGATGATGACGCAGAACGAAGCAGATCGTGCGCACAAGATGAAGTATCACAACTTCCTCAACGAGCACGCGGCATTGTCGCCGGAGAAACAGGGCCTGAAGCCAATTGCCTGGATCATTACCATTATCTGGATGATCTTCGGTATCGGACCGGGAGCTGTCTTGGGTAACGATATCTTTGGTGCACCGAATGCTGGCATTGATGCCTGGATGTTTGGCATGCCATCGATTTGGGCCTGGCAGATCCTGTGGTGGATACTCGGTGTCTTCATGATGTGGTTCCTAGCCTACAAAATGGAGATGTCGACACTTCCCAACAAGGAAGTCGAGGCGCTTGTCGAAGATATTGGCGATGTTGCCGGTCAAGCATCAAGCTAACCGTTGATATCGACAAAAGACTCGGGGGAAGAGGAAACTCTTCCCCCTTTTCTTTGTCCCTTCGGCAAAGGTCTGATAGCATTCGATCGCTGCCAAAGGGCCATAAGAGCCGGACATATAAGACAAACATAAGGGACGGTAATGGAAAGTTTGTTCACCGCAGAATACAAATGGCTCTGGATGGCGGCCATGACGCTCGCCCTGTTTCCCTTTGTACGCAAGATCATCTGGGTGATGTCGGTACGCAGCCACATCCGCAAGGGCGGTGAGCAGCAGGTCAACGATGAAGAGCAGGAGCGCCTGAAGCGGCGTGCCGGGTTCACTGCAATCCTTCTCTGTTTCCTGTTTTCCCTCGCCTACATCAACATTCTGTTTCAGCCATGACCAGTAAACTCACCAATCCGCGCGTTCTCCGCCGTTTCATCATATTGATGGGCATCGCGACCATTGTGATGTTCTCTGTCTGGGCCATCGTCAAAGCCGTCAAGGAAGACGTGCCGGGGGATTTTGAAGTTCGTCAGGGTGATATCTTCCTGCAGGACAAGCTGTTTGAAAAAGCGATTGGCCGATTTGATAAGGCGCTCGCAGATCAGCCCGATCATCGCGGTGCGCTGATGGGTAAGGCAGCGGCCCTGATTGCTCTGGAACGCTATGCGGAGGCGGAAGAGCTGTTAACATATACCATCGGATATCTGACCCGGTCTCTCGAACACGACGACCCGACCGGGAAAGGCGCTTTGTCGGCGGCTTATGCCAATCGAGGAATTATCAAGGACCGTCAGGCCCGCTATGAAGAGGCGCTGAAAGATTATATCGAGTCGATAAATATTGATTCCGATATTGCCGACGGACCCAGCTGGGTGGATCATCTGCTTTATCATAACAAGAAGCCGTCAAGCGTCCTTGCAAGAGCGGAATACATATACAAACAGCTGAAATTGCCGGAAGCCGAGCGCCTGTTAAGTATCCCCGAAGAGGATGCGACCCAGCGTATGTACAAACCTTACTGATTAAAAGACTAGAATACCCGGACAAGCCCCAGGACATCCTGAAACAACACGCCGAAGAAGAAGACAGCCGCGATACAGGCAAACAACAACCTGACCCCGTCTGAATTCCCCTCTTCATCGCGAAACCTGAGGCCGTGCATGGCGATATAGCCGGTTACGCCCAGAAAAATAAAATTGATAATGGTCTCGTATTCGGCGGGGATGTCGAGGAATTCCAGCATGGGGAAAATGTAGCGGGCTCCCCCGCCCATGGCAAGACTAGGCCCACACCGAGAGCAATCTCAGGGAACGGGTAGCATCCGCACTGAATCGGCCCGCCCGAAACCACCGCTGGGGGCGGTTGATTGTGATGTTTTGTCGTTTTCGAAATAGGGCGGAAACATTGATGTAGCCGGCCTGGTTGTTGCATTTGCCAGCAATATTCCGCCGCCAACGAACAGCACGAGGCAGGAGACGGCAAAGATGAACTTGCGCAATCCGCCCGGTTCTTCTGAGCGGTAGTCGTGGTCAAATCGGTGGTAACGGACGTTGTTGTCATCCAGATCATCACGATCCGAGAGGCGCAAGATCTGGCGGGCATAATGGCGCGCCCATGGTGGCACCACGCCGTTTATCATGTAGTCCTGAAACAGTTTGTCGACCTGTTCGGTGGGCAAATCTTCGCCGTGCCACTCACGATAGGCTAGCTGCAGCAACTGAAATTCTCCGACCTGCAGGCAGTTCGCGGCGCGGGCGACGGCGGTCTTCTCCGGGTTCTGGAGTTCTTCCTTGTCTGGACGTAGCAGGGTGTCCCATAAACCCCAACCCATTTTCCGGACCTTTCACTCAGCCAATGACAACAGAGTAGCCCAATTCCGGAGATACCAGTATCACAAATTGGTCATCGACTTCGCGGCGATCAATAGAAGCGTGTGGACTCCGCAGAAATCCGTGTAAGCTGAGCTCTGCAACGTGGAGAGACCGACATATGGTGAAACGGATATTTGATCGCCGCGGGCGGCAAAACTGGGATCCGGAAAAGCATGAGGCCGAAGACCGGCGGATGCGCGAGCGGCGAAACAAAAGTGATCGCCGCGTCCATCAGCGTCGACAAGACAGCCCATGGCCTGATGGTGCGGCGGGGGATGAGCAACGTATCGCCGAGCGGCGTGTCTACGACCGTCGCGCTGGGGTAGAGGTCGTTGCGGAAAATGACGTCGACAACGGGCCCGCTTCTGCGATGAGTGAACCTGATCAACTGCCTCTGAAATCAGCTTCCAGCATCGCCGCAGACGCCGTGCTTTTGGAGGCGGTATCCATGCTCGCAACGCAGAGCATCGGATGGATCGTAATCTTAAGTGAGGATCAGAAGGCTTGCGGCATTCTGGCAGAGGGTGATGTTATCAACGCCCTTGCGAACGACGGACCTGCGGCCCTTTCAGAACCGGTATCGCGATACATGACACCGCTAACGTCATGAGCCGTTGCGGCGCTAAAACCTCAAAGCAGTTTTGCCACCCGGTCGACCCACCTCAGCAGATTGGTCAACACCTTTCGATGTTGATAAGCTGTTCCGGAAATATGATTTCTTTCCGCAGCTTGGGGGACATCGTCACTCATGCAGGTAAAACCAGTTAGTCTGAGCCGTAAGCTGCGAGCTCTGGCAGGGGTCGCCCTAGTTGCCGTGCTGGCTGGCCTGGTGGTGCCCAAGATGCTGCCTTTTATCCGACTGGCAGAATATTGGCTTTATGATGTTCGTGTCGGGTTCCTCACGCCACCGCGTGCGCCACACCCCGATATCGTCCTGGTGACCGTCACCGAAGATACCCTCTCCAATCTGCCCTTCCGCTCCCCGCTTGACCGACGGTTCCTTGGTATAGTGATTGATCACCTTGTCAAAAGCGGCGTTCGTGCAATTGGCGTCGATTCTATCTTTGATCAGCCGACCGTTGACGAAGATGATCTGTATCTGCATCAGGTGATCCGAGAGGCAAAAATCCCGGTGATTGTCGGTGAGGCGGCGCCCCCTACATTCCTCACTGAAAACCAGCAGGCGTTTCAGAAAGCATTTCTTAGCGGACTGAACGCCGCCTATGTCAATGTGATCACTGACGAAGATGGAGCCGTGCGCGACGCCTATCGCGGGCAACAGGGCCCTGATGGATGGCAGCCCGGGCTCGCAGATGGAATAGCCGGCATGCTCGGCAAACAAGAGGATCGAGACGTTCGTCCCATCGCCTATTATCCGGCGCTTGAAGGAGAGCAGATATTTAAGGCGTTTCGAAGTTTCCCGGCTCATACGGTTCCGCTGCTGCCCAAGGCCTGGTTTAAGGACAAGATTATCATTCTGGGTGCAGACCTTACGTTGGATGATCTTCACTTAACTCCATTTTCCAGAACGGCCGGAAAGATGGCGGGCGTGTATATTCATGCTTATGCACTGGCGCAAATTCTCGATAACCGCCGGATTACCGCACCGCCTGAAATCCTGCAGATCGCTCTGGTTGTTTTGCTGTCGATTTTCGGCGTGGTTCTGGCTGTTGTTCAATGGCCGTTTTATATCCGTTGGGGGGTCATCTTCGTGTTGCTGATTGCCGGGTGGGGCGGGGCCATCTTTGCTTATCAGTCCGGCGGCTTCATGGTGGCGCTGGTTCCGCCGACCCTGTCGCTGCTGGGTGCCGCCGGACTGGCGACCATCTACCTCAGTTATCAGGAGCGTCAGCAGCAGCGGTTTTTGCGCGATGCCTTTTCGAGGTACGTATCGCCCAATCTGGTTGAAGATATCGTCAATAATCCGGACAAACTGGACCTCGAAGGGGAGCGCCGTGATCTGACGTTTATCTTTACCGATCTTGCCAGTTTCACCAGCCTGGCCGAGCAGTTAGACCCGAGCGAACTGATCGGCCTGTTAAACGGATACATCGATGGCATGTGCGCCATTGTATTTCGCCACAACGGCACGGTTGATAAAATTGTCGGTGACGCCGTCGCCGCCTATTGGGGGGCCCCCGTCAGACAGGATGATCAGCGCGACCGCGCCGTGTCCTGCGCCCTTGAAATGGATGCCTTCGCCGAAGAATACCGTCAGCAAAACCCGACGCGGGTCGGCAGGCTGGGGATGACCCGCATCGGCATCAATTCAGGCAGCGCGATTATCGGTAATTTTGGCGGCGCTAATTTTTTTGATTACACGGCGCACGGCGATATGGTCAATACGGCGGCCCGACTGGAAGGTGCCAACAAATACCTGGGAACCCGGATTTGTATTGGTGAGGAGACTCGAAAAGGCTGTCCCGGCCTGGTCTTTCGGTCCGTTGGCGCCTTGATCCTCAAGGGTAAGACGGAGGCGATCAAGGTATTTGAACCTGTTCCCCACATGGACAAAGAAACCCTGGCTCGCTTTGAAGAGGCCTACGCCAGCCTGGAAAAAGGAGCAGATAACGCGGCTCTTCTTTATCAATCCCTGAAGGCCCAATTTCCAGACGATCCTGTTGCTAACCTCCATTATCAACGGCTGACGGCGGGGGACAGTGGGGCTGCCATAACGATGGCAGGAAAGTAGGTGCATGAGTGAAACGCCGGGTGATAGGCTATTACACCGGATTTTGGGGACAAGGTAATGCCACGGCCTAAAGATATTTCGATCCGCGCCCTGTTGCGCGAACATGTTCTGCTTCGCGATCTGCCAGAGGTTGATCTTGATCGACTGGGAAGACTGGCCAGGATACAGACTTATGATCAGGGACAGACCATATTCATGAAAGGCGACGAGGCGCAGGGCATGATGGTGGTGCTTGAGGGCGGCGTACGGATTGGCGCGAGTTCAGCGGAAGGTAAGGAAGTTGTGCTCAATACCATCCACCCGGGCGAGATATTCGGTGAAGTTGCTTTGATTGACGGGGTTGAACGTACGGCCGACGCGGTCGCCATGGAAACGACAGAGCTGCTGATCCTGGATCGAAAGGATTTTCTACCGTATCTGGAAAGTCGTCCGGATATCTGCGTTCAGCTGCTTCAGCTCATGTGCCAGCGGCTCCGCGCCACCAGTGAACAACTGGAAGACTTCAGCTTCCTGGATCTGCGCCATCGAATCGCCAAACGATTGAGGTATCTGGCTTCCACGGATTACGCCGAAACCGATGAGGAAAACCGCGTTGTTCTCCAGATCACTCAGCAGGACCTGAGCGCAATGATGGGAACAACACGCGAGGCCGTCAACAAACAGCTGCGCATTATGATTGACGAAGGGCTGATCGAACAACGGCGCGGGGCCATCGTTGTTCATCGACCAGACAAGCTGAACTCCGTGCTGGCAGATGTGTAAACGTCGTCAATCGATGCAAGCGGCCCTAGCGTTTCAGTGAGAAGAAGGACGCTGGCGTGAGGATTTTGTTTTCCTGTTCGGCCAGAAATCCCGCCTCGGCACTTAGCTTCAGATAATTCTGCCAGTCCGCGTCAGCCTGCATGGCAGCCCGTTTTGTCTCACGATCAGCGGCACTCTCATAGACCCAGATATGAACATAAGAATTTACATCTCCGGTATCCGTCGCGGCATAAAGCAGGGGGTCTCCCAAATGACGGACTTGGGCGGCAAGGCCGTTTTCTTCATAAAGTTTCATCTGTTTTTTGATGGTGCCGGGGCGACAACGGTAGGTGCGATGGTCGAAAATCAAGTCACTCTCCTATGTGAGGCGGGCTAATAAATCCGCGGATCAACTAAGCGCGGGTCAAACATCCGTGGCATCAGCCCAGCGTGGAACCAGCTGATAAAACTGTAGATGCTATAGATCGGCAGGCCGAGTTCCTGGCGCAAATCAGCGGCATAAGGCACCATATTGGTGCATTCGAGAACGATGGCCCCGGTCTCGGGGGCCTGCTCGATCAATTGTCGCCCGGCGTCGATCAAATCGGTCCGCGCCAGTTCCACATCCAGGGTCGCTTCATCGCCCAGTATGGCGCGGCTGAATTCCCGGCCGTCATCCGTTCCGGCAATTGGCGTATCCAAGGGCACACCGGACGCCTTCAGATGTTCGGGAGAGAGACTCGCTTTTGATATGGTGAGCACGCCGACCCGTCGGTCTGGCGGCAACAGCTTTTGCACCATAGGCACCTGCATCAGCGAAGACGTGGCAACCGGCACGCCAACGGCCTCGGCCAACTGATCCTGAAACAGGGCGAGGAACCCACAGTTTGTGGTAATCCCGTCCGCACCGTCTGCGACCAGTTCACGGGCCGCCTCGACAAACCGTTCCGCCAGTCCTTCGGCACCACGGCGGACCACGAGATCAGGAGACGCGCCACGAACGACTTTATAGAGAACCGGGAAAGGCCAGGTCGCGGCGTTACCCATGTCACCCGGAATCCGCGGGAACCGGGTTTCCAGCATCAAGATTCCGACCGCTGCACCGAAAACGGTCTTGCCTCCAGTGGCCAAAGTGTTCGTTTTCATTTCATCCTCATCTGCTAGCTAACCAGATAGATCCGGGAATAACTTTCTTTAATGGCGGCGGTGATCTGGTCAAGACGTCTGGTAATGTGTGCATTCATATGATGCGCCGCCAGATCGGCATCGCGTGCCAGTATTGCCTGAACAATCTGGCGATGTTCATGCTGAGTTTCCTGGCGTTTTGAATCCATATCAACCCAGCGAAAATATTTTATCCGGGCATTAATGTTTTCCAGCGTGCGGCTCATTTCCAAATTGCGGCTCAGCGCCATGACTTTTTCATGGAAATATTCATCCAGATTGACCAATTCCTCGCTGCTGCGCCCGCCTTCATCAGGGCCCGTTTCATCGAGGAATTGCGACAGCTCGATGACTTCCTGTTCGGTTGCCTGCTCGCAGGCGAGGCGCACGGCGGCAACTTCGAGGATGGCGCGAAACTGATAAAGCTCGAACATTTCGCGGGGTTTCAGGTCGCGGCAGAAAAATCCCCGGCCTTGATTTAGCACCAGAAACCCTTCTGCCACCAGCCGGTTCAGGGCTTCGCGCAAGGGCGTCCTGCTGGCGCCTAAGCGGCGGGCAAGATCAACCTCGTTGATGCGTTCGCCTGGCTTGAACTTGAACAGGATCGCCATGTCCTTGACCGTCAGGTAAAGACTTTCCGCCCGGCTTGGGTTTTTCTTCGTTGGCGTGTTCATTAAGAAAAGTTCTGCCTAAATTGTATACAGTATAAAAATTTAGAACACCCCCCTAATTTTAGCAACTCATATTATGTGCTGAATTTCAGGAGAAAGTGAGTTGACAGCGTTCGCAAATGAGCTCTAAATTGTATTTAGTGCTGTATACAGTTTGAAATATGTTCATGAGAAAAGACCGATGACACAGATGCAAAGTAATGCTCTAAACGGGGCGGAAGCGATGGTTCGTCTGCTTCAAGCCCATGGTGTGAAGCATGTATTCGGGCTCTGTGGCGATACCTCCCTGCCGTTTTATGATGCCCTGTACCGCCTTGATCATGACATCCAGCATATCCTGACCTGTGATGAAAGGTGTGCGGCTTATATGGCGGATGCCTACGCCCGTGTCACCGGCAGAGTTGGCGTTTGTGAGGGGCCGAGCGGCGGTGGCGCCACGTACATTCTCCCCGGCGTCGTCGAAGCCAATGAAAGTTCTGTCGCATTGCTGTCGATCACGTCCGACGTCTCGGTGACGTCACTGGGTCGATATCCGCTGACCGAACTTGACCAGACGGCCCTGTTTCGCCCTCTAACCAAATACAATGGGGTCATCGATCATGCCGACCGGCTGCCCAACATGGTGCGTCAGGCTTTTCGTGCGATGACCACAGGGCGACCGGGCGCGGCGCATCTAGGTCTGCCGATTGATGTTCAGCGAGCGCCCGTTGATGAAACTGATATCTGGGCGCAACCTGAGTTCGAGACATTTCCCGCCTGGCCGTCGGCACCCGATCCTAAATCCATCGAGGCGGCGGCGAACGCCATTGTTGCCGCCCGTAATCCGGTCATCGTCTGTGGCGGCGGAATTGTCCTCGCCGGTGGCGAATTGGCCCTGCAGGCCGTGGCGGAGCGCCTGAATATTGTTGTTGCAACCACGGTCAGTGGGCAGGGCAGTTTGTCCGACTCTCACGCCAATCATCTTGGCGTGGTCGGCTCGAACGGTGGTGTGCCTACGACCCGCGCCATCGTCGACGCGGCGGACCTTGTGGTTTTTGTCGGCTGCCGCGCCGGATCGGTCACCACGGAACGCTGGCGGTCACCGGCCAGAGGCGTAAAAATCATTCATATCGATAGTGACCCTATGGCCATCTCGGCCAGCTACCAGACCGATGTCGCCGTGGTTGCGGATGCTCGCTTGGCTTTTGAAGCCCTGAACACGGCATTCGATGAAATGGGTACGGATGACATCGACTTTGGCGGGACCGAAACCGTCGCCGCAGCAAAGAAGATCAAATTCGCAACGTTTGATGATCTGGCGGCCAGCAATGACAGCCCGATTAAACCGGAAAGGGTCGTTGCTGAATTGAACCGGGTGTTGCCGTCCGACGCGGTGATTATCGCCGACCCCGGAACGCCGTGCCCTTATTTCTCGGCATATTATAAAACGCCGCATGCCGGGCGGTACTTTATCTCCAACCGGGCGCATGGGGCTCTCGGTTACTCGTTGTCGGCAGCGGTCGGGGCTCAGATCGGACGCCCCAATTCGAAAGTTGTTGCTGTCATGGGCGATGGCAGTTTTGGCTTTACGGTTGGCGAGTTTGAAACCGTCACGCGCCTTAATCTGCCGATCACGTTTCTGGTGTTCTCTAACAGTGTGTTTGGCTGGATCAAGGCGGGTCAGAAAACGGGTTTTAACGAGCGATATTATTCCGTCGACTTCAATCGTACCGACCACGCCGCCGTCGCCCAGTCCTTTGGGGTCAAAAGCTGGCGGGTCGAAGATCCCACCGACTTGGGGCAGGTTCTAAAACAAGCCGTCGAGCACGATGGGCCGACGCTCGTCGACGTCATCAGCCAGCCACTGCAGGATGCCAATGCGCCGGTAAGTGAGTGGATCGCATGATTCTCCCGCCAAGATCAGCAGGCAGGTTGGACAGGCGACGTGCCGCCGGGATCGGTTCCCAGCATCCCGCGCAATGCCGTTTTGAGTTTCGTGGTGAACGTGACGGCAAGTCGCGAGCGGGGCCGCAGCGCTGGATATATCAGGCCGAGGTCATAGGGGATGGCAGGCTCGATTTGGCGAAATACGAGTCCCCGACCGGCAAAATCATGGGCCGTGAAGGGATCGACGATTGCGATGCCGGCACCTTCGGCCGCCATCCGGCAGGCTGGTGCAAAAAGATGGCACTCTATATGGGGATTCCAGGCCACGCCGGCATGCTCAAACGCCGCCTTCAATTGGTAATGTGCTGCGTGTTCGGGGTTAAGGACAATCAGCGGTTCATCCTCAAGGTCCTTGGGGGTGATGTGGGTTTTGCTGGCCAACGGATGAGAACTCGGCAACGCACACAGGCAATTCACGGAAATAGGTTCACAATCAAAGGCCGGATTGTCGGCGGGAAGTTCGGCAAATCCGATATCGAAAAGCTGTACGGAAATCCACTCCCTAATTTGAATGCTGCTGCGCGTCTGCAACGACACCTTGACCTCCGGCCGGTCGCGGACAAAATCTGCGACCAGCTTAGGCATGAAATTCATCGACACTGCGGGCAGGGCAGCAATTCGCAGCGAACCCGATTTCAAGTCCCGAATATCCCGGGCAGCCCGGACTGCACGATTGTGACTGGCCAACAGCCGTTCCGCATCCTGCAAAAATATTTCAGCCTCTCCGGTCGGTTGAAACCGGCCGCGGTGGCGTTTGAACAGCAGGAACCCCATGGAATCTTCCAGATTGCTGATCAGGCAAGAGACGGCGGGTTGGGTAACCCCGAGGGCCACCGCCGCTTGCGTTACCGAGCCCTCGTTCATAACCGCACGGAAAGCCTCAATTTGTCGAAGGTTCATTGTGGACCTCTTAAAAACCGGATGCAGGGAATGCAAACATCATAAGGTCACTTTATGAAGATACAAGTTTGAGTAATTTGACTTAATAGATTGAATCGCCCACGATCCGGCCTCTGCTTTACAGGCAGGCGTGGACGGTCAGAAAATAGTGAATGGGGGACATAGATGGCACTGGAAGGCGGGAAGAACAGCAAGATTGCCGTCATCGGCGCGGGTATCGTCGGCGTTTCCTGTGCGCTCCATCTTCAGCGACTGGGCGCGTCGGTCACCTTGATCGACCGTCAGGAACCGGGGGGGGTGGACGCGGCTTCCTATGGTAACGCCGGAATTCTGGCGCGCTGCTCGATGGTTCCGGTGACAACGCCGGGTATTATGTTGAAAGCCCCCTCCTTGTTGTTTGACGCCGACGGACCCTTGTTCATCCGCTGGTCCTATCTGCCGCGTCTTCTCCCCTGGCTGATCCCTTATCTCCGCTCATCAAAACCCGAACGTGTTGAACATATTGCCCGCAATCTGGCTCCCTTGTTGTTCGACAGCGTTGATGAGCACATTTCGCTGGCCAAAGGGACCGACGCCGAGCGTTGGGTGCGTCCATGTCAGTATATGTATCTGTACGAAAATCGTGAGGCCTATGAACGTGATTCATTCGCCTGGGGATTGCGCCGCACCCATGGGTTTGACTGGCAAATTCTTGAAGGTGACGCGGTTCGTGAGCTTAATCCTGATCTCTCCGAAAAGTACCGGTTTGCCGTGCTCCTCGACGATCACGGTATGATTACCAACCCCGGAAATTATGTCAGCGACCTGGCCAGTGGGTTCGTTGCCGCCGGAGGACAACTCATTCGCGCCAACATCAATCAGGTGGAGACAACGGATGACGACGTCGTTCTGAAAACCGATGGCGAGGATATCACGTCGGACAATGTTGTTGTCGCCGCTGGTGCCTGGTCGCATTTGCTGGCTGGAAAATTGGGGGCTAATGTTCCTTTTGAATCGGAACGCGGCTATCATCTGGAATTAACAAATGCCAACAAGCGGCTGACGATACCGGTTATGGACGCGGCACGAAAATTCGTCGCGGCACCTATGGGTGATGTTTTACGTCTGGCCGGTGTCGTCGAATTCGGCGGCCTTGAGGCACCTGCCTCGAACGGTCCGACCGAGTTATTGTTGCGTGGAGCCCGGAGCTTGCTGCCGGGACTGGAGTTTGATGCGAAACAAACCTGGATGGGGCATCGCCCCGCCCCGGCAGACAGTCTGCCGGTTATTGGCCGGGCTCCGGCCAGCCGCAAAGTCTGTTTCGCCTATGGGCATCACCATGTTGGCCTGACGGCTGGTCCCAAGACCGGGCGGCTGGTGGCACAGCATGTGATGGGGATGCAACCGAACGTCAACCTTGACGCGTACCGTTGTGACCGTTTTAACTGAACTAACCAAATTACCAACGAAAAGCTAACCTAGGGAGAATAGAAAATGCGTAACACGATTTTGAAATCCGTAACTGCGATTGGCGCGGTCGTTGCTTTGGGGAGCGGTGTCGCTCACGCTGAAAAATGGGATATGCCGATGGCCTATTCCGCAACTAATTTCCATTCGGCTACCGGCGCTGAATTCGCAAAATGTGTAACCACCGGAACCGGCGGGGCGATTGAAATCGTCACTCATCCGTCAGGATCGCTGTTTAAAGGTGGTGACATCAAACGCGCCGTCCAGACCGGCCAGGCCCCCATTGGTGAACGGCTGCTTTCCGGGCACCAGAATGAAAACGCCCTGTTCGGTTTTGATTCTATTCCATTTTTGGCAACGTCTTTCGCAGATTCAGCCAAGCTCTGGAAGGCCGCTAAACCGACGCTGACAAAACTCCTGGATGATCAGAACCTCGTTCTGCTTTATGCAGTGCCGTGGCCCCCACAGGGTTTGTACTTCAAAAAAGCTGTCACCTCGGTTGCCGAAATGAAGGGCATCAAGTTCCGTTCATACAACACGGCGACGGCGCGTCTGGCAGAACTGACAGGCATGCTTCCGGTAACCATTGAAGCGGCTGAAATTTCTCAGGCGTTTGCAACAGGTGTTGCGGAATCCATGGTTTCATCCGGATCCACCGGATATGACCGTAAAGTCTGGGAAAGCCTGACGCATTTCTATGAAGTCGATGCCTGGTTGCCGCGTAACTACGTGATGGCCAATAAAGATGCCTGGAACGGCGCAAGCAAGGCTAACCAGAACGTCATTCGTGGCTGTGCCGAACTGGCTGAATATGCCGGTAACTATCGGTCAATCGAATACACCCAGTTCACCCTCAATGGCCTGAAAGCCGGGGGCATGACTGTTGGCCCCGCTGGTGACAAGCTGGTGTCTGATCTGAAAAAAGTCGGCGAAACGATGACGTCAGAGTGGCTGGCGAAAGCCGGTGCAGAAGGCAAGGCAATTGTCGATGCATTCAAGGCTATGAAATAAGGTCCTGAACTAAAATATGTCGGGAAGTCGCCTCGGCGGCTTCCCGATGCCTTGCGACGCAAAATGGGGGGGCGAGTATGCAAGCCTTTTGGAAATCTGTTCGTTCTGTCCTGGATCGACTCTATTTGGCCAGTGGCATACTTGCCGCTTTGTTTCTTATCTCAATCTTATCGCTCATCGTCATTCAGATGCTGGCGCGCTGGACCGGCGAAGTCTTTTCCGGCGCTCCTGATTACGCCGGGTACTGTATGGCGGCTGCCTCGTTTTTTGCCTTTGCCCATGCCCTCAACCGGGGCGCCCATATCCGTGTCAGTATCCTGCTCAACGCTGTCGGCCCGAAAACGCGCCGGGTGCTCGAAACCTGGTGTTTTGCCATTGCCAGCGGGCTCGGATGGTATTTCACTTATTACGCCACCAAGGCCACGTACTGGTCGTGGAAATTCAAAGATATCAGTCAGGGCCAGGATGCGACCGCGCTGTGGATTCCGCAGATGTCCATGGTTCTTGGCAGCATCATATTCGCCATCGCCTTGACCGATCATCTGGTCCACGTGCTTTTTTCCGGTGATCACCGCATCGAGTCGGATGTGCTCGAGCAGAGTCATGGGGAGTAGGGACGATGGATGAATTTCAACTCATCGCGATCTTTCTGTTTATCCTTTTCCTGCTGCTAGGCACCGGGATCTGGGTCGGCCTCGCCCTGTTGGGTGTTGCCTTTGTTGGTATGGAACTGTTCACGACACGCCCCGTCGGCGACGTCATGATCACGACCATCTGGACGGCCTCGTCGTCATGGACCTTGACCGCCCTTCCGCTGTTTATCTGGATGGGTGAAATTCTGTATCGAACGCGCCTGTCTGAAGACATGTTTCGCGGCCTGTCGCCCTGGCTGGCCCGCTTGCCGGGCGGCCTGATCCACACCAACATCGTCGGCTGCACAATTTTTGCCGCGGTTTCCGGGTCATCGGCGGCGACGTTGACAACGGTCGGCAAAATGTCGATCCCGGAATTGCGCAAACGCGATTATCCTGAACACCTGATTATCGGCACCCTGACAGGAGCGGCGACACTGGGTCTGATGATTCCGCCGTCGCTGACATTGATTGTTTATGGCGTGACCATAAACGAATCAATATCCAAGCTGTTTATCGCGGGAATCCTGCCCGGCCTTGTCCTGGCAACGATGTTCATGAGTTATGTGGCTATTTATTCGAAAGTCTCTTCAAAGTTCCACCCGGTTGCGGAACCGGCAATGACGTTCGCTGAAAAAATTGCCAATTCCAAATTTCTGCTGCCGGTTATCCTTCTGATTTCCGTGGTCATCGGCTCCATGTATCTGGGGTATGCCACGGCAACGGAAGCCGCCGCCTTTGGCGTGCTGGGGTCGCTGACCTTGGCTGCCGGTCAAAAATCACTCACTTGGAAAACCTTCACGGCAAGCCTGATGGGGGCGACCCGCACATCGGCGATGATTGCGCTGATTCTGGCCGGCGCCGCCTTCCTGTCGCTGTCCATGGGCTTCACCGGATTGCCGCGTGCGCTGGCGGAATGGATCGCGGTTCTGGAACTCAGCCGCTTCGAGCTGCTGATGGTATTGCTGGTGTTCTACATCGTCATTGGTTGTTTTCTGGATGGTATTTCCTCGGTCGTGCTGACCATGGCCGTGGTTGAGCCAATGATCCGCAACGCCGGGATTGATGTCATCTGGTTTGGGATATTCATCGTCGTCGTTGTTGAAATGGCGCAGATCACGCCACCGATCGGCTTCAACCTGTTTGTCATGCAGGGCATGACCAAACACGAGATGGGGTATATTTCAAAGGCCGCGATCCCGATGTTCCTGATCATGGTGCTGATGGTCTTTGTTTTGATTTTTGTTCCTGAACTGGCGACCTATCTGCCGGAGAATATGAAAACGATTAATTCCAGTTAGCGAAGGGGATCTGAAGTGGCGGTCTCTCACAATATCCGCTCGGGTCGTGTCCACGTGGTTGATATTCCGGTAACGGAAACTCATTCCCACGGCAGTGGTGATATCGGTTCCGTCAAAACCGTGCTTCTGGAACTGACCACGGACAGCGGCATCACCGGCTGGGGCGAGGCCTCGCCATGGCCGGTATTTACCGGCACGCCCGAAGCCAATGCCAGTGCCCTGAGAGATTATTTTATTCCGGCAGTTCAGGGCCGGGACCCTTTTGATGTGGACGTCCTGTTGAATGAGGCGGACAAACGGGTTGTTCACTGTTCGGAAGCCAAAGCCGCACTCGAGACGGCGCTGCTCGATATTATGGGCAAAGCCCTGGGAGTCCCCATCCATCACTTGCTGGGCGGCTGCCATCGTGATCAGGTGCGATTGAGTTTTTCCATCGCCAACCCGAACTTCGATGAAGACTTTGCCAAAGCCGAACGCCTGTTTGAAGACGGGGTGCGGATTTTCAAACTGAAAACCGGCTTTAAAGATCATGCCTTTGATCTGATGCGGGTTGAAAGATTGCGTGAGCGATTTGGCGATCAGGTCGATCTGCGCATTGATTATAATCAGGGCATGTCGGCGCACGAGGCCCTGCCGCGGCTTCGCGATTTTGAAAGTTTTCGATTGTCGTTTATCGAACAACCGGTGCCGCGCGATAATCTCGAAGCCATGGCGCATTTCACCAATGTGCTGACAACGCCGGTGATGGCTGATGAAAGCGTGTTCAATGCCCGTGAAGCCCTGGTTGGTGCGAAAATGCGGGTCGCTGATATTTTTAGCCTGAAGATTATGAAAAGCGGCGGTCTGCGCCGCGCCCTCCACGTC
>Ga0316204_10004933_pt1 | contig 23005 bp, 18 predicted proteins | sample 6monrhotite_MG_2_FD_205661 | JGI IMG/M metagenome (GOLD analysis project Ga0316204, IMG submission 205661) | Microbial mat bacterial communities from mineral coupon in-situ incubated in ocean water Damariscotta River, Maine, United States -... | ecosystem: Environmental > Aquatic > Marine >... | reverse complement strand
GGAACCTGGGGGGAACGGTGCCCCTACATTTACAGATATCACGGCGTTACCTGGGTAAGCTGTTAACGACGGGGCTATGTTATGTGCGCGGTGGTTTGTTTTACGTCGGCCCTGGATTCCGCAAGCTGCATCCAGGCTACGGGTTACCTTGGCGTTGGAGGTAACACCTGGCCTGTTGTTTGGTTGGGGTTTATGGAACCTGGGGGGAACGGTGCCCCTACATTTACAGATATCACGGCGTTACCTGGGTAAGCTGTTAACGACGGGGCTATGTTATGTGCGCGGTGGTTTGTTTTACGTCGGCCCTGGATTCCGCAAGCTGCATCCAGGCTACGGGTTACCTTGGCGTTGGAGGTAACACTTGGCCCGTAGCCTGGATGGAGCTCACGGAATCCAGGATGAGCGGTGCCCTTGCAGTTTCAGATATCGCGGCGTTACCAAGATAAGCTGTTAACGACGCGGCAATGCAGTGCGCTCGGTGGTTTATTTAACATCGGCCCTGGATTCCGCAAGCTGCATCCAGGCTACGGAGTTACCTTTGGCGTTGGACGTAATGCCCGAGCCGTAGCCCGGATGGAGTTTACGGAATCCGGGATGAACGGTGCCCCCTGCATTTTCAGATATCACGGCGTTACCAAGATAAGCGGTTAACGACGCGGCAATGTTGTGTGCGCGGTGGTTTGTTTTACATCGGCCCTGGATTTCGCAAGCTCCATCCAGGCTACGGCTTGGCCCTGACGTTGGAGGTATAGCCCGGTCTGTTGCCTGGATGGGGTTTATGATGACACTGATAGGAACGGGGAGTGCAACGCTGTTTGTTGCACATTACGCCTTAGGTAAGGTTACCCCACGCTGCCCCTGGTATTTTCCTTGTCGGTCTTTGTATGAGGTGGCGCACACTTCGTCGGACTCTAAAAACAATACCTGGGCTACGCCTTCGTTGGCGTATATTTTGGCGGGTAGTGGTGTGGTGTTGGAAAACTCCAGGGTGACATGCCCTTCCCACTCGGGTTCCAGCGGTGTGACGTTAACAATAATGCCGCAACGGGCATAGGTGGATTTGCCTAAACATATGGTGAGTACGTTGCGCGGGATGCGCAGGTATTCCACGGTGCGCGCCAGGGCGAAGGAGTTGGGCGGTATGATGCAGACATCGGATTTTACATCGACGAAGCTGTTGTCATCAAAGTTTTTGGGATCGACGATGGCGGAGTTAATGTTGGTAAATATTTTAAACTCGTCGGCGCAACGGATATCGTAGCCGTAGCTTGAGGTGCCGTAGGATATTACGCGCCCTGCTTTGCCCTCACTCACTTGCCCCGATTCAAACGGCTCTATCATGGCTTGGGTTTCCACCATGCGGCGAATCCAGTGATCTGACTTTATGCTCATATTGTTGTTATTTCCTTGCTGCCACGCTGCCGGTCGGGGCTGGTTGCCCCGACCGGCAGCGGAGAATTCACTCATTTACTGGCATTCGTTGTTCTGAGTACTTGTTGTTTTAGGTACTCGTTGTTGTCGGTGTTAGTTGTTCTGGATCACGATATTTGGAAATTTCGCGCTATGTTCTTTTGCGCGCAATGATAACTTAGCGGCGGTGCGTCGCGCAATTTCCCGGTAGATTTGGGATATCCGGCCTTCCGGGTCAACTGCCACGGTTGGCTTGCCATTGTCCACTTCTTCGCGGATTTTTTTGTCCAGGGGCAATGCCCCCAGGAAGTCCACGTCATATTGTTCTGACATGCTTTGCCCGCCACCCTGGCCAAATATGTGTTCTTCATGGCCACATTCGCTGCAGATGTGAATGCTCATGTTTTCAATCACGCCCAGTACATGTACGTCTACTTTTTCAAACATTTTCAGCGCTTTGCGGGCATCCAGCAGGGCGATGTCCTGGGGGGTGGTGACGATGACGGCACCACTGACGGGGACTTTTTGCGCCAGGGTTAGCTGTACGTCGCCGGTGCCGGGGGGTAAATCGATGACTAAATAATCGATATCCACCCAGTTGGTGTCGTTGAGTAGTTGTTCCAGCGCCTGGGTGACCATGGGGCCACGCCAGATCATGGGGGTTTCTTCGTCGATTAAATAACCAATGGACATGGATTGTATGCCGTGTGCCACCAGTGGCTCCAGGCTTTTGCCATCTTTTGAATCCGGTTTTGCCGACACGCCCAGCATACGGGGCTGGCTGGGGCCGTAGATATCGGCGTCCAGTATGCCCACTGAGGCCCCTTCGACCGCCAGTGCAATGGCCAGATTGACCGCGGTGGTGGATTTTCCCACCCCGCCTTTGCCCGAGGCAATGGCAATGATATTTTTGACCTGGTTAATGGGCTTGACGCCCTTTTGCGTCGTGTGGGTTTCAATTTTGCTGGTAACATTGATCACCGCATCTGAAACGCCGTCTAGGCTGGTGACTTTTTCTTTCAGTTTGGCCGCAAGATCCTCAAAATACCCTTTAGCAGGATACCCCAGGCTAATCTCTACGGTGACCTTGTCATTATCGATAGTGATATTTTTTACCGATTTACTGCTGACCAGGTCGGTTTCCAGGTATGGGTCGATATACTGTTTTATGCTTTTCTCGACTTGATCACGCGTCACGGTGGACATAACAATACTCCTCGATAGTTGGGCCAATTCGATATCTAATTTTATGGCAACATAGTAATGGTTTTGCGCCAGTGCTTACATTCGCTTATATTACCCTATATATAAGAATGGGCTGGACAAATACGATGACTCAGCTGACAATCTGTTCCGGGTTCGGCGCCGCCAATTACATCTCGTTATCGTCGAAGCCATCCGCATCAAATGAGACCCTTGTTGTCCAAAAATGCTAATGCAGGCTGATGCCAATTCGGTGGATTCATTAAGTGCTTTTTATAGTGGGTGCAAGTTTACACGATTTAAACCCCAACCGTAATATTCTATAATCCCTATTACCATCAATTATCTAGGCTAATTAAGTACTAAGAAAACGAGCTATGACAACTTCGCAACGTAAAATACTGGTTACCAGCGCCCTGCCTTATGCTAATGGCTCCATTCACATTGGCCATTTGGTGGAATACATTCAAACCGATATATGGGTTCGCTTTCAAAAAATGCGCGGTCATCATTGCATTTACGTCTGTGCAGACGACGCGCATGGCACGCCCATTATGCTACGGGCTCAGGCTGAAGGCATTACCCCGGAAGAGCTAGTGACGCGCCTGAAAATCGAGCATGAAAAAGATTTTGCCGATTTTTCGGTGGATTTCGATAATTTTCACACCACCCATTCGGAAGAAAACCGGCAGCTGGCGGAATCAATTTATAAACAACTGCAGGATAATGGGCATATCAGTACCAGGGTTATCACCCAGCTCTATGACCCTGACAAGGGTATGTTTCTGCCCGACCGCTTTGTTAAAGGCAGTTGCCCGAAGTGTAAATCGGAGGATCAGTATGGTGATAACTGCGAGGTGTGCGGTGAAACGTACAGCCCCACGGACTTAATTAACCCCAAATCGACCATCTCTGGTGCGACGCCGGTTGAGAAAGAATCCGAGCATTTCTTTTTTAAGCTGCCGAATTTTGAGGCCATGTTAAAAACCTGGACGCACGCAGGGCATTTACAAACGGAAATCGCCAACAAATTAAATGAGTGGTTTGAGGTTGGCCTGTTGGAGTGGGACATCTCCCGCGACAGCCCCTATTTTGGTTTTGAAATCCCTGATGCACCGGGCAAATATTTTTATGTCTGGCTGGACGCGCCCATGGGTTATTTTGCCAGTTTAAAAAACCTTTGTGACCGGCGCCCGGAGCTGAACTTTGATGACTATCTAAAAAGTGATACAGAGACAGAAATGTACCACTTTATCGGTAAAGACATTATCCGTTTCCATGCGTTATTCTGGCCAGCCGTGTTGGCCGGTTGCGGGTTACGCACCCCCACAGCGGTCTTTGCTCATGGCTTTCTGACCATTAATGGCCAGAAAATGTCGAAATCGCGGGGCACCTTTATTAATGCGCGGCATTACCTGAATCATCTGAACCCCGAGTATTTGCGTTATTACTTCGCTACTAAGCTAACCAGCCGCATAGATGATCTGGATCTAAACTTAGATGACTTTATTCTACGGGTAAATTCTGACTTGGTCGGAAAAGTTGTTAATATAGCCAGCCGATGTGCCGGCTTCATTAGCAAACGGTTTGAGGGCAAGCTATCGGCGCAATGCAGCGAGCCAGCGTTGTATAACACCTTTGTGAGTGCTGGCGATGCCATTGCGGACTTGTATGAGCGACGCGAGTTTAGCCAGGCGATGCGGGACATCATGGCATTGGCGGATAAAGCCAACCAGTACATTGATGAAAATAAACCCTGGGTACTGGCAAAACAGGACGGCCAGGACCAAACGGTTCAGGATGTTTGCAGTGTTGGCATTAATTTATTTAAGGTTTTAATCACCTACTTAAAACCGGTGTTACCGGTGATGGCTAAAAATGTTGAGGCGTTTTTGAATATTGAGGCCATTACCTGGAATAATTATCAGCCTGCTTTGCTGGGGCACAGTATTAAAGCCTTTAAACCATTAATGACACGAGTGGAAGCGGATAAGATTGAGGCCATGTTAAACGAAGTTAAAATTGATGCCCCCCAATCACCGGTGCCCGCATCCGTGCCAGCAAGCGCACCAACGGAAGCCATTGCAGAGACCATACAATATGATGACTTTGCCAAGCTGGATTTACGCATCGCAAAAATTGTAAATGCCCAAGCGGTGGACGGTGCCGACAAGCTCTTGCAGTTAACCCTGGATATTGGCGACAGTAAAACACGCAATGTCTTTGCCGGGATTAAATCCGCGTACAACCCTGAAGATCTCGTGGGTAAGTTAACGGTTATGGTTGCTAACCTTGCCCCCCGCAAAATGCGCTTTGGTGTATCCGAAGGCATGGTGCTCGCGGCCGGACCAGGCGGCGATGATTTGTGGATTTTACAGCCAGACCCCGGCGCGCAACCGGGTATGCGCGTAAAATAACGGCTGTAACCTGTATCCTTTAAAATGGGTTACGCAAATTGGGTTAGAACAACGGTTGCAGGTTGATAACGCTGGTTCGATCGTCAACAGAAATAAGGTAAAGACTGGCAATGGCTAATTAATGAAAGAATATTTCCTTATATTACTGACCACGGTACTGGTGAATAACTTCGTGTTGGTTCAGTTTCTTGGGTTGTGCCCGTTTATGGGCGTGTCCCGTAAAATGGAAACCGCCACGGGTATGGCCCTGGCCACGACCTTTGTGCTGACCCTGTCATCGGCGCTGAGTTACCTGGTGAATGCCTATATACTGCAGCCCCTGGGGCTGGAGTACCTGAAAATCATTGCCTATATCCTGGTGATTGCCGTGGTGGTACAGCTAACGGAAATGTTCGTGCATAAAACCAGCCCTATCCTTTACCGGGTTTTGGGCATCTTTTTGCCATTAATCACCACCAACTGCGCAGTGCTGGGGGTTGCCTTGCTCATTACCCGGCAGGATTATAGCTTTATGCAGGCGGTTACTTACGGCCTGGGGGCATCCATCGGCTTTTCGCTGGTATTAATATTGTTTGCCGCCATGCGTGAGCGCATCACGGTGGCCGATGTGCCTGAGGTGTTTCAAGGGCCCGCCATCGCGCTGGTCACAGCGGGCCTCATGTCACTGGCCTTCATGGGTTTCTCGGGGCTCGACTAATGTTATCTGCGATCATTGCCTTAGCTGTACTTGCCATCATCTTCGGCCTTGCCCTGGGCTATGCCGCTGTGCGCTTTAAAGTGGTGGGTGATCCGCTGGTGGAAAAAATTGACTCTCTGTTGCCGCAAACCCAATGCGGCCAGTGTACTTTTCCCGGTTGCCGACCCTACGCAGAAGCCATTGCCCGCGGCGAAGCGGATATTAATCAATGCCCGCCCGGTGGTGAAACCACCATTGTTGCGTTAGCGGATTTATTAGGCCGCGACCCCAAACCCCTTAACCCTGAAAACGGCGAGGAAAAACCCAAGCGCGTGGCGGTTATTGATGAGCAGGTCTGTATTGGCTGCACGCTGTGCATTCAAGCCTGCCCGGTGGACGCCATTCTGGGTGCGGCCAAACAAATGCACACGGTTATTGCCCAAGAGTGCACCGGCTGCGATTTATGCCTGCCCCCTTGCCCGGTGGACTGTATTGAGATGGTGGAAATCAAGCCCACACTAGCCACCTGGAAATGGGACTTTCCCCAATCGCTGCCCGAAGACCTGGCCAGTTTGGCCCATCGGGTTGAGCAAACCCCGGCTTCAACGCCCAGCCCCACTAATGCGGCAACCGGCGCAGCGGATACAACGGCATCAACCGTTGCAACGAACGCAGCAGCGAATGCCGCAACGAATAAGGCTAAAAACGTGGTAACGAACGCGGCAACGAAAACACCTGAAACAACCAAAGCGGCATCTGGCGGTGAGCGGTGATGCGTCGACTGTTTAATTTTCATGGCGGGGTTCAGCTGCGGGAGCACAAACGGGAATCCACGTCCTCGCCGGTAACACCGGCAAAAATCCCAACAACACTGGTTCTGCCGCTGCAACAGCATATCGGTAATCCAGCGGTGCCCGTTGTCAACGTGGGGGACAAAGTCCTGAAACGGCAAATTATCGCCACGGCGTCAGGCGCGGTCAGTGTGCCGATGCATGCGCCCACCTCAGGCAAAGTCATTGCAATCGGTGAATATGCCATCCCCCACCCGTCCGGACTCACATCCACCTGCATTGTGATGGCACCGGATGGGTTGGATATTTCCCGCCGTCAGGCATCCCGCTTTACGAACTACAAGGATTTGTCGCCGGAACAGCTGCGTGAATTAATTCGACAATCCGGCGTTGTGGGTTTGGGCGGTGCGGGTTTTCCCAGTCACTTGAAACTGGCAACCGAGCGCAACCGCGTTGAAACCTTAATTCTTAACGGTGCTGAATGTGAGCCTTACATCACCTGTGATGAAATGCTGATGCGCGAGCAGGCCCTCGAAATCGTTGAAGGCTTAATTATAATGCGCCATGCCTTACAGGCACCGCGCTGCATTATTACCATCGAAAACAATAAACCCAAAGCCTTGGATGAAATCAGGCTCGCCGTCAAACATTGCAACGTTGACTTTATTGAAGTGGTGCAAGTGCCCACGGTTTACCCCGCTGGTGGTGAGAAACAACTCATCCAAACCGTCACCGGCAAAGAAGTGCCCACCCAGGGATTACCCATCGATATTGGCGTGGTCTGCCACAATGTCGGTACGGCCTATGCCATTGCACGCGCCGTGGAGCATGGTGAGCCACTGGTGTCACGTTATGTGACCGTGGCCGGGAGCGTGGCCAAAGCCCGAGTACTGGAGGTGTTAATCGGCACGCCGGTAAGTGATTTAATCGAGGAATGTGGCGGTAATCGTAAAACCCTGAACCGGGTGATTATGGGTGGCCCGATGATGGGGTTTGCGCTGCATGATGATAACGTCCCGGTGATAAAAACCACCAACTGCATTCTGGTTAACTCGACCATTGCGGATGTACCGTTACCCTCGCGCAGCAAACAAGCGCTACCCTGCATTCGGTGCGGCGCCTGCGTGCAGGCCTGCCCGGTTGGGTTATTGCCGCAACAATTATACTGGCATACCCGCGCAAAAGAATTTGACAAAGTACAGGACTACCATTTGTTTGACTGTATTGAATGTGGTTGCTGTGATTATGTGTGCCCCAGTCATATTCCGCTGGTGCAATACTATCGGTATGCCAAAAACACCATATGGCAACAGGACCGGGAAAAAAAATTAGCCGATGTTTCCCGCGAGCGCCATGAATTTCACCAGCTGCGGCTGGAACGTGAAAAAAGCGAACGCGCTGAACGCCACAAAAAGAAACGCCAGGCGGTCAGTGGCAACACGGTGCAGGACGATAAAAAAGCCACCATTGAGGCCGCCATGGAACGCGCGCGACAAAAACGCGAACTAAGTGACGCCGCCCCCAAAAACGTCGACCAATTAACGGAACAGCAGAAAAAACTGATTGCCGAGGTCGACCAGCGCCGCAAAAATGAAGGTTCTGCCAAGCATTGAAATCTGCATGCTGACGAAGGCAACAACTGATGTATCAACGAACGTATCAATTAGCGCGACAACTAATTGTTACCACTAACGTAACGCACAACGCAGCATTCAATCAAAAATTACACTAATAATTGTTATTATGAGCCTGAACACACCCACATCCCCCCATATTCACGATGACATCAGCGTTACTAAAATGATGGTGCGTGTGCTGTTGGCATTAGTGCCGGCCATCATCGCCTATAGCTGGTACTTTGGCTGGGGGTTATTGCTTAACATTGCCATTGCCGTCACAACCGCCCTGGTTTGCGAATACGCGCTGTTAGTGTTACGGCAGCGCCCCGTTACGCCGTTCATTACCGATGGCAGTGTGCTGGTCACCGCCGTGCTCCTGGCGTTTTGCATACCGCCGCTGGCGCCCTGGTGGATTGCCTTTTTAGGCGTGGGGTTTGCGGTTGTGATTGGCAAGCATCTCTATGGCGGACTGGGTTACAACCCGTTTAACCCTGCCATGGTGGGGTATGTGATGCTACTGATCTCCTTTCCAAAGGAAATGACCACCTGGTTGCCGCCAAATTTGGTGCAGGATTTAAATATTGGTATTTGGGCTTCATTAAATGCGGTGTTTACCGGCAATCTACCCACGGGATTTACACTCGACAGCATTACTGCGGCCACCCCCCTTGACCTGATTAAAACACAACTCGGCCAGGACATTACCATTGCTGAAACCAAAAGCTCAAACGCAGTCTTTGGTGACTTTGGTGGTATCGGCTGGGAATGGATTGGCAACTGGATTTTCCTGGGCGGCGTGTGGCTCATTTATAAAAAAGTGATCAGCTGGCATATCCCGGTGGCGGTATTGGGAAGCCTGTTTACCATCTCGCTGATTTTCTTTTTAATGGATGCCGATCATTATGGCTCACCCATGTTCCACCTGTTCAGTGGTGCCGCCATGCTGGGCGCTTTTTTCATCGCCACCGATCCGGTTAGCGCCGCCACCACCCCCAAGGGGCGTATTATTTATGGCATTGGCATTGGGTTGTTAACCTATATCATTCGCGTCTGGGGCGGTTACCCCGATGGCATCGGCTTTGCGGTGCTATTAATGAATCTCGCGGCGCCCACCATCGACCACTACACCCAGCCCCGTGTTTATGGTCATAACCGATCTTAACCACGTTAAAAATAAATTACCCTGAAAACCAGTTACCCTTAAAACCAATTACCCTTAAAGTAATGCACCTATAAAGCCCTATAATTTAACACGGTATACTATGAAACTTGCGCAACACATGGTCACCACCGCCTTCATCCTGGCTGGATTTGCCATTGCCGGAACCGGGCTGGTGGCCTTCACTTATAAAGCAACACAAGGAAAAATTGCAGAAGCAGAGCGCGACGCCTTACTGCGCAGCCTGCATTCGGTGGTTAAACCCGAAGAGCACGATAACGAGCTGTTTTCTGACCTGAAATTAGTGACCTCGCCCAGGTTGCTGGGCTCCAAAAAGCCAATGCCGGTTTTTCGCGCCCGTAAAAACGGCGACCCGGTGGCAGTGATTCTCACCGCCATTGCACCCGATGGCTACAATGGCGATATTAAGCTACTGATTGGCGTATACTATGACGGTACCCTGTCCGGCGTTCGGGTGCTAACTCATCGGGAAACACCGGGGTTGGGCGATGCCATGGAAACACGCCGCAGCGATTGGATACTGGGCTTCAATGACCTCAGTATCGATAAACCTGACATTAAGCAATGGAAAGTAAAGCGCGATGGTGGGTATTTTGATCAATTCACCGGTGCCACCATCACACCCCGCGCAATTGTTAAAGCCGTACATAACGCGCTGGAATACTATGGCCAACACAAACAGGAATTATTTTGACAGAGCCTTATGGCAACGCCAATGCATGCCGCACGACTCATAACATCGACATTACGTGGTTTGGATTAGTGACAACGGGTAATTGAGCATTAGTTAATTAAACCTAAGTTAATTGAGTATAAGTTAATCGAGCAATTAGTTAATTAAGCATAAGTGTTTATACCTGGCAAACAGACACATTAATTAAACAAGGTTAGTAATGAACAGCGAAATCAAAAAAATCAGCCTCGACGGTTTATGGACCAACAACCCAGGTCTGGTACAACTACTTGGGCTGTGTCCCCTGCTTGCGGTATCAAACACAACCGTTAACGCGCTAGGGTTGGGGCTGGCGACCACGCTGGTTCTCATCGGCTCCAATGTCACCGTTTCGGCCATACGGCACATTGTGCGGCCGGAGTTACGTATCCCGGTCTTCGTATTGGTTATTGCCTCCTTTGTTACCATTATTGAATATCTCACCAAAGCGTATTTTTATGACCTATTTACCATTCTGGGCATTTTCTTACCATTGATCACCACCAACTGCGCCATCATCGCCCGCGCTGAAGCCTATGCCTCCAAGAACACCATGTTCCATTCTCTGATTGATGGCTTAATGATGGGCCTGGGCTTTGCGGCGGTGCTGATATTGCTCGGTGCAGTGCGGGAAATCATTGGCCAGGGCACATTATTCGCCGACGCGCATTTAATGTTCGGCGAAAGCGCCCGCTGGCTAACCATCACTTTAGTGGAGGACTATCGCGGCTTTTTATTGGCCATATTGCCACCGGGTGCCTTTTTGGGTTTAGGCTTTATCATTGCCGGAAAAAACTACATTGACCGGCGGCAAAAACGCAAAGCGGCTCAACCATCCTATGGCGTGGAAGGCACTGCACAAGCCAGTGCTTGAAAAGCGATACCCCTAATCACCGCTAGCCTGTTCAGATCAATTGCTGGTTCTCACCCCCGTGAGAACCAAGCTTCCCAAATTTATTCTGTGGAATTTGAGCTGCCTTGGGTTAACAACGGCGGCTACAGGGCTTTTTTATAAAAAAATCACCCCGAAGGTCCAGTATAGACAACGAGCCCCAATAGCTTACCAATTGGGGTGTCCTTAGACACGGGCACTTTTTCCATGTCATTATAATCTTTAACCTAGATTCCGCAGTTGGACACGGATTTAGCGCCGTGTCTCATCCACCGTGGCAAGGCGCGACTTGCCGCTAATGGCCGTAGTCCTTAGCAAAAGTCGCAACGCCGCCACGGTGGATGAGGGACGGTGATAAACCGTGTAGCGACTCACTTTTTAAGTGAATGCCAGAGGCTGCACAATGGTTTGATTTTTTAGGGTGTTGGCCCGAACTCAGAGCGGTCAACTGCGGAATCTAGGTTTAAGCCGCATGGTTGTGTAACAAGCGACAAATGAACCTTGCTCTTCCGGATGGGGACAAAATTCATTTTTGATAGGAAAGTATTGTTTTGCGTCTGCCCGGATTTTGTAATTTTTATTAGCCGTGTAATAACCACGCATTTGTCGATGGGATAGTTCGTAGGTTGGCGTGAGCTTTGCGAACTCCAACACACCCAAGATCAACAACCAGCTGCTTTACCAATACCGTTTAATGTCGCATTACATAAATGGTATTCAATAACCAATAGCGTCTTCAACATTAAGCACAATGTATATACCCAAAGCGTTTAGGATTTAGGCTTTATTGCTGTCCTATTTCTGTCCTAGCGACGTTGTTGTCCTCGCAATAGACCGGCTATTACTCGTCATTTCGCCTTGCCAGAACAAAAATATGACGCGCACTAAATACCTAAATCCCAAACGCTTTGGGTATAGATGATGTTCCATCCTTGTGCAAAGTCATTAACCTTTGTGGCTTTGTTCGTGTCGGGGTTCAGTGTCTTGCCAAGAAAGCCGTTGGTAGTCAAGTTATTATAGTATTGGTGAGCAGAGCATGATAATTACATAATAACCAGTGGATTACCGGGGAGGTAAATAAATCTAAAACCTCACATGAATGCCATTGCCCCCTTTACCATTGTATCGAAGCTTCAACAAACTTAGCCTTCATGGTGTATGCAGCCGCCTTAAGACAAATCACATAGTGCTCTTTACGCTCTTTTAGGGTGCGTAAAAATATTTCTCGGGCTTGCTTTTTAATCCATTTTATAGGTTCACGTCCTGGTGGCAAGGGGCGTGGGACGTATTCCATAGCATCCGAACAAGAAGATGACTCAGATATTAATTCGTATGTCAGATTAAATATTTGATCATTCATAGGCCACCCATTAACCTGCGACCCGTATAATAAAATCAAGAATGCTCTTAAGTCATCTTTTTCATGCAAATCCATTTTTACCTTACTCCTATTTTGTTAATCACATCAGACAACATTTTTTCATTGCCGTGAACAACGAAATGATGAATTTTTAAATTTTCGAATAAATAAATGTGTGGAATTGCTTGATCAGCACCAAAAACAGCAATCAAGTCAGCTTCACCAATTTTTTTGCGCTTTACATTGTTGTTTTTTACCCCAAACGAATCGGCCTGCTCTTCTGACAGAGCCATTAGCCATCTTGGAAGTTTCTCACGCTCTTTCTCATCAAAAATAGATGATAAATACAAACGTTCAACACCGGATAAGTCGACTTTTAGATAAATATTTTTTGAATTTACAACCTCATGAGCAAAAGACCAATCCTTATATTTAAAAATAAAAGTATCCACTGCATGTGAAATAAGTAACGGATCATCATATTTTAATTGCGTTTTGTCCGACAAAATTAGTGTCTGAGCCAACACCACGTTCGAACAAAATGCGATCATGAAAATCAAAACTATCTTTTTAAGCATCATTGTCTTGTTTTATAAGAATGCTGATGATTCGATCGTACTTTATTTTTGGCTTATCCTCTATCACGGTATAGAAACCCCCGAAACCATAAACGTTATAATACACCAACAAAATTACAATCAATGAAATAATAACGCTGGTCAGATAAGGATGGTTTGTCATTAGGTATCATTTATCTTCTAGGTTCTAAAACCGTAAATGGCAGTGTCTATTCCGCCTGACTTACCACGCTTAATCGCGCCCCGGTGGTTGAGGCACGTTGGCGGGGCAGCGGGTGTCCAGGTCAGGGAATGCCAAATCGGGATTGTTGCGGAGTTCTTTGGTTAATTGGTATAAGCAAAGTGCTCTGTCCTGGTCTTCATTTAATCCGAAGGTGGGATATTTGGGTTGATGCGCATAGGCATGGCGTAATGCATTAATACAGGATTTACTCCCCAGCATCGCGCCTTTACGATAGAAGTGGTAAGCTTTTTCGAAGTCTTCATCAACTTCATAGTGAGCGGCAAGTTCAAGGGCCGCATCACGATGATCTTGTTCAACGGCGCAAGTTAACATTTTATAGGCATCCGCTTTGCGTTTGAGTGGATGATAAAGATATTTCCCCAGCATAAACTGAGCATCCGGGTCGCCCAGTTGGGCGGCTTTGCTCATGTATTCCAGGGCTTTGTCAGGGTCTTTTTCCACGCCAATGCCTTTGCGATATACCAGCGCCATGTTGGTATATCCATCTGGAATGTCGAGGGCTTCGATTTGCCGATACCAATGCAAGGCTTTTTCGTCACTTTCTTCAATGCCGTTACCCTGATAATAACGCACCGCCAGGTTGTGCATGGAGGGCCAGTGACCTTTTTCGGCGGCTTCTTTGTACAAAGCGGTAACCGCAACCTGATCGACAATGCCGTCTGCCCGGCTTAAGGTCACCGCCTGATCGTAAAGCGCCTGGAGTTTCGAGTCTAATTTGGGGTATTGAGCGCGGCTCAGTGTGGGGCAAGTGGTTATTGTGTTGATCCAATCAAACATGGCGTTTACTTTTCGTTTTTGTTGTTGGACTTCGTTTTGGCAGCCCGGCAGGCTAAGGCTAAGCATCACTATCGCGCCTACAATTGTGATAGCAATCATAGCAATCCGGGGTTTCAAGTATCGAGGCAATTAGGTTTTCCGTTATTTCCTATTAAATAGCTGCATTATCTGTCGCCTGCATTGCCGCAATTAATCCCGCTCCGGCGGTTGCGGCACGTTGGCGGGGCAGCGGGTGTCCAGGTCGGGGAAGGTCAAATCGGGATTGTTACGTATTTCCGGCACCAATCTTTCCAGGCAAATTGCCCGGTCAAGATCTTTGTTTAAGCCAAAGGTAGGATATTTGGGTTGATGGGCATAAGCATTGCTCAATGCATTAATGCAGGATTTACTCCCCAACATCGCACCTTTGCGATAGAAGTGGTAGGCTTTTTCGAAGTCCTCATCAACATCATAATGAAGTGCCAGTTCAAAGGCTGCTTCGCGGTGGTCTTGTTCAACCGCACAGGCCAGCATTTTATAGGCATCCGGTTTACGTTTGAGTGGATGGTAAAGATATTTACCCACCATAAACTGGGCGTCGGGGTCGCCCAGTTGGGCAGCTTTACTCATGTATTCCAGGGCTTTGTCGGGGTCTTTTGCCACGCCAATGCCTTTGCGGTAGACCAACGCCATGTTGGTATAACCATCCGGGATGTCGAGCGCTTCGATTTGCCGATACCAATGTAAGGCTTTTTCGTCACTTTCTTCAATGCCGTTACCCTGGTAATAACGCACCGCCAGGTTGTGCATGGAGGGCCAGTGGCCTTTTTCGGCGGCTTCTTTGTACAAAGCGGTAACCGCGACCTGATCAACCATGCCGTCCGCCCGACTTAAGGCGAGCGCCTGATCATACTGGGCCTGTAGTTTCGGGTCCAATTTGGGATATTGAGCGCTGCTCAGTGCGGGACAAGTGGTCATTGTGTTGATCCAATCAAACATGGCGTTTACTTTTCGTTTTTGTTGTTGGACTTCGTTTTGGCAGCCCGGCAGGCTAAGGCTAAGCATCAATATCGTGGCTACCATTGTGATGGCAATCATTGCAATCCGGGGTTTCAAGTATCGAGGCAATTAGGTTTCCCGTTGTTTGCGTTAAAATGCCTATATCTTCTGCGGCCTGCATTGCCGCGATTAATCTCGATCCGGCGGTTGCGGCACATTGGCGGGGCAGCGAGTGTCCAGGTCGGGGAAGGTCAACTCAGGATTATTTTCGAGTTCATCGACTAAATTTTCCAAACAAATGGCCCTGTCTAGGTCTTTGTTTAAACCAAAAGTGGGGTATTTAGGTTGATGTGCGTAAGCATTGCTTAATGCATTAAGACAGGAATCACTCCCCAGCATCGCGCCTTTGCGATAGAAGTGGTAGGCTTTTTCAAAGTCTTTGTCGACTTTATAGTTAAGCGCCAGTTCAAAAGCCGCTTCGCGATGATCTTGTTCAACGGCACAGGCTAATATTTTATAACCATCTTGAACACGTTTTAAGGGATGGATGAGATATCGACCCACCATTAACTGAGCATCAGGATCACCCAGTTGCGCCGCTTTACTCATGTACTCCAGGGCCTTGTCAGGGTCTTTTGCCACGCCAATGCCTTTGCGATATACCAGTGCCATGTTGGTATAACCATCCGGAATGTCGAGTGCTTCGATTTGCCGATACCAATGTAAGGCTTTTTCGTCACTTTCTTCAATGCCGTTACCCTGGTAATAACGCACCGCCAGGTTGTGCATGGAGGGCCAGTGGCCTTTTTCGGCGGCTTCTTTGTACAGGGCGGTGATCTTGACCTGGTCTACAATGCCGTCTGCCCGACTTAAGGTCACCGCCTGATCGTAAAGCGCCTGGAGTTTCGGGTCTAATTTGGGGTATTGGGCGCTGCTCAGTGTGGGGCACGTGGTCATTGTGTTGATCCAGTCAAACATGGTGTTTACCTTTCGTTTTTGCTGTTGGGTTTCATTCTGGCAGCCCGGCAGGCTGACCAGTAATATTGCGGCAGCAATAGTTGTAGCAATCAGTACAATCGGGGGTTTCAGCGAATTTAGCATTTAGGTTGATCGTTGTTGCCTTTCCAGAATAAGCCACCCTTTTTCACGCACGACATCAATATCTTCATAATAGGGGAAAAGATTCATTATTAGGGGTTCATTTTTTGAATAGGCATTAAAATTTTCCCGCAGGATGTCATCCCATTGTTTATACCAGTGCTTGGGATTGGTTTTGCTGCCGTCCTTTTTTTTATCAAGCCACAAGCCATTAGTATGCGCTGCCCAGATTTTTTTCCGAAAATCAGCCCCAGCATGGTCATGGGATTGCACGGCGATGTTAAGTTCAGTATCGGTGACCATACTACGGTGGTTCCAGTTGGCCGAGCCCAGAGTGAGGTAGGCGTCATCAAAAATGGTGAGCTTGGAGTGTACATAGATATCGCCGTAAAGCACGGGTTTCCAGCTGCGGTATGCCAGGCCCCCCAGCCTTTTCTTGTGATTAACTTGCGAATTGCGTAATCGACATATATGCACCATGACGCCCACTTTTTCCATTTCCGCTTTAGTTTTTTCCCGCGCCTTGTCATCTTCCTGTTGTTTTTTAAATTCCGCTTCACTGGCTTTAGTGTCGATGCGCATCAATTCCTTTAACATGCCTTCCCGTACCTGAATTTCACCAATGGCAGTTTCATTGAGGTTGGTGACAGCAAAGACATGCAGTTGTTTTTTTCCACCTGCCTTCTCACGGATCTGTTTGGCCCGTGCTTTCAGCGCTCTGGCAAATTCGGGTTGCCGAAAGTATTGGTCCTCGACGTAGATAAATTGATTGAGCTTGGTGAAGGCTTGTTCATAAAAAGCCAGGATGTTAAATTCATCTTGGTTACGCCAGGTGCGCAGGATTTGGCAGGTATAACCCCCTGCGCCGCGAGAGGCAATTTGAGGCGCTTTCTCGGACACTGGTGTACCTTTTTTTTCCTCGTTCCAGCTTTGGACAAAGTTATGGTAGATGTCAATGAGGCAGCTGCCCTTGAGCATCAACCCCACATCCTGGATGCGGTTGTTTTCGCCCCGGTAGGGGTGGTGAGTTTCATCAAAATATTTGGGCCAGAAGTTAAAGCCTTGCACAAAACCTATTTCCTTGCTGGGCACGCCGTGATCGATCAGCACGGTTTTTTGATGATGAGTAGGGAAACTGCCAATAATGCCGTAGGGGATGCCATTCTTTATTCTTTCCATTTGGGCTGTGTGAGCACCATGACCCACTTTTAACAGTTGATCGAAATCATTTTTGATTGCCGAGAGCCTTGCCTTATCTTGCAGCCTTAATTCCGGACCTAAGACGCTACGGTGTCGACGTTTCCAGGCAACCGCTAAATGCTGCCGATATTGCTGATTTAGATTCACCAATTCCTTATGCGTTTTCGGGCTTACTGCGGTACTAGCGGGGTCCCGAGTGACGAATTCGATATTTTTAAATTCCCCCCTTATCGCTTTTTGATTCCAATCATGAGGGCCTACATTGTAGAGACTGGAATCCCCTGCTGATGCATTACCCATGTTCGCAATCCAGTTATACCATACCAGGATCTTAACCTTCACACCGTCCTTGACTTTGCGCTGAAGCACGTTGCCCATTTCATGCGCCGGATCAGTGCTGTTCAACTTAAGCGATACATGGGGATTAAAGCCCCAAATGGCAATGTAGATGGTTTTAGTGGCGTTGTTGATGGCGTTGTACAATTCGGGCAGGTATTCATCACCGCAATTGAGCAGTTGAATTTGGTTGCCGCCGCGTGGGATGTATTTATTGCTGCCGCCGGGCGCTTTCGCAAACCATTTTGAGGTGCAAAAAGGCCGTTGCGTGGCTGGGTTGGCATTACATTTTCTTAGATTTTTAGCCATGTTGTTTTTTCCTATTCATGTGCGCCCTCGCCTATGGCATCACTGACTTTATGCTGTTAGTGAGTTCATCATTAATATCCGCGCTGGTGTCTTCGGCATAAATGCCCTGAAAGTGTTCGTAGCGTAGTTCGCCGCTGCCTTGGGTGGCCTCACCTAAATCGGGGTCTTCATAGAACCCCAGTAAGTCCAGGCGTTGTTTCACGCCTGTTTCCGATTCGGTGGGCAGCAAGGCACTGGGCGCATAGATAAAATCATCCAGGTCGGTTTCGACTTTCAGTTCACTGGTCCAGGGTGGTTCGTATTCAAATTCGATCAGGCCATTTTCATCGGTTAAGCCTTCTTTGATCAAAGCACCATCTTTATACAACTTATAGGGTTCATGAACATAGGGGTGATGATTGCTGCCGGGTACTAAGGTGAGCAGTAGTTGCATTTTGGGCTTAACCGGATCAAACGCCTTGCCGCTCCAGCTGCTATCACCAATATTGACATTGGAGGAGCCGGTCTGTGCGGTGCCACCGCAATCGATGGCATCGCCGATTCTAACCGCAGGCTGGCCATTGATGTTGACGGTGCTTGAGCCCTGGTTGGCTTTGCGCTCGTGGGGTTTGCAGCCATTGCAGCCGTGTACGGCATAGGCATCGCCCTTGCGCACGGCGGGAAGGCCGTTGATAAAGACATCACCACTGCCTTCAATGGAAGGACTGGGTGGATAACATTTTACATGGGCGGAACCAATGTCCCCTTTTCGGGCAGCGCCAGGCATGGTTATCTCCTGTTGATGGGTTGACGATTAGCGTGCATTACGTCGCACCGGTTGTATTAGCCTGATTGTTCGCTACGGCGTACTTCGCCCGCATGGGCGCTACCGGCAGTAAATCCAGCGCCCAGGCATGCAGGGCATCATTTAATTCTGTGTGTTGTATGTCGCTGAGCTGATCCGGCACCCGTAGTATCAGCAGCGGAATTTCCGTGCTGTCATCCAAGGTCACCTGCACCGCCCGGTTATCTGACGGTTGCAGTTGGATGCGGCGTTGATAACCCGGATGCTCTATGCCAATTAAGGCCTGCTGCCAGTCGCTTTGCCAGGCCTGCCAGCCCGGACCAGCCGCGCCTTTGTCGTTTAACCGGGCCTGCAACAATGAATAGTAGAACGCCTGGCGCAGCAGTTGAAGATATTGTGCCTGCGCCGCGTTTGAGTAAGCGGCCAGCGCCTGTATGGCAATGTCCTGGCAACGTACCGGTCGAGGGTAGTCGTCTAACCGGCAATAAAGGGAAGTACGACGGTGAGCTTGCGGTTGTTTACGGGTGATTTGATAGTTAATATTATTGATGCGGTCTTGGGGCGTTAGCCAGCTTGCCTGATAGAGTGGTTGTATTACCGTTTGGGCATATAGTCGTTTACGGGTGCTGTATTCCAGGTCAAGCAGTTGCTGTATGTAATCAATGCTTGTATAGCCATAGGTTACTGCTTTCTCAATTAATTGCCTGCCATAATAGAGATGTTGTTTATCATTGTTTGTCGCATAAAAACCGGGGTGATTCTCGGCAAGCTGCATCATCACACCCGGCAGTTGCGCCTGTAGCTGTTCCACCTGCCAGCTGGCCTGAAAAGTATTAAGTTGTGCCTGGGTAAAGGTTAGCATGCGCATTCTTCCTCATCACAGTCAGGCGCTATAACGCGCAGATCAACCGGGGTGCGGCGGTAATGGCGATCACTTTGCTGGGTATTGATATGAATTTGGCTTTGATCGGCTTGGGCGTGTTGGGCTTGGCGCTGAACGCTCTGATGTTGAACATAATGATACATGGTTTGCGCCTGCCCCGGCGCGTCGGCCCACAGTTGTAGCCCGGGTTTAAAAAACCCCTGACTTTGCGCCATGGTGAGGGCATCCAGGTACGCTTTGATGACTCTCGGGTCATAAAAACGCATCAGGTGTAGTTTTCCCTGCTCATCCTGCATGGTGAGATAGTCGTGTAAGTGTTCGGCTAGCTCAACGAGGGACAAGGGGGTTACGATGAGGATGCCCCAGTATTGCCCCGGACTTTCCTGTAGATACCATTCACTGTAGGTTTCTTTTTGTGTTAGCGGAAATAACCAGGGAGATTGCTCTTCGGGTAAGCCTTTATCCTGGTACAACGCCCGATGCGGAACATCATGGGCTTGCAGATGGGCATGTATATAGGCATTGGCCGCGCCATCGGCGACGCCATACACGGGTAAATCGTGCCCGGTGGTTAATGCCGCCCATAACGGATGCTGGGCTGGCGTCGTTGCGCTGTCATTGATGGCCGTTTCTGCTGGTGCTGATGACTGGGTCTGCTCGCTCATCACTTGTCTTTCATCAGGATTGATCATTATCGGTTGTAGAATACTTTTTTTCCAACACTTGTTGTTGCTCGCTTTCGCGGATCACTTTCGTCGCACAGTCAGCTCAACGGGATACTGGGCAACCCCTGTTGGGCGGCCTGCTGAATGGCGTCGGATAAGGTTGAAGTCGTCGGATTGGGGGTGAACGATGGTAAACTATTGTCCAGCTCCAGCGCTTGTTGTTCTGCCGGTGGTGGCGCCGACAGCTCTGCTATTGAGCCACCAGTGGCTAACATGGCCGCATTGGCAAGGTTACTCTGCACCGGTAATCCAACGCCGGGACTGCCACCGGTGTTGATGTTGACCACCTTGCCCTGGATGGTGATACCGGAGGCATCGATTTTTATAAACCCGCCCGATGAGCGAATGGTTAGCGACTCACCGCTTTCGATTACAATTTGTTTGCCCGACTGCAGGTACTGGGTTTCACCGGTTTTGAGGTGGTAGCTTTTACCGACCTGTACCGCGTGTTCTTCACCAATGGTTTGGCTTAATTTTCGCCCGGTTGCCTCGGTGCGATCCCGGTCAACCTTGGATGAACTGTCATTGCGGATTTCTTCGGTGCGGTTGTTATCCGTGCGCAGGTGGCGATCATGTTTGATGTGCTCGCGGCAGTCATTTTGAATCACAATGTCCTGGTCTTTCTGGCTATGCAGAAACACTTGCTCAATGCCCTGCTCGTCTTCAAAGCGCAGTTCGTTAAATCCCTCGCCCTTATGGGTTTTGGACTGGATGCTCATGCGGGTTTTGTTGGCGGGTAACGGATAAGGTGACACATTGGTGGCATGATACACACGCCCAGTAATAATCGGTCGGTCGGGGTCGCCATTAACAAAGTCCACAATCACTTCCTGGCCAATTCTCGGAATGGCCACCGCCCCCCAACCGACTCCGGCCCAGCCCTGTGAGACGCGAATCCAGCACGAGCTGTGTTCGTTGTTTTGCCCGAGGCGATCCCAGTGAAACTGTACTTTGACCCGGCCATGCTCATCTACATAGATTTCCTCCCCTTGCGGTCCCACCACGATGGCGGTTTGAACCCCGGTAATCGAGGGTTTGGGTTCGCCGGCATCATCGGCGGCACGAAACGGAATTTCAGCCGGAATACATTGAAAATCAGCCTGGTAATGGGAGCGCTCATCGCCGGCTTCTTCGTCCAGCACCTGGGGTTGTTTGGCGGTAATCGTCACCGAGGTAAACACATAGCGTTGATTCATTTCAGAATGTGGATGCTGGTTCAACATAAAGCCGTATCCCGCCACAAGACGCCGGCAATCCGTACTGCCGCTGGTTAAATGACGCTGGACCTGCAATGCCTCCAGACGCACGTTAGCGTAGCGGCTGCCTGGCTCGGGTGCAGGATAGCGCCCAGGATAGTCATACACTTCCAGGTCCTGGTCGATGTCGTGCTGCTGCATGGTTTGCAAATCTAACGCCGGCTTTTCGAAATTAAAATCACGCAATGTTACCTGGCCGGTTTGAATTAGCTGGGTATGGGTAAACGGATACACACTATCCGTTTCCGGAACCAGGCCGGTTGGACGCAGGTAACGAATTTCAGCCGGGGCCTGCATATCCAGATGGATTTGATAGGCGTCGCTGAGCACCATTATGTGTTGATCCTGACGATGCTCGAAGAAGTAAAAAATGCCTTCTTCCCGCATCAGGCGTGCAATGAAGTCATAATCGGACTCCTGATATTGCACGCAGTAGTTGCGGGGTTCATAGCTGCGATACAAGGCCTGGCGATAGCTATCGGCGGGTATACCAGCACCTTGCAGTACGGCGCTGATTATTTCCGGTACGGTTTTGTGTTGGAAAATCCGGCAATCCTGCCGAAGGGTTAAGCGCCAAACTTGCGGGCGCACGGTCAGAGTATAATTTGTCCAGCGCTGGCTTTCTTCGCCCTCGGTAAAACGAACCACCACGCCTTGAATATAGCGTGCGCCATCACCTTGTTCATCACATATCGTCAGGGTGGCGGCGCGCGCCAACACATCGGCGGCGAGAATACGCGGCGCCGTGTTGCCGCAAACTAACTGAACCGTGTATTCATATAAACTGGAAAGTGCTTCTGAACCTTGCAGCTGAACCACTCGGAAGGGCGGAGTTTCCCCTTTTATTTCAAAGGTAAATAACGCGGTGTTGCCCGTGAGTATCCCCATGGTCGCTCCTTAACGATGCTAATTGATTATTTATTTTAAAGTGTGCCAGTGTTTTAACGTGTGCTAGTACTTTGAAGCCTGCCAGCGTAGTGTTGCATATAATCCCGTGCATGGGTATCAAAACTGAGCAAAATGGTAATAAGTCACAAAACCGGATTACAACGCTAGCTACCTATAACCCCCTATAAACAGCACTAATAGGGCGCGAGCGTCCGGACCGGATTATCCATTGGTGAATGGCACAACCCGGCCTGTCACAGCAAACCACTCTCAACTGAAACTGACCACAAAACAAACGGCCCACACCCCGATGCCCTGGCGCTTATTTAAACTGGTTTTGGGAATTACAACGCGCTTTATATACGATGGCGGTACTTATATACCCGTAGCGTTTAGGATTTAGGTGTTAAGTGTGCATCCTATTTATTTCATGGCAAGGCGAAATGACGCGTAATAGCCGGACTATTGCAAGGAATTTCAACGCAGCCATGGGATAAATAGGGTGTGCAATTATGCCTAAATCCTAAACGCTACGGGTATTATAGTCATTGCACCCAACGCACCAAACACTTATAGTCTAAGACTGCCAGCAAATTACCCCAGGTCGTTGAACTATGTATAAATCGCTAAACTGTAGATCGCTAAAGTCTAGATCATTAAGCTATGCCGGTAACAAAACCGGTAAGGGC
>Ga0316204_10004932_pt1 | contig 23008 bp, 21 predicted proteins | sample 6monrhotite_MG_2_FD_205661 | JGI IMG/M metagenome (GOLD analysis project Ga0316204, IMG submission 205661) | Microbial mat bacterial communities from mineral coupon in-situ incubated in ocean water Damariscotta River, Maine, United States -... | ecosystem: Environmental > Aquatic > Marine >... | reverse complement strand
CAACTGAAATTTGAAGCCGTCAGCCAGATGTCAGAAGATGATCAACATACCATTCAATCATTGATCGATGGCATGATTTTAAAACATACAGCTAGCCAATTATCACGCTCGGCTTAGCAGCTAAAAATCAAAGGGGTCAGTGTTGTTGATTATGCTTAATTTACCTGATAATCACAAATTACCACTCGCTGCGCGTTTCACCCAAACTTTTTCACGTTACTGTTGAACACTGGGAGTATAAACCGCTGGCGATAAAATATCAATAACTCTGACCCCTTCGATTCACACATATCACCTTAATAAATAGTCTGACCCTGCAGTATGTGATCTTTTTTGTACCGACAACTACATAAAAAAACCTGCTATTGGGCGCACATAATAACCACAGGTCTATTCATTCCAAATGTGAAATATTACCTATTTAGATGAGAACTATTCACTATGTATTTACCTTCTTTCTGCAATACACTGACTGGCGCGACTTAGATTTCGTTATAAACGGAAAACTGAGATATTTCGAGTGATTTTGCACAATAGCGACCAACACATTCAATAGCGTTCACTCTCTATCGCGTAATGTCTATCAATAATGTCTGTCAATAATAACAAGGATAAATATAATGAAAATGAAATACACTCCTCTTGCTATGGCTTTAATGGGGGCACTTTCTGCACCCGCTTGGGCTGCCGCAAATAACGACTCAGCTGATGTACGTTACCTAATTAAATATAAAAACAACCAGTACTCACAAATGAGCGCAGCTGTTTCACTAGAAGGCGGTAAAATAAGAGGGAGATTAAACAAATATCGAATGGTGTCAGCCGACCTATCCCCTGCCGCTCTAAAAAAGCTCAGATTGCGTAAGGATATCGAAGATATTACAATCGATCCTAAAAGATATCTCCAAGCAGAAAGCTCACCTTACGGTATTTCAATGGTTGAAGCCAATCTGGTAAGCGATGGTCAAACCGGCAATATGACTGTATGTATTACTGATACCGGCTACGATTTAGGTCATGAAGATTTGCCTTCTTCGGGTGTGACTGGAGATGATAATAATGGCGCCGGTGCCGATACTGGCAACTGGTTCGAAGATGGACACGGGCATGGTACACACGTTTCAGGAACAATTGCGGGCATAGGAAACAACGGTGTTGGCGTTGTTGGGGTTAATCCTAGCGGCAATCTAAACCTTCATATGGTCAAAGTATTCAATAATAATGGCTCATGGGGCTATGGTTCAGACATGGCGATTGCCGTTGAGCAATGTATTGATGCTGGCGCAAACGTTATCAGCATGAGTCTCGGTGGAGGTGCTGCAAGCTCAGCTGAGCAAGCAGCATTCGACAGTGCCGCCGCAGCTGGAGTGTTATCCATTGCCGCAGCAGGAAACGATGGAAATTCTAGTCTGTCATATCCCGCCTCTTACGATTCCGTTATGTCTGTTGCCGCAGTCGACTCTAGTGGTAACAAAGCTGGTTTTTCTCAATTTAATAGCCAAGTTGAAATTGCGGCTCCTGGTGTAGGTGTTATGTCTACTCTACCGGGCAACACTTATGCCGCATGGGATGGTACTTCAATGGCTACACCTCATGTCGCTGGTGTTGCCGCATTGGTTTGGAGCCATTATCCTAACTGTACTAGCGCTGAAATTCGTCAAGCAATCAATAAATCCGCCGAAGATCGGGGATCTGCTGGACGAGATAATAGTTATGGTCACGGCATCGTAAAAGCGAAAGCAATGTACGATATGTTAGCGACTGGGTGTGATGTGGGACCAATCGATCCACCGCCACCGCCTCCTCCTCCAGGTGAGCTAACTAAAGGTGTTTCTGTTGATAACATCTCAGCAACAACCGGCGAAGATCTTGTTTACACCATGGATGTGCCTTCAGGCGCAACCGATTTGAGCTTCGCAATATCAGGCGGCTCTGGTGATGCGGATCTGTATGTTCGATTTGGAGCTGCTCCAACCGCTAGTACTCATGATTGCCGTCCGTACTTATCGGGCAACAATGAAACCTGTAACTTTGCTAACCCCAGTGCCGGTACCTACTATGTAATGATAAACGCCTATAGTAGTTATTCAGGTGTTAGTTTGGTTGGTGACTATACAGATGGCTCTACACCGCCACCACCGCCTCCAGCAGATATCACACTTGATGTAGTACAATCGACTTCAGGTCGTACAGGTTATGCAAACCTCTATTGGGAAGGAGCGACAACCTCTAAAGTCGATATCTACCGTAACGGAAGCTTTTATAAAAGAACTGGCAATGACGGTCACTACCGTAATCGGATCAGAAGAGCCAACGGTGACTATACCTATAAAGTCTGTGATCAAAATACCGACACTTGTTCTGCTAGCGTAACAGTCACTTTCTAAACTGTTTTAGTTAGTTGTTTGATTTATAGGAGCCTTTTTAAGGCTCCTTTTTTCGCCTTAACAAATGAATAAGAAGATCGGGCAAAACTAATAATGCAAAACCCCTTCCCTCATAGCAATTAACGCTAACTGAGTTGTATTCTCCGCCCCCAACTTCTGCATAATATGCGAACGATGATTATTAATCGTCTTGACACTTCTTCCTAAAACTTCAGCGATAGAACTGACTGATTCACCATTGGCTAAACGCTGAAAAATTTCATATTCACGTTTAGTCAAACTAGCTACACTTTGAGACCCATCTTGATTAGTATTTTGCTCAAGTTTAATACCATTACTAAAGAATTGCTCACCCTTCATCACTTTTTCAATCGCTCTGGCAAGCTCATCAGGATCACAGTTTTTACTCAAATAACCGTTCGCGCCGATATCCATTGCATGAGCGACAGATGCAGGATCATCACGCATACTTAGTACAATAATTTTAGATTGAGCATTAAAAGCCTGTAAACGTCTTATACCTTCAAGACCACCAATACCAGGCATGGCAATATCCATAACGACTAAATCAGGCTGCCTCTCACGATAAACAGTATAAGCCTGCTCGGCAGAATCTGCCTCGATAACATGATGTTGATACTGTTCACACAACAAATAACGAAATCCCGCGCGTACAACAGGATGATCATCCACTAGCAAAATAGTGAGAGGTGTTTTTGTGATCATCCCGCCTCCTGCTTATCTGTCACAGGAAGCCGCATAACAAAACGGAATTGTGTATCTCTCGAGATTATTTCAATATTTCCATTTAGTAAAAGTAATTGCTGTTTAACGCCATCGATAACTATTTCTCGATTCAATTTGTCAACGGTTAAACCAGATTCAAAGCTTAAACAGGTTACGATTTTCGAATCTAATTTTTCTATTTCGATCCGTAAATAACTTGTTTTTGCATAACGGGCGATATATAAAATTAAAGCCCGCAAACAATCAAACAATACTCTTTCTAAATATTCATCTAACCTATTAATTGAAGCTGAATCGATTTGCGTTTCAAATTGGATACCGCGCTTTTCCAACCGGATTTTTTTTGAAAAATAATTAAGCGCTCTTTCCAAGTCTAGGCGGCACTCGTCATCAAACCCTTCATCGGGATCATTTTCCATCATCAGATCGTAAGTGACTGCATACACTTCTTCTGTCATCTGCAAAATCAAACTTGCCATTTCTTTTGCTTCAAGCAATTTCTTATCATCCCCATCAAGCCGAGTAATAGCATTGGCAAAACTTTTAGCCGCCACTAAAGGCTGACCAAAGTGACTATGCAAACGACTGGCAATAGTTTTCCTTTTGGCAATATCTAATTCAGAAAATCTTTTTATTTTATCATCTTTCATTCTGATTTCAGCTGAGTGTGACACAACTACCCCACGGCGGTTTTCGATAGCCTTTAATCACCCATATGACTGGAAATTCCGGAATTTTAGAAGGAAAAGATCCCGATCAAGGATCGACTTAATCAACCATAATTTCATATAAGTCCTAAACAGCGTTCATTTGAAAAATGGGATTTTTTCCCAATGCTTTCTAATTCTTATTTCACTAAACTAACCACAACGATTAGTAACACGAACCAATCAGCAACTTAATTTACGATTTAATTCACCCAAAGAGGCAGAAATACCATGGCTATAAATAAAATCTTATTGATAGACGATACACCATCTCAAATGGAAGCGTTCAAAAAAGCAATGCCTAATACTGGTGCCAGAATCATTACGGGTAATTCAGGTCAAGATGCCATCGATCTCTCACTTTCCGAAAATCCAGATATCATTTTTCTGGACATCATGATGGACAATGTTGATGGCTACAATGCTTGTCGTGAAATAACATCTAACCCTGCTACCAAGGACATTCCTGTTGTTTTTGTCAGCAGCAAAGGACAACGTGCCGATCAAATGTGGGCTGAGAGACAAGGTGGTCGAGCATTACTAACAAAACCAGTTAATACCGAACAAATTGAAGAGCAACTTAAGCGTTTTGGATAACTATTCACTTTAAAATATTCAATAATTAGTGCGGTCTGTGAGTTTCTCATTAGGTCGCGCTTTCGATTTGATCACTGTCATATTTTTGCGTCGCTGAAATGTAATCTCTGTATCCTTCATTACATAAATCGGCGATATCGATCACGCTAGTGAGCTTACCCTGATGAATAAAAAGTGAATCCGTAATGGGCTCCATAACTTCGGGATAATTTTCCGGGGTTTCACACATAGACTCATCACTCACTTCGATTTGGGTAACCTCCGTAACTAATTTTAAAGCCACATATTGTAAATTTTGTCCTTCATATTCCTGATAGGCAACTATCGCTACATTTTTTGCATCTAATGGTTCTCTACCCAACAAAACACTGATATCCATTACCGGTATAAAGTCTCCTCGCCAGCTAAGCACCTCATTGCAATAACCAATAGATCCAGGAACAAAATTTATTTCAGGCTGCAGTATATATTCCGCAACCACAGCTTCGCCGACAGCGATATTAAAAGATTCACTTACCGCTAATAGCCAAGCAGAAGTCATCAATGCATTTGACTTAACTTCAGACTTAACTTCAGGCATGAATTTTTTCCTTTGATTGCTGCGAGCTAATGAATTCATGTAAAAGATTGGCATCAGTAATCAGTACTAACCTTTCATCATATTGACACATAGATTTAATCACGAAATTTTCTCCATACATAAATAACGGCACGTCTTTAATTCGGTTGGTCGCGGAAGAAATTTCTGCTTGTTCAATTTTATTACAGATTATTGAAAAATAATTTTCTTCATTTTCTGTTTTGATCCCGACACAATAATCACCATGTTTAAGATCAGATGTGACGGCTATCGGTTTAAGGTGTTGAGAAAGTTGATAAGTCGGTATTCGTCTTCTATCAAAAATAAAGTGACCAATATGTTCTTCAGCAAAAGGTAATAATTCAACTGAGGATGCTTGATCAATCGTCAACATTTCTGACTGCTTAATCGCAATACAAATATCAGAAAATTCAATCAAACTATATGTGTTATTCGCTAACGACATTATTGCACACCACTTCTAATTTGTTCGCTGAGTAGCACCATTAAATCCTCAGGAACATACGGCTTTGTTACATATGCATTTACACCGGAAGCCATTGACTGTTCTCGATGTTTTTGCATTGTTCTTGAGGTAATCATCACCACAGGCAAAGCGGATAATCGACTATTAGTTCGAATATATGAAGCCAACTCAAGCCCGTTCATACGTGGCATTTCTAAATCGGTTAACACTAGGTCTGGCAGATCTTTGTCTAATTCTTTAAGAGCTTCCAAACCATCTCTGGCAAGGATCGGTTTGTAACCCGCATCACTAACCAACTCAGCCAAACTGTTTCTTACCGTTAGTGAATCATCTACAATCAAAATTTTGATCGCTTCAGATACTTTAGTCTCAGTTGTTTGCCTACGAGTAATAACACTTTGTGTTCCAGCACGAACTAGCTGCGCCAGATCAATAACTGGAACCACTTGTCCATTACCTAATAATGATACGCCAGAAATACCATCAAGTTCACCAATATACTTGCCGCAACTTTTCACTACTAATTCAAACGTCGAGATCAAGTTATCGACTAATACCGCCGTCACTTGCTCATCAACTTGAACCAAAATAACGGGCTTTTCGTTAAGCAGGTCTAAATCATCGAGAGCCAGTTCGGGCATCCCTAAAAGACCATTTAAAGTTTTAACCGGATAAGAATCACGATCCAACCGATAACTCAACATGTTGCCAAATCGTCCCAGCTCACCAGCTCCAGGTGTTAATATTTGTTCCAACGCATTACTGGGTATTGCGTATTGTTCACTGCCCGCATCGACCAGTATCGAGTGATTGGTAAGCAACGTAACTGGAATACGCAAACTAATTAACGTACCGGTGTTTTTATTATCGCCAATATGCACGCTTCCTTTAAGACCAGTAACCGTGTTGTTAACCACATCCATCCCAACACCCCGACCAGAGACTTGAGTGGTATCTGTCCGGGTCGAAAAACCAGGATGCAAAATCAAACGGGCGATCGCGTTATTGTCCAACTGCTGATCAGTAATTAAATCTTTTTCTTTAGCTTTATTTAATATTAAATCGTAGTCGAGTCCCATTCCATCATCAGTACAAGTTACAGTAATATGATTTCCCAATTGTTCGAAAGTCAACTGAATTTTTCCTATCGCTTCTTTGCCTTTTTCGAGTCGAACTTGCTTAGTTTCTATACCGTGATCGACAGCATTTCGAAGTATATGCATTAAAGGATCAGCCAACTTTGCCAGTACATCACCATCGATCAATAAATCTTCGCCGACAATATTTAGCTCTGCATCTTTGCCAGTCATTCTCGAAGCCTGCCTCACCGCTCGCTGCATACGAGCCGAAACGGAGCTAACTGCGATCATTCGAGTACTCATAACCATGTCTTGTAGTGCCCGGTTAAGTCGACGTTGTTGAATAAAAATAGTTTCTAGCGAACTCACATCTTCGGTGATTTCACGTGCAACAAATCGAGTATCGGCGACCGCCTCGATATAACTATGGGTCGCACCGTAAAACTCGTTATACTCATCCATTTCAAGACTATCAAAATCCGATTGCGATGCGCTCCTTCCGTTCACTATCTGGAGTCGTTTTTGTTGATTTGAAACCCCTTTCACGTTAACCAAATCTTCTAACTCAAAACGTCTAGTTTGCAAAACGCCATCAAGGTTACGCATATGTGCACCACGTTCGGACAATCCCTGGAGTTTTTCCAGTGTTTCGCCCAAAGAAATAGAAGCCTCACCAACCACGTTTAAAATATTGTCTATCAGATCACGCGGTACTCTTAGCATTTCAGTTACAGCCAGTTCAGTCGCTTGCTTAATCTCTTTAGACTTGCTCGATAATTGAGATTTTTGTTGAGCGAGATCCGAGCTCGGACTTTCAATTCTTTGTAATTTTTTTCGAATAAAAATGGGTTTTTCATTGATCACAGTGTTTTGTGATGTATCGGATTCAATTAACGAATCAGCACTGGAGTATTCAAGATTAGGATCTTTTGCATTATTATTTACAGAAAGATCAATGTTCTCGCTTCTGTCAAAATTATCATTTCTATCAATACTTTCGTCTATCAAGTCATGCGATAAAAATGGTTCGACGTTTTCCTTTGAACGGCTACTTAGTAAATCGTTTTGTGTATCTTCATGCAATATTGGCTGTGTTTCGATTTGCTCGGATGCCTCTATTATTGAGTCTTGCACCACTATCTCTTCAACAACTATCTCTTCAACAATATTTTCTTCTGGTATTGCAAAACTGTTGGGTTCACTCACGCTGTCAGAACCTGCTTCAAGATCTGCGTCAAGATCTTCATCGATATCAATATCGATATCCAGTTCGTCTATATCCATACCATCTACTTCGGTGTCAACAGTTCTCATCTCTGTTGACTCAAGGGGATCTCTGTTATTTTCGAGACGGTTAATCCAATCTAATAACGATTGCAAAACCGCCAATGATGATTCGGGAGCAGTTGTTCCATCTTCAATGGATTCAATCATCATTTCAATGGTATCTGCAGTTTCCTGCATTACATAAGCGAGCTCTGGTTCAGGTGAGATATTATGGTTTAAAATATATTCAAAAATATCCTCCAAATAATGAGCCAGATTGGCAATACCACTGACACCCAATAAATTGGCTGACCCTTTTAGAGTGTGAGAAATTCGCTGCGCACTTAATAAGTTTTGTTGTACATTTTCACCTTTAGCGATATGCCCAATCGCAGCAGTTAAGTCTTCGGCATAATGTGGCGATTCAACGAAAAAAGCGTCGATCAAATCCGGCGTAGCATCATTCGAAATATCGAGTTTCACTTGTTCGAGACTAACGGTTTTTTCTCTCGATGAGGTATCATCACCTAACTCTGATTCCTTAACTAATCCACTAAGCAGCTTTCGTTGTTTGGTATAATCTAGAGGTTCAATCCATCCCTGTAAACTTAGATGATCTAATATCTCTAGACATAATGAATCATCTTTTGGGTTTTCTAAATGTGAAACAAAAACGGGAAAAAATTGTTCCAGTAACTGTAATCGTTTTGTTCTGTCATCGTGATGAAGCGGTTGCAGATCGACCACGTTATCCGCCAAAAACTTACACACCAGTTGAATTCCGTCATAGCCCGAATTAATTCCCGCTTCCTGCAATCGCTCCAGTTGAATAAAGCAATCTTTACTTGCTACTTTAAGATCTCCTATTTCACCTAGAATGTGCATCTCAAGCATGTCTTTAATACGAGGCAACAAAGCGGCAAACTCTTTTGCTAAAATTTGCAGCATTCCAGCATCAGTTGAATCAAAGGCATCCTCTTCTGCCAAAATATCATCAAAATCCATTCCATCAGACCAAGGATCATTTTCATCATCTAACTGATCATCAAACTCGTTTTCTAATTCTTCTTCTAGCTCGTCCTCAGGTTCACCAAAATCCTCCAGCACAGGTATGTCACCTGAATCTTCTAAAATCGATACATCATCTGGCTCATTGAACGCATTTTCATCCATAATTTCAGAATCAAAATACAATTCGTTCATTTCTTTCTTGTATTCTTGCGGTAAAGTGGAAATAAAATCAATGACAACTTGAGTATCTTTAGGATCGATAATGTAGTGTTGAGATTGTTCTAACCATGATAGTACGATGCTTATTTGTTCCGAGGAATTCTCAAAATCACTAAAAATCTCATCGGTAATTTCGATGATTAAAATAGATGAAGCCGAAAGTAAAGGTAAACTTAATTTGTCGGCGAGTTGAGAAATTCTGTCTAAATCATTAAGTACACCCAAATATATTTCATCATCGGCATTCTCAACAGTATCATTTTGTTTAAGTTGCAGAAATATCCGAGACTGCTCTCTCAAAAGAGACTGCAAACTTTCAACGGTTGAACTAGAGTCCATAACTGATATCTCTATACAGATGTAAAGTTGTTATTCACGATATTTTTTGTTGTCATTTACTCTTTCCACTGTACCTTACTTCGGAAGTACTACTTCGAAAGTACAATGTCAAAGTAATATCGCATTCGCATAACGATTAGATTGGCAGTTTAAATACAGAAACCGCTTCATTTAGCTTTCTGGAAAAGTCAACCAGTTGTACCGTTTCATCCTTTTGTTTATTCAACTCTTCTGCCGTTTGAGTAGTATTTTCCACGATACGCTGTGAATCTTCACGTAACTTTTTACTCGAAACCGCTTGCGCTTCAGAGTTACTTGCAATTCTTTTAACCGCCTCAACCAGATCCGCTGTAGTTTTCTGTGTTTCACGCATCTGCTCACCTGAATTTTCTGCCATTTTAGTACCTTCAACAACCTGACTAATCGCTTTATTCATAGCCTCCATTGTTTCAGCCGTTTCAGATTGGATATTGGTTACTAGCGTCGCTATTTCTGAAGTCGATTCACGAGATGATTTCGCCAGGCGTTGAACTTCATCTGCAACCACGGAGAAACCTCTACCAGCGTCACCTGCCGCAGCCGCTTGCATCGATGCATTCAGTGCCAGTACATGAGTTCGTTCAGCAACATTGTTAATAATTTCTACCACCGAACTGATTTCTTGTGACCGTTCACCTAGTCGCTTAATTCGTTTTTCCGTTTCAGCAATAGTTTCTCGAATATCATTAATACCGGTTGCTGTATCAAGTACTTGAGTCAAAGCCTGTCCAGTCGAATTAGAAGCTCGTCCCGCAATCTCATTACAGTCTTTTGCTAATTCCGCAATGCTGTTCATTGAAATGACCGATCGGTCTAGTGCCTTCATAGTACTTTCAACATTCTGTCGTTCGTTCGATGCCACTTCATTTAGCAGCTCACCTTGACCACTTACTCTTTCAGAAGATGTTACAACCTCTTGAGTAATTGAGTTTACATCCCTCATCACCTTCGCAATCTGACCTGTCATAAGATTAAGTGCATCGGAAATTGCGCCGGTGATATCTTCCGCAACTGGAACATGAACCGTCAAATCTCGTTCACTTAAATCCGCTGCTGCGTTTAGCAGTGTGATGATAGAATCGTTTAATATATCATTTTCTTTTTGTGCTTTTTCGGCAACGGCGAGACGTTCATCAAGCATCGCATCAAAAGAACGACCTAGCTCACCAAGCTCATCGGCGCTCGCTCGATTTACCCGCGCATCCAACTTACCCTCAGCCAAATCTCCAATAACCTGCTGAAATTCACTCAGCGGCGTATTAATACTTCTCGATAGAATCAATACTGCAGCAAGTACTAATAGACTGATTGATGTCAAAACCGCTATAAATATCCAATTGAGCAAACTTGCATTCACTTTACTCGCTGCAATTTCATTAGACGCTCCAGCTTCCGCATCACTAATTAATTTGGCAACAATCGGCTCTACTTGATTCACCGCAGCAATTAATTCAGCAATCTCTTTATTTTTCGCAAATACACTACCAGTCACCGCGAGAAAAGTATCGTAGTAATTCTTCAATAATTTTGTCATTGCTTTTTTGTTGGTCGCATTTACATTCGAAGCAGCAATTAATTTATTCAACTCTGCCAAACTTAAAGTTTGACTTTCAATGTATTTTTCATCTTCACGAGCCAAGAAACCTTTTTCATGACGACGCATCATCAGTATTTGTACCTCCATCTCGTTATTTTTTTCTGCAAGTATCATTTTTTCAATTTCACGTGCTGCAGTTATCATAACTCCCAGAAGACCTGCATCGTCATTCAGACCTAATTCTTCAGATGATACGAACAGCTCTTTAATCGACTTATGATAAGCTTTCATAAATAGTTCCGATTTTTTAACCGCTTCTAATAGCTCGTCATTAGGCGATTCAGCTTTTAGCTTTTCTAAATCAGCGTAAATCAGCAGCATCGTTTCGTCATGTTGAGCGATATATTTGGCATCATGCCGCAGTAAAAAATCTTTTTCATCACGCCGTGCTTGCAATACTAGCTTGTCTAATTTATAAGTATCCGATGCGAATAATTGGAACACGTTTGCCCTTTTTGTGTATTCGATTTGGTTAGTTTCATAAATATAAAAAGTTATGCCAATCCCCGCAAAGCCGAAAAATAGCAATACAAGAATTGTTATCAATCTTTGGGTGATCTTCATGTTGTAGATAAAGTTCATTTCGATTTTCCTCAATTATCAAACATAATATGTATGTAAAATCTAGTTCAGTTGTTCTTTAAGCTTTAAAAAGAAATCAAACAAATCACACTCCAACCATAATCCGTCATTTTCGTAACAAGCTTTTGTAAATGGTCGCAAACTATCAGGTATGGGAGGTAGTGAATTCAACTTTTCTCTTTCACTTAAGCGAACCTGTAACGGAAGTGTATTAAGCAATACAGCAACGGTGTTTTCGTCGGAGCCTATCACCAGAAAGTATCTTCCATCACCTCTTGGCATATCAAATAAATAATGTAAATCAAAAATAGGAATAACTTTTCCGCGCAAATTGCCCATACCATATAACACAGGACTTGTGTTAGGTAATCGACAAGTTGACATATCTTCAAGTAGTTCAGAAATTATCGCTTCAGGTAATAACAAACCAATTTGTTCAACTCGAAAAGCATGCAATGTTTTTGCGTCTAACTGCTCACTCTTAACCAGAGTAGAAGAATTATTTTCACTAAACTGAAAAATAGATTTCAAAGCTTGAGAAGGCAGCTTCAGCTTTCTTGTCTCTATTTCAGTTTGAGTATCCATAACAGTATTCACCTTTGAAGATCAATTCAGTATTTTTTCAATTCATCAATGATCTGGTCATCATTGTAAGGCTTATTTATCAATGTTCGTCCACCCTGACGGCGCGCCCACATTTCATCAGCACGAGTGTTTTTTGTGCTGACAAATATCACTGGAACATCGCTGGTGCCTGGGTTTTCTAAAATTTCCCGACAAGCACCGTAACCATCTAAGTCATCCATAACAATATCTAAAAATATAAGATCAGGTTCTTCAGCAATTGCTTTCTTTACTGCTTCATAACCTGAATCGGCAGTGATGACTTGGTAACCGGCAGAACTAACCACCTCTTTAATGTGTTGTAATTGAGCAGGGGAATCATCAACGACCAATACCTTTTTTACAGACATAATTTAAAATCCTCAATAGTTTAAATTTGATTACTCTTACAAACTCGACAACAGCTCTTCTAGATCTTGATCCTTTGGTGGTTTTGTTAAGTAACAATCACAACCGGCCATTGTTCCACGAACTTTGTCAAACATCTTATCTTTGCTGGTTAACATAACCACATGTATCTGTTTATTGACCGATTTAATCCATTTGCATATTTTGTAGCCATTAATATCATCCATCATCACATCGAGAAAGATAATGTCATATTTTCCACGAGCCGCTTTAATTTTGTCGACGGCATCTTTACCAGACACTGCAAAATCCATTTCCAGTGTCGGTCCGCTGATCAATGATGCTGCCAGCAATGGCAGTTTGTTTTGCATATATTTTCGAACTGGATAACTATCATCGACGATTAGAATTCGATTAAGCTTATAGGCTGTTGTTTTATATAAACTCGGAATGATTTTTTCATTGGTAGACATCATACTTGTGAGTAATTCAACCAATGCACGTCTTTTTATCGGAAGGTATAATGGCTGATATCGCTTACGTTGATGATCGCTGCTAGGAGTATAGTGCTCTTTTGAACGTATTTTCCTACACTCCGCAAACGCATCCGGATCATCGCCATTATAAAAGACAATATCCGCTTTTTCAGATTTGTCTTCGCTTACAACAACAAACTCGTCACTTAAATGTTGTGTTGATCGAATAATACTTTCGATAACTCGAATGTGTTTTGGTTGTAAGCCAAGACAAACTAAAGTATTCGCTTTATCGATATTTTTTACCGGTTCCAGCATCGTATTCCTATAAAATATTATTCTACTTAAGTAGAAACAGCAATATCATGATCCAGTTATGTTTAATTATAAACAAAGTGACAATTGACTGAATGTAGTTCTAGAATTTTTGAATTAATCCAAATCCGAAAACGCTGTCTTCATCTTCTGTCGCGCCTTCCTCGCTAAGCGTGATATAACTAAAAAAGGTTGTTTTGTCTCCTAACTTATAGTCCCAGCCAACGGATGTTTGCGATGTATACTTCACTTTTGAACTCACTCCTGCTTCCCACGAGTCAGATTCAATTAATTGCAATTTAAGCGAATGCTTACCGGTTTTATATTTTGTACTTAGCATAAAACCATCACCGCTGACACCTTCATTATCTGTATCCTGATACATAAATCCAAACTGCCACGAATCAAGATTGTATTGCGTGACAAAACGGGCTGTATCAACATTAATGCCATCCACATCAGTATCAAATGACAAACCTAAATTAAGATTTCCTGAATTAAATTCGAGCGCAAAAGAAGTACTATCGGCTATCCCATCTTCATTCCCTGAATCTTCTCCAGGTATAAAAGCAAGCTTAGCTTTAAAGCCATTCATCTTGGGTGTCGAATATTGAACAATATTATTAAGTCTATTCTCTGCATTAAATGAGTTTTTTATATCTCCATCCAAATCACCAAAGATATCGATTTTCTTTTGAAGTCTTTTGGTCGGTGTATCGTGTCGTCCTGCAAACACTTCACCAAACCCACCACGAATACCTACTACTTGATTTCGTGATTTAATGTTATCTTCTGAACCTTTAGATTTATCAGCTAAATCAACTTCCCATTCCAATTGATAAAATGCTTCTAAGTCCCCAGCTTCGCCAAAACCTTTCACTCCGAATCGAGAGGCATGGCTATTAAGTTCCCACTGGTCATCTCCATTATCTTCATCCACTTTATCGAGCGAGAGAATGATTTTTCCGTAGACGTCAACCCAATTATCTTCTGCCATTGCAAAATTAGGTGCTACCATAGCGGCAATAACAAACGAAACAATGCTTGCTTTAAACACATTCATGTTTTTCTCCAAAAAACTATTATTTATCAAATAAGTGTCAATTACTTAGCATATTTTTAGTTCTATGAACAAGTCTAGAACAAATTTTCCGAAAAAGTATTTTTTTTAAAACAATTGAAATGTAACTAGAATAATTGGTGGTTAAGCAATAATTTGCTATTAAAGTGAAGCTGGTTTGCAAAAAAGGTGGGACAGAATGCGGAAGATTAAAGTGAGTGATTTTACCTGCTTTCTATATAGAAATGACTAAACAGACTACCTGACCTCACCTCACCTGACCATCCCCAACCACCACAAACTTCTCCGTAGTCAAAGATTCAACCCCCATCGGTCCATAAGCATGCAGCTTACTGGTGGAAATACCTATCTCCGCCCCTAAACCTAGTTCACCACCATCTGAAAAACGTGATGAAGCATTCCACATCACCACTGCTGAATTAATCTTTTTGATAAACCGATCCGCCCGTTGTTTGTCTTCAGTAACAATCACATCAGTATGATTAGAAGAAAACTTTTGAATATGCTCGATTGCTTGTTCAAAATTATCAACAACTCTTAGCGAAATTTCGAGCGATAAATACTCTTTATCATATTCTTCATCCGTGGCAGGTATCGCATCTTTAAAAAACGAAATACTACGCTCGCAGGCATAAACTTTCACTTTATTTTCTGCTAAAACCTTCGCCGCTTTAACTAGAAATTCATTTGCAATATCTTGGTGAACGATAAAAGTCTCAAGCGAATTACATACTCCTGGGCGTTGTACTTTTCCGTTAAGTAAAAGATCAATCGCTTTATCTTGATCGGCATCTTTATCCACATACAAATGACAAACTCCTTTGTAATGTTGAATCACCGGGATTTGACTATTTTGGCTGACAAACCGGATCAAGCCTTCGCCGCCTCTCGGGATAACCACATCAACATAATCGCTCAAAGTTAATAACTCTGTCATATGTTTACGAGCGGGATCAGGAACCACGCTAACTGCGGCTTCATCAATTCCATTTTTCACTAACGCTCGATGCAACGCATCGGCAATCGCTAAACTCGACTGTATCGCTTCTTTCCCACCACGCAGAATAACCGCATTTCCGGCTTTAAGACATAGTGCGGCGGCATCAGCAGTGACATTAGGTCGAGACTCGTAAATCATTGCTATAACGCCCAAAGGGATGGACATTTTGGCGACTTTTAGACCATTTTTCATGGTCTGTTGATTTTTCATTTTTCCAACAGGATCAGGTAAAACAGCAATGTTCTCAAGCCCATTCGCGATATCATTGATCTGTTCTGGAGTTAGCAATAAACGATCAATCACCGCATCAGATAGTTTTTCAATTTTAGCGGCTTGAATATCTGTTTTATTCGCTTGCAAAATACTTTCAGTCGAAATTCGTAATTCCTCCGCCATATCTTGAAGCACTTTATTTTTTTTATCTGTCGATAACATCGCCGTTTGCAATGATGCTTTTTTTGCCGCTATTACCAAATCGAGTATGCTGAACATATTATTATCCTAAAATTCTGATGATTCTGTACAATAGAGCATCAATAATAATACAAAGCGGTTGGTACAGCTAATCACGATGAGTTATGCACAGCTGAACCTTATTTAAAGTTTATCCACTACATCAGCTCAAAAGGATCGAACATACTTATGCAATTAGACAAAAATCAGCTCCGAATGATTGGCTGCTTAATCGAAAAATCATTAACCACTCCTGATCAATATCCGCTTTCTGTTAATGCATTAACTAACGCCTGTAACCAAAAGAGTAATCGCGATCCTGTGATGTCACTTTCAGAAAGTGAGATTCAAGATACTATCTATTCACTGGCTGAAAAACAGCTCATAATGAATCAGTCAGGTCATTCCAGTCGTGTGCAAAAATATAAACATCGTTTTTGCAATACCGAATTTGGTGAACTGCAACTTTCGGCTCAAGAGCTAGGTATTATTTGCGTGCTATTTTTGAGAGGTCCACAGACTCCGGGAGAGCTTCGAACTCGCACTAATCGATTATGCGAATTTAAAAATGTACAGGAAACAGAAGCGGTATTAACGGAAATGATTGAAGTCGATTCCTATGTGGTTAAACTTGAGCGGGAACCAGGCAAACGAGAATCTCGTTATATGCACTGTTTTGCTGATAGCGATCCTGTTGAAGAGTATTCTTCTGCAAACTCGTCAACGCCAGTAATAGTAAACAGTCAAAATATCTCAAAAAGTGATATCCGTCAGGAATACGATGCGGTATCTCAATCTGATCGAATAGAAGCTCTGGAAGAACAAGTTGAGCTAATGCAAATGGAAATTGATGAACTTCGTCAGTTGATTGAAGCGAGTTGATGACTACAAATGTCTAGAAAAGAAAATACACCGGATAGCTAGTATTTAACCTGAATTGGCGATATTTAATATTGAGAAACAGTATTAACAAAATCACTAGCACTAAGACTCATTCGCGTTTAGAATGACGCCAGTATTTTATTTCAGTACCTAACTCGTACATTCTATTAATCACACAATATATTAAAGGAAAAAGGAAAGATTATGACTATTCAAGTAAATGATGCAGTACCAAGCGTAAAAGTAAAAACCATCGTTGGTGGAGAAGCCAGTGATGTCGACACCGCAGAATTATTTGGCACAGGCAAAAGCGTATTATTGGGTTTGCCGGGTGCATTCACTCCTACTTGTTCGCAAGCGCATTTACCCGGTTATGTAGTAAGCGCAGACACGATAAAAGAAAAAGGGGTAGATCGTATTGTTTGTATGTCTGTTAACGATGCATTTGTCATGGGCGCATGGGGAAAAGCGAGTAACGCTGAAGAAATTACGATGTTGGCTGATGGAAACTGCGAGTTTTCCAAAGCTTTAGGGCTTGATTTTGATGGTTCTGGCTTTGGTATGGGTCAACGATGTCAGCGTTTTGCCGCCATTATTGACAACGGAACAGTGACTCATGTTTTTGTTGAAGCCCCAGGTCAGTTTGAAGTCTCTTCTGCCGAGAATATTTTGAAGAATCTGTAAGTTAGTCAGAGGATCACATAATGCAAGGTAAGAAAGAGTTAATTGAAATCACTAAAGAAGATGCCGAGCATATTGCGTCAATGTATTTGAACGAAATTGAGGATAATTATTTATCCGTTATGTCTCTCGATGAAAACCCGAGTTCAGAGGCGATAAAAACAGCTTGGAAAAAACTGATAGACGAAGAGCATGATGAGTTCTATCACCATGGTTGGGAAGCTTTTTGTGATACTTATGACGATTTATTACCGAATAACATTGAGATCGACCAAGATGCTTTTGATGAAATTCGATCGGAAATTCATTCTATTTACCAATCAGCATTTTTTGAAAAAACGCTCAATGGTATTCTTGAACATTTCGGTCATTAATAGCCCCATTAGTTTATTGGTTGGTTATTTATTAATGAATGAATGAATAGGAAGTGTTGTCTGATCTCACCAAGGCAACACCTCTCCATTGCTATGCCAAAAAGTTCCGCTGTTCTCTATGGTCAATTGATTGATTCGTTGTACCAATCTTTCTGCGGATACTCCCGCTGAAATATCACCACCAAAATTGACCATTTCGGTTTGTACGTAACCAGGATGTAATAACGCAACTGCGATCCCTTTAGGTTTAAAATCGATCGCCATTGATTTTCCGGCAATATTTAAAGCGCATTTTGACATACGATAACCATAAGATCCGCCAGAGGTATTATCTTCAACTGATCCCATCCTACTGGTTATCAAAGCGATTTTACTTCCAGAACTTAAATTTTCAGATAATGCTTCGGTAACCCGTATCGAACCGAGAGAATTAACTATAAATTGCTCAAGCATTTCATCATAGTTTAAATTGGAAAAACTTTGGTTTCTTAAAATACCGGCATTGTTAATTAAAATATCCACTCTGCGATCCGAGATACTTTTCTTCAAATGAGAAACACCGTCTGGTGTGGAAACATCGACATGATCAATCACTTCGACATCTATCGATTTTAGTTCATCCGAAGATCGTCGGCAAACAGCAATCACGTTAGCGCCTTGTTCTAAATAGTTCTTACAAAGTGCCAGTCCAATACCACGATTGGCTCCAGTGACGATAATGTTTAAACTTACATTTGTATCTGTCACTATATTCACCTATATGTAGCCAACCCTTAAAAAATACTTTAACCATTTGATTATAACTGATATTAATCGAAATGGTGAAATACTAATAATGTTAATCCCTAAAGCTCCAGGGCAACATCCGACAAATTTTTTTGGTAGTGATCTTTTACTTCAACTTGATCAAAATGAATTGGGGAGACCCGACTTGCATTAAAACCTAAAATCAGGCAATGTAGTGTGACTAAACACACTAAAAACGGATGGATTGTAGGGGTTAAGAAGGACAAACCTGCGGAAAAAAGGCGTCAGCTCATTCAAGCTTTCAATCCACCTCGATCACTTAACCAACAAAAACCATTAATAATATAAACAACGCGGCACAGTTCAACAGAGGTTTATATTGATTTGCAATCAACATAAATACTTAAGAGTTAATTGAAAGGTGGATAATATGGATAAAGCACTTCAAACAATGATCAATAATATGCCCGAAAAAACGGGTAAAAAGCTTGAAGAATGGATTCAAATATTGAAAAAAGAAAACTTCGAAAAGCATTCAATGGCTGTAAAATACTTAAAAACAGATCATGGACTAACACACGGTTTTGCAAATACTATCGTCACTTTATCCAAAGAAAAAAATGAGTCTCCAGAAGATTTAGTTTCAAATCAATATATTGGCAAAGAATCACTAAAGCCAGTTTATGCTACGCTAATTTCTATCATCGAAAAACTTGGTAATGATGTGATGATCACGCCAAAAAAAGGAAGTGTTAGTATAATTAGAAAAAAACAATTTGCATTAATAAAGCCAGCAACCAAAACAAGAATAGATTTGGGTTTAAAACTAAAAGATGTTGAAATACAAGGACGCTTAGAGAATTCTGGATCATTTGGAACTATGTGTACTCATAGAATTCAACTGCAAACTGTTTCTGATATTGACAATGAAGTTATCAACTGGTTGTCAACTGCATATGAAAAATGTGTATAGACAAAACATTCCACTTCGTTTCACATTATAGCCAGCAATTATTCGCCGCTTAAAATGGCGTTATATGCTTCGCGCTCTATTAACCTAAAAACCGCAGTTAACCCTACCAAGTCAGCATAAAAGGTTTATATTTGCCATTCCTAAAAGTGGGTGCGGAATGTCGGATAGATTCAACAGGGTGGGATTCTTTTCTGAGAAGTGCGGTAGAAATGGCTGCATGTGGCTTGCCTCTGGCTGTCTCTAGATTGCAGGGCTGATTGAAACAGTGGAAGAGGGCGTTACTTTTATGTAAAACTGTCCAATGATGAGGCGCTTAGGCTGCCTATGAGCGAGCGTGCCCGAGAGCGGAGGTTACTCAATTGATCAGCAGATTGAGCGCTAAGCCAAGTAGTTGAGCAAGTTGTTTCTTCTTAGATAATGGAAGACCTGGCTTAGTCAATGGATCGTAGTACTGGTGGTGATGGTGCTACTGTTGTATCAGGGTCAGTTTCCGAAATATACCAACTGTCATGCCACTGGGTAGTGTTACCACCATTTGTAAAGGTGGTATAACTGGAAAGAATGACCTTGTTGACCCCGAAAGAAGTATTTTCTCTAAGGTTTAACATTGTATATTCCATTTTGAGTTCATCATTGATCCATAGCCTAATAATACCATCGGCAATGCTGGGTGTGTTGAGTTTGACGTATAGTTTTATTTTATCCCAGTGATTAAATTCGACAGTAGCTGGGGTGCCTACGTTCTGAGTTAGACCGAAAAATCTCCAGCTGTCGATGTAGGAGTGTTCAACATAGTAGCGTCCATCGGAGCCGATATGTATAAATACCTGATACCTTCTTTGACTACTGACGCCATCGGTGATGTTAAAGATGGCTAGCTTGTGAGAACTCGGCCATACATAGTTATTTTCAAACATCGAATAAAAGCGCAAATATGCCTCTTCAACTTTATCAAGTCCGCTAATAACATGATCCCCAAAATAATGCTCTAGATAGTGGTTGTTGACTGTTCCACCTTCTACATTAGTTCTGGCAGCATACCCCCCGTTATTTCCATAAGATTGCTCGTTGCTGATGCTGACAGTTCCAGAGTGCCAGCCATTCCATTCGTTAGTATTACCAGCGTCAAAAGTTGAATACCAGGGAAGACCAGAGATTGCTAACACTGAAGGGATATACATAGTCAATAAGCATGGAAATATATATTTAAGGCGTTTTTTGGTGTGGTTCATTAGTCTACTTGTAGCATTTGGTTAGTGTAATGCCGTTGGTGGTGAGGGTGGTGGGTTAGCCAGAAACCCTTGGGGGGGACCTATATATGAATCATTAATTTGAAGCTCGTCGATGATAAAATATGAATCTGGATCTCCAATAATAGGACCACCGCTCCCAGCTCTGCCACCGTTAAAATAACCTCCAATCATATCAATGTGGGTAAAGATACCCCCCGCACCTCTCTGATCCTGCATAGTTGTGGTCGCAATAAGCCCTGAGATAAGACCATCCTGAGTGTGAACGTATGTGTTAATCACGCCAGTTGTGGTGTTGGTCTCAAATTCCACACTGATCCACTGTTCTTCTCTGTATTGAGGCGCGTCACCGATACGTAGGCTATCCGTTCCGTCTGGACTGTAACCCCCTCCCTCATAGCTGCAAACTGTTCCATCGCAGGCACCCAAAGTACGCCATTCATTAGTGAGTGGCGAAGAACCGGGTATAGTACCGAATCCTCTGGTTATTAACATTGGTCTTACACCTGCTTCTCCGTCAGGAAAATACCGATTCATAATAACTAGTTTATTATATAATTGGGTATGTTCCTGATATTCACTACCGTAATAAATAAGGAAACGAGCGTTAAGTTGTGTAGTATCTCCGTTCAGTTCACTGATTCTCGTAAACTGACCTAAGCCAGATCTACCTTCAGCTAAAGGAGGTGTAAACTTCGCAGCTCCGCTTGATTGCCAGCCTTCTACGCTGACCCATGTGTGTGTGGCTCCGTTGTTAATCCAGATAAGATCGGAATAATTATTACTGTTGAAGTTTTCTGTGAAAGGAAGTGATGTAACATTCCTTTCTGCATAACTATTGGGTGTGCTCCAAATCGCAACTAAGAGTATCAAGATGTGAGTGATTGCCATTTTGGATGGCGCTAGTTTATATGCCATGTCTACATTCATTTCGAATACTCACTTCTTAAAGGTTTCTTTCGATAATATTGGAGTTGGTGCTCTCGCCGCCATAGATGTCATAAGCTTTAACGGTAAAATAAGGTGTTGAACGACAAAGACCAAACTCATTACAACACTTTATATATAGAAGCGACATGCTAACACATCAACTCCTCAAGGTAAAATCAATGGGGGTCAGAGTTAATGATTTTCCACGCCTTTCCAATAAGCCTTCGACTTCCGATCACCTCTCCCGCTTCATCGGACTCGCTCGACGTCCCGTTTGCGTTTCAATTTGCCTCTTAAATTCTTAAACCTTTAGTAACTATTCAGCGTAATTCAGGAAAGCTCGTCAACAAACTCGGGAAGTTTCCCTTCAAATATTAAACTCATTGCTCGACTAGAGCTTACACCATGCTTTCGACAAGTTGATAAGTAACCTCGAATTCGGCAAAATATTTTAGCCCCTTCCATACTTCGAAAGCACCCGGATATTTTTTGTTGAACTTTGGTCATACGGATATCATTTTCCCCTAGATTGTTGGTAAAGGGAACATCGGGATCAATCATAAACCTCAAAACATCTGACTCATAACGGTATTTTGCCGTTGATGGAATTTTTTCCTGATACTAACTTTGTTAAACCCGAATATATCCAACCTTGCGTCGAACTGACCAGCTGTATCGCTAACACAAGCAATGCTGCGGTTACTCATATCCGGCAGTCACTACAGAAGATTCAACAACACTGTGATGAGCTAGATATGAGTCTATGCGGTGCCGGAACCCATCCGTTTTGTAAACGACTTGCCCTGATAACACCAACACCGCGTTTTATTCAGATGGAAAAAAATGCGGGTTATCTGGCGCAGACACAAATCACTTACAGTACGCACGTGCATATTGGTATGAGTTCAGGTGATGAGGCGGTTCGCGCGATGTCGCATTTGGCTCCGGCATTACCTGCGTTCATCGCACTGTCTGCCAACTCACCTTTTTGGAGGAACCACAAGACCGGGCATGCGGCCTATCGTCACCGCATTCTTGCGGCAGCAGCTAACTATGGTTTACCCGTGGTATTTCGTAACTGGACAGATTTTAATAACTTCCATCGAGCTGCACTGAAATCGGGAATGATTAACAGCTTCAAGGACATTCACTGGGATATTAGACCGCATCCTGACTTCGGTACACTTGAAATTCGTACCATGGATGCGGCTTCTGATCTACAGACTTTACATGCTTT
>Ga0316204_10004931_pt1 | contig 23011 bp, 23 predicted proteins | sample 6monrhotite_MG_2_FD_205661 | JGI IMG/M metagenome (GOLD analysis project Ga0316204, IMG submission 205661) | Microbial mat bacterial communities from mineral coupon in-situ incubated in ocean water Damariscotta River, Maine, United States -... | ecosystem: Environmental > Aquatic > Marine >... | reverse complement strand
TTAAGAATAGGGACTGTCCATGACCACTATCTACATTGATGCCGATGCCTGTCCGGTGAAAGACGAAGCGATTCGCGTCGCCGAGCGCCACGTGACCGAGGTGAAGCTGGTTTGCGATGGCGGATTGCGGCGTCCGCAAAGCCCCTGGGCGCAGCTGGTCATTGTGCCCGAAGGCGCAGATGCTGCGGACAACTGGATCGCCGAGCGCATCGGTCCGGGCGATATTTGCGTCACCGGCGATATTCCGCTGGCGGACCGCTGCCTCAAGGCCGGCGGGCTGGCGATCGATCATCGCGGCAAGCCGTTCGACGCCGACAATATCGGATCGGTTCTGGCCACGCGAAACCTGATGGCGGATTTGCGCTCGGCCGGTGCGATGGAAGGCGGGGGCGGGCGCGCCTATTCGCAACGTGACCGGTCAGCCTTTCTCAACGGTCTTGAAGTCCTGTTCCAGAAGCTGAATCGCTAGTCTTCTTCCGGCAATTCCTGAACCCGCAAGCGGACGATCTGGTTGCGCAAGCGTTCCACAATTTCAAACCGCGCTCCGAAAAAGCTGAACACCTGGCCGATATCCGGAATGGTCTGGCTTTCATGGATGACGAGTCCGGCCATTGTCACGGCCTCTTCATCTGGCAGATCCCAGTCCAGGGCACGATTGACATCGCGGATCGGCGTATGGCCGTCCACAAGCCAGACACCATCGGCCTCCATGCGGACACCGTCGACCACGATATCGTGCTCGTCTTCAATCTCGCCAACAATCTCTTCGAGAATATCTTCCAGCGTCACCAGACCCATCAACGCGCCATACTCATCCACGGCCAGCGCGAAATGCTCGCGCTTCTCACGGAAGGCATTCAGCTGATCCAGCAATTCAGTGGTTTCCGGTACAAACCACGGTTCACGTTTGACTTTCTCCAGGTCAATCGCCGTCGCATCACCGTTCGCTGCCAACAGCGCGCGGGCCAGATCGCGGGCATGAAGCACGCCGACGATATTTTCAGCATCATCCAGAAAGAGCGGCAGCCGTGTATGCGGACTGTTCAGCGCCGCCGCAACAATCTCACTGACCGGCAGGGAGGCATCGATCATCGCAATATTCTTGCGGTGAACCATGACGTCATCAACCGTCAGTTCGTGCAGATCCAGCACGCCGCCCAGCATGTCGCGGTCATCCTTGATCACCCCGCCTTCCTGGTGGTGCAGGTCAATATGGCCGCGCAATTCCTCGTGACTTGAAAGGACCGGACCTTCGACCCGCGCGCCGATCAATCGCAAGGCAAAGCGGACAATCGCCTGCACCGCCGATACGACCGGCGCAAAGACGCGAACAAACTGCAGGATTGGCCAGGACACGGCGAGCGCAAACCGGTCCGGATTGGACAAGGCATAGGTTTTCGGCAGCACTTCGGCGAAAATCAGCACCAGCGCTGTCATCACCAGCGTTGCGTAGACAACGCCATGCTCGCCGAAAATCTGAAGGAAAACCGCCGTGGCGATGGCCGATGCCAGAATATTCACCAGATTATTGCCCAGAAGAATCCCGCCAATCAGGCGTTCACGATCCTCCGTCAGCCGGGTGACCCGGTTGGCAGCCATTCGGCCTTCTTTTTCCAGCTGCAGCATGCGCGCCCGCGAAACCGCAGTCAGCGCCGTTTCCGAGCCCGAAAAAAATGCGGACATCAGGAGCAGGAGCACAATTCCGCCAAGCGAAATCAGGATCCAGGTCTCGGTCATTGTATCTTGTCTTTCAGAAAAGTGAGCAGATCAGCCATATCGGTCTGATCATGGATAAAGGCATCGCCGATGCCGCGCGCAAGGATGAGGCGGAGATGCCCGCCGGACGTCTTCTTATCATGGCGGATGCGGTCCAGCATAGCCTCTGCTGAATACGGCGCACCGTGCAGCCGCGCCAGACGATATTCCAGCCCGATATCGTCCAGATGGCGCGTCACTTTTGTGGCGTCCTCGACGGGGCAAAACCCGCATCGCACAGAATAGGCAAACGCCAGTGCAAGCCCTGCCGCGACCGCTTCTCCGTGCAGCAATTTACCGCCGGATTCGCTTTCCAGAGCATGCCCGAATGTATGGCCCAGATTGAGCAGGGCCCGCGAGCCGGTTTCGCGCTCGTCCGCGGCGACAATACCGGCTTTGAAGCGCACAGCACCCGCAATCAGTTCTGGAATCCGGTCGCCTGAAACGCTGTTCGCGCCCGCTGTTTCCAATTGTACGAAAAGATCGGCATCGCCGATCAGAGCGGCTTTCAATATCTCGGCGTATCCCGCCAGAATTTCCCGTCGCGGCAGGGTTTTCAGAAATCCGGTATCGGCGATGACGCGTGCGGGTTGATGGAAAACGCCGACCAGATTCTTGCCCTGCGCCATATTGATAGCCGTCTTGCCGCCTACAGACGAATCCACCATGGAAAGCAGGGTGGTTGGCACCTGTATGACATCGATTCCACGCTTGTAGATGGCCGCTGCGAAGCCGGCGAGATCGCCGGTTACACCGCCGCCCACAGCGATAATGGCGTCACCGCGCTCCAGCTCCATCGACAACAGGGTCGAGCTCAGCGCTTCAAGTTGCCGGAAAGTTTTTGCGCTTTCGCCGGCCGGAATGACGATTGGATCACCGGCGACATCCAGTGACAGGCAAATCTGACTAATGCGGTCGGATTGGCAGGCCAGGACATTTTCATCAATCACCAGCGCGAAGCGGCGCGTGCAGCCCTGCAAGCGCTTGACGCCGATTGCCAGCGCTTCCGGTCCGATATGGACGTCATAGCTACGCGCACCCAGTTCAATGCCAATGGTTTCAGTCATCGGCCGCAGACGCCTCGAAACCATAATCTTTCAACCCGTCGAGAATGCGTTCAACCGCCGTCGCATGCGGTCCGCTATCGCCGCTGATCTGCAAATCAGCCTGCGCATAGGCCGACTCCCGCTTTGCCATCAGGTCCGCCATCACCGCACGCGGGTCATCGGTTTGCAGGAGCGGGCGCGTATCGCGCCGCGAAACCCGTTCCATCAGCGTGTCCAGATCGGCTTTCAGCCAGACCGAAATGGCTTTCTGACGTACCATTTTCCGTGTGTCGTCATTGACAAAGGCGCCGCCGCCAAGCGCAATCACGGCCTGGGGCTCCTCCAGCAGGCGCGCAATCACACGGCGCTCACCATCGCGAAACGCGGTTTCCCCAAAATCCGAAAATATCTCCGCCACCGGCCGGTCAGCGGCACGTTCGATCTCGGCGTCAGCGTCCAGAAATGGCAAATCCAGTGCCGCAGCAAGGCGGCGGCCGACCGTGGTTTTACCCGCGCCCATCAGCCCAACCAGCACAATCGAGCGCTGGTTGACGGGGAGGTCAGCAATATCTTCATTCATATGCGCATCATATGGGGACAGCCTTGGTCTGGAAATTGCCGCATTCACCCGTAATGTGACGCCAAGCTTTGGAGCATGCAATGCGTAACACACTGATTGCCCTCATCGTCGGCGTTGTGGTCCTGATTGGCGGATTCTTCCTTCTGGTCAGTATCGGCAGCAGCTCGCAACCGCAGCAAGAAGAGGTAAGAGTGGATGTCACCGACCAATTGTCTCGCTAGCCTCGCCCTGATTTTCAGCCTCGGCAGCGCTGCCGCGCAGGATATCGAAGTCCGCCAACTCGGTGCGCTTGACCCGCTGGAAGTCGGTGTGGCCACAAACGGCCTGGGTGAAAACCTATGGGCCGGTTCAACAGTACAGACCGTTCAGAACGCGCTGGAAGGCCTGCCGTCTTCGACGAGCGACGGTTACAAATCGCCGTCGCGCGCAAATCTCGTTGCTCTGGCGCTATTGTCGGGCGGAACGCCGCCGCAGGGCGGTCGTGGAAATGCCGCGCTGGCAACGCTTCGTGCGGATCGCCTTCTGGCTGCATCGGGTGCCGAAGCCGTTTTCAGTCTTCTGGAACGCACGCCGGGACTGGACCGCGCGCCGGATCTGGCCCGACTTCATGCAGAAACATCCTTTGCACTCGCAGCTGGCCCATCGGCTTGCCGCACTGCAAACAGTTTGATCGTTGGGCGTGACCAGCCTTACTGGCTGCGCGTTCGTGCCTTCTGTCATGCGCTGGAGGGTGAGGATGCGGCCGCAGAATTGTCAGCCGATCTCGCTCGGACGCAAGTGCCCGACACAAATTTTGACGGCCTGCTTTACGCCATCACGCTTGGCCGCTGGTCGACAGCCACGGCTGCAGCAGACACGGGCCTCGATTGGGCGTTGGCCGCCGTGTCTCCGGTTGAAAATCGCCCGGTAATAGACCTCAGCGATGCGCCGCCCTGGCTGGTGAATGTCGCCGAGGCCAACTCGGCACAAACCGATCTGGAAGCCGATCCCGCGCTCGCGCTGGAAGGCCTGTCCATGCAGGAAGGCGTTGCCAGAGAGCGCCTGCTCGATCAGCTCATCCGTCAGGACTTTGACCGCCTTGTCGCCGCCCGGGCATTGGGCCGTGCACTGCAGGAAGCCGATCGCGACGATAATTTCATGACAGTCGCGCGCCGCTATGGTCGCGAAGTTTCGACGCTTCCCATTGCCTATGAAACCATGGAATTTGGTGGCCGATTTGCGCTGGCAGCCCTGTCCATCGGTGATCTGACCACGGCACGACGCTGGCGTGACGCTTTGGAAGGTGGTCCACCGCGCCGTCAACTGACCACGGTGTATGATCCCACAAAACCGGACACGATCATGGACACGCCGTCCGAGGATCGCCCGGAATGGAACCCGCCATCGCCAGCCTATCTGGTCGGCATGGATCTGGCCTTTATGGTCGCGCAGGATCATGTCCGCCGATCCACCGCTGCCGCATTGATCCAGGCCCGTCTTGAATCCGGTCCGGTGGGTCTGGGCGATGTTGCAGGGCTTGCCGGTCTGGGCGCCATGGCGCCGGCTGACTTCCGTCTTGCCTTGTATAATGCGACGCCTGATCAGGTTTCGCCGGTTCTGATGACAATGGATGTGGCGGCACTGTCCGGCGCACGCGCCGAGACGGCGCTGCTGGCAGCGCAATTGCTTGAAGACGGTCCTGCCGGCGCATCGGCACTGGAATTGATGCGAATCACATCGGCGCTTGATCGGGTCGGGCTACGTGACATTGCCTTGTCGATCATGCTGGAACGCCTGATCGTGGAGCTGGCGTGAACGACAGCCAGCTGATCGATCTCTTTCTTGACATGATGGCGGCTGAACGCGGTGCGGCCCGCAATACGCTCGACGCCTATCGCCGTGATCTGGACGATATGTCATTGCGATTATCGGCGCACGGCACGGAAATGCTTGAGGCTGACACCTCGCATCTTGAAGCCTGCCTGGCAGAAATGGCCCGGGAAGGGCTGGCACCATCGACAGCGGCGCGACGCTTGTCTGCGACGCGGCGTTTCTATCGCTTCCTGCTGTCGGAAAACCACCGCACCGATGATCCCGCCCGCTCCATGTCCGGGCCCAAACAAGGCCGGCCCTTACCCAAAGTCCTGTCGGAATCCGATGTCGATGCGCTGTTCGATGCCGCCGGGATGCTGGGCGGTGCACGCGGATTTCGGACAAGAGCCCTGCTTGAAATCCTTTATGCCGGCGGCTTGCGGGTTAGCGAGCTGGTCTGCCTGCCGCTCAATGCCATCGCGCGTTCCGAATCGGCGATCTATGTGACAGGCAAGGGCGGCAAGGAACGTCTCGTTCCTCTGACTCCGCCAGCACTCGATGCCGTCTCGGCCTGGCTGGACGTACGCGAGGAAACCCTGCCGAAAGCGAAAGCGGGGTTACGGGCAAAGGCACAGCGTTTCCTTTTCCCGTCCTCCAGCGCCGCCGAAGGTCATCTCACACGCGAGCAATTCGCGCGCATTTTGAAAGACCTGGCGATGGCGGCAGGACTGGATGCGAAGAAAATTTCGCCGCATGTCCTGCGCCATGCCTTTGCAACACACCTGCTCGCGAACGGCGCGGATTTACGCAGCGTCCAGGCCTTGCTCGGCCATGCCGACATTTCGACCACGCAGATTTACACTCATGTCCTCGAAGAACGCTTGCGGACTCTGGTTGAGACCGCACATCCTCTGGCGAAGCGCTGAATTCAACCGCAAACACGGCTTGTTCCTTGCATTGGGGATAGTTAGGTTGCCGGGCGCTTCCGCAACCGGATGCATAACAAGACAGGCTAGATGTCAGACCCGACCCGGACCTATCTCGATTTTGAACGCCCCGTTGCCGAACTCGATGCCAAGATCGAGGAATTGGAAACGCTGGCAGCGTCCAATACGACCGATGTGCCAGATGTGGCCGATGAAATTGCCAAGCTGCGGCAGAAATCTGCGGACCAGCTGGCCAATCTCTATGAAAAGCTGGACCCGTGGCGCAAAACCCAGGTCGCGCGCCATCCTGAACGTCCGCATTTTCGCGATTATCGACGCCTGCTGATTGAAGATTTTGAAGAATTGTGCGGCGATCGCCGTTTCTCGGAAGATCCGGCCATTGTCGGCGGCATTGGCCGCTTTCACGGGCGCTCCGTTGTGGTCATGGGCCACGAAAAGGGCCGCGATACACAATCGCGCCTGAAACATAATTTCGGCATGGCGCGGCCTGAAGGCTATCGCAAGGCGATCCGTCTGATGGATATGGCCGAGAAATTCAACATGCCGGTTCTCACCTTCGTCGACACGGCGGGCGCCTATCCCGGCGTAGGCGCGGAAGAACGCGGACAGGCCGAGGCCATCGCCCGGTCGACGGAACGCTGCCTGTCTCTGGGTGTGCCGCTGATTTCGGTCATTGCCGGTGAAGGGGGGTCGGGCGGCGCCGTCGCGCTGGCCAGCGCCAATTCCATCATCATGCTTCAGCATTCCATCTATTCGGTGATTTCACCGGAAGGCTGCGCGTCCATCCTGTGGAAGGATTCGTCCCGCGCTCGCGACGCGGCCATTGCCATGAAAATCACGGCGCAAGATCTGAAAGAGCTGAAGATCATCGACCACATCGTCAAGGAACCGGTGGGCGGGGCACATCGGGCACCCGAGGACACAATCCGCCAGATCGGCGAAAAGATCGATTCCGTGCTGTCAGGTCTGGAAGGCTTGCGCGCGAGCGACCTGCGCGCCCGTCGCCGCGAGCGTTTCCTCGCCATTGGGCGTATGGAAACCAGCGAAGCCTAGAGTCTGTATTCCAGCCAGGGCAGCCAGCGGCCTTCAAACACGTCCGACGGCCTGTCTTCGACAAACACGGCGCCCATTTTCTCATAGAATCCTCGCGCATCGGGGTCGGACAGGATCGTCATCACGGTTTCACCTGCCTCGCGAAGACGTTGCGCGGCTTCCTGAAACAGCACGCGGCCTGTGCCGCTGCCCATGGCATCCGGTTCAATGAAGAGCAGGTCAAGATTGCCCGATGCGCCGCCGGGGTCGATCTGGCCAACGCCGCAAATCCGGTTTTCATGGTTCAGGGCGACAAATGCATGACCAGCGGTCACACAATGGGGTTCGACCCGCAAATGGGGTCGGCATGCCGCAATGAAATCGGCTTCATACCCCCAATGCGCTTTTGATCTCAGGCAAAGCGCAGACAGCGTTTCGCATTCCTCAAGGCGCGCATTGCGAAGGCGCAGGGGTTCAGGTCGAGACGGTGGGGCCACCGATCGCGCCATGACATTGCTTGAATTTCTTGCCCGAACCACACGGGCAGGGTGCATTGCGTTGAACCTTGCCCCAGCTGGCCGGGTCATTTGGATTGCCGGACATGGAGGTGCGGCGTTGCGTCGGTGCGACGCGCGGCGCGACCGGACCGGAATCCGGACCATCCATTTCATTGCGACCGGTACGTGGATCAATATGCGTGGTCTTCATTTCGGGCAGCGGCGCCGGTTGTGGCGGTGCGGCCTGAACGCGGACTTTCATCATCACCTTGGTGACATCTTCGCGCAAACTGCTCAGCAGATGATCAAACAGCGAGAAGGCCTCGGTCTTGTATTCATCGAGCGGATTACGCTGGCCATAGCCGCGCAGGCCAATAATGGAACGCAAGGATTCCAGGCGCTGCAAGTGCTCGCGCCAGCCCCGGTCGATGGTTTCCAGAAGGATCTGCTTTTCAACGCGGCGCATCAATTCAGAGCCGGTTTCTGACGCCTTGACGGCATAGGCCTTGTCCGCAGCATCCCTGAGCCGCTCGACGATTTCCTCGTCGGCAATGCCCTCTTCCTCGGCCCAGTCCTTTACCGGCAGATCAATGTTGAAATATTCGATGACGGCTTCGTGCAGACCTTCGACATCCCATTGGTCCGGCAGGGCTTTGGGTGGAATGAAACGCGCGACAATGGTCTCGGCGGTTTCTTCGCGCATATCCTTGATCACATCGGACACGTCATCATCGGTCATGAATTCAATGCGTTGTTCGAATATCGCCTTGCGCTGATCATTCATCACATCATCGTATTTCAGAACATCTTTCCGGATGTCGAAATTACGTTGCTCGACTTTTTTCTGGGACGTTTCGATGGCTTTCGACATCCACGGGTGTTGGATGGCCTCGCCCTCTTTCAGCCCGCCCATACGCATGATGGCGTCCAGACGGTCGGCCGCAAAAATCCGCAGCAAATCGTCTTCGACAGAAATATAGAATTTTGTCCGACCCGGATCGCCCTGACGGCCCGACCGCCCGCGCAGCTGGTTATCAATCCGTCGGCTTTCATGGCGCTCGGTGGCCAACACATAAAGCCCGCCAGCGGCCAGGGCCGTCTGTTTCAGCGTTTCGACTTCGGCAGCAATTTCGGCGCGTTTCTTCTCGATTGCCGTCTCATCTGGCGTTGCGCTTTTCTGGGTTTGTTCATCCACCCAGTCAGCCAGGCGGAAATCGACATTACCGCCCAGTTGGATGTCGGTCCCGCGACCGGCCATATTGGTCGCAATCGTGACGGATCCAGGCACGCCGGCCTGCGCGACAATTCCGGCTTCCTGCTCGTGATATCGCGCGTTCAGGACCTGGTGCTTGATTTTCTTCTTTTTCAGGAATTCGGACAGCGATTCCGATTTTTCAATCGAAACCGTTCCGACGAGAACCGGCTGGCCCTTTTCGACCGCCTGTTTGATGTCGTCGACGATCGCATCATTCTTTTCGCGCGCCGTACGATAGACCTCGTCTTCGTCATCCTGACGCTGGATCGGTCGATTGGTCGGGATTTCAGCAAGACCCAACCCGTAGATGGAATGAAATTCATCCGCTTCGGTCGATGCCGTGCCGGTCATGCCGGCCAGCTTGCCATACAAGCGGAAATAATTCTGGAAGGTGATCGAAGCCAGCGTCTGGTTTTCCGGCTGGATATCGGCGCCTTCCTTGGCTTCAATCGCCTGGTGCAAGCCGTTCGAAAGGCGGCGGCCCTGCATCATGCGGCCGGTGAACTCGTCAATCAGGACAACCTTGCGATCCTTGACGATGTAGTCCTTGTCTTTCTGGTGGATTTTGTGCGCACGCAGTGCCTGATTGAGGTGGTGAACCACCATCACATTTTCCGCATCGTAGAGATCGCCATCTTCGAGCAAATCACGCTCGCGCAGCAATCCCTCGATCTTGTCATTGCCGTCCTCGGTGATGAGAATCGAGCGGGATTTCTCGTCAATCTCGTAATCATCCTCGTCCAGAAGCGGGATGATGCTGTCCATCGTCTTGTAAAAATCGGTCTTGTCTTCGGTGCGGCCCGAAATGATCAGCGGTGTCCGGGCTTCATCGATGAGGATGGAATCGACTTCATCGACGATGGCGTAATTATGCCCGCGCTGAACCATTTCCTTGAGCGAGTATTTCATATTGTCGCGCAAATAATCAAAGCCCAGCTCGTTATTCGTCGCATACGTCACATCGCAGGCATAGGCTTTACGGCGCTCTTCATCCGTCATGCCATTCAGAATGGCGCCGGTCGTCAGGCCCAGTTGCGAATAGACCTTGCCCATCCATTCCGCATCGCGGCTGGCGAGGTAGTCATTGACCGTCACAACATGCACGCCCTTGCCGGTCAGCGCATTCAGATAGACCGGGGCTGTGGCAACAAGCGTCTTGCCTTCGCCGGTTTTCATTTCGGCAATATCGCCTTCGTGCAGAATGATGCCGCCGACCAGCTGAACGTCGTAATGGCGTTGACCCAGCGCGCGTCGCGCCGCTTCTCGCACAGCAGCGAACGCCTCGGGCATTAATTGCTCCAGCGATTCTCCGTCGGCATGGCGTTTTTTGAACTCATCGGTCTTGGCCACCAGCTCGGCGTCCGAGAGGGATTCGAACGCTGGTTCCAGCGCATTGATCGCCTCAACACGGGGCTGGAGCTTCTTGATCCGGCGGTCATTGGCAGAGCCGAACAGTTTACGAGTAAGCGAGAGCATGAAAAAACCTGTGCATCCGGGCGGGACGAGACCGGTGTTCGGCGTCTGGTAACTTGACGTCGCCCCGGAACCGGCGTCATTGAAAACCGGATTTGACTTAAGGACGCACGGAAAAGGTGTCAATGAAACGCGGCTGCAATAGACCGACAACAATCCGGCTTTTATTGGGCCTGTCGATCACGCTTTGTCTGGCAGCGTGCGGTCAACCCGAGTCCTCAACCGAAGAATCGGCTGAAACGTTGCTGCCGGACAACGCTGTTGCACAGGTTGATCAGACCATCATTTACAACACCGCCGTCCAGCGCGAGGCGCTCGCTCAGGCTGTGATCGCCGAAGGCGAAAGTCTCGCCGCCGACGATGCTGAATACAGCCGGATCGTTGATGAACTCGTCGACCAGCGTTTGCTGGCGATCGAAGCCCGCCGTCGCAATTTGCAGAACACGCCCGAAGCAAGGCGCCGGATTGCTGCGGCAGAAGAGCGCATTCTCGGCAACATCCTCCTGGAAACAGAAATTGCCGCCGAAGTGACCGAAGATGCTGCGCAGCGCCTTTATAGCGAACAGACCGAACTTGCCCGTCCGGGTGAACAGATCCGCGCCCGGCACATTCTGGTTGAAACGCGCGAAGAGGCCGAGGCCGTTTTGGGACTACTGGCGGACGGGCGAGATTTTTCCGAACTTGCTATCCAGTATTCAGCGGACATCGCGACTCGCCTTCAGGGCGGCGATCTCGGCTATTTCACGCGCGAAGACGTTCTGCCGGAAATTGCCGCCCTGGCGTTTTCCGAGCAGGAGGGCGAATTCGGCGGACCTGTTCAGACCGAATCCGGTTGGCATATTCTCTATATTGTGGACCGCCGTTCGCCTGAAGGCCCGACCTTCGAGGACATGCGCGCGTCGATCATCCGCTTTCTCACATTCGAGACAATTTCAAATCTGCTCGACGAATTGCATGAAACAGCGCGCATCGAAATGATCGACAGATCTGATTCCGAATTGCCTGCCATTGATATCGCCACCGGAAACGAAGACGATGAGACAGGCGGCGCGACGGGTTCGGAAAGCCAAAATTAACCCTGTTTCCACACCCGGATTTAAGGACATTTTGCCATTATGAGTGAAGTGAGACCGGTATTGCTTGTCGCTGCATGCGCCCTGATGGATTCAGATGGCCGCATACTGATTGCGCAACGTCCGGAGGGAAAGGCCTTGGCCGGCAAATGGGAATTTCCTGGCGGCAAGGTCGAAATCGGCGAAACGCCTGAACAGACCATCGTTCGGGAGTTGCGCGAGGAACTGGGAATTGAGCCATGCGAGACCTGCTTGCAGCCCTTCGCCTTTGCATCCCATCCCTATGCGGATTTTCATCTGGTCATGCCGCTTTTTCTCTGTCGCCGGTGGGATGGGTTTATCTCGCCGCAGGAAGGTCAGGCGATTGCCTGGTCGAGACCGGACAAACTCGCCAGCTACGATCTGGCGCCCGCAGACCAGCCGCTGGCCGCGGAACTCCGCGATCGTTTGTAGGCGCGTTTGCAAGCCAACAGTCCGGCGCAACATCTATTGAGTATTCGATCATCATTGCCCTGATTGCCTTCCTTACCGTCGCCGCTCTGGCCTTGATCGGACCGCAAGTCCTGCAAATGCTGACCGACGCTGGCAGCGCCTTCTAACTGCCGGCTTTTTCACCCGCAGACACTTCTTTTGCACCCAGCACATCGGCAAGGCGTACGGTTGCAGAACCGGGGCGTTTCGGTCGCGGTTGATCGGGATGCGGGGCCCAGCCGCCCGCATGCACCAGATCAAAGCTGGCACGGATTTTTCCGTCCGGATCGGAGAAGTGTTCAAAGTAGATTTCAGCCGCTCGCGCAAAGAAATTCCGGCCCGGTGATTTGCGGGGTCGGTCGCTCAATACGCTGGTCTCGCCCATCATCCGCAAATCGCGCATCAACGCGAAGGCGTTGGCGTATCGGACTGTGACGCGGTCGACATCCGTGACCGGCATGGCAAAGCCGGCCCGCTGTAATAATCCCGCCATATCCATTGTGTCGGCAAAGGGTGAAATCCTTGCGGCGGCCCCCCCAGATAATTCACTCTCGGCCGCCATCAGCGCCTGGCGCAATTCTTTCAGGCTGGCCCCGCCAATGACGGCGCAGGCAAAAAAACCATCACTTTTCAGCGCGCGATTGATCTGGATTAGCGCCCCCGGCAAATCATTTGCCCAATGCAGCGCCAATGGCGAAAGCACGAGATCGAAACTTTCATCCGCAAAGGGCAGGCATTCTTCATCCACGCAAATATCCGGCGCGAGCCGGTCAGCGAGATCTGTTTCCACCAGATGGCCAATCTTGGCGGCGGCATCGGGCCGGTCTTGCAGCATGCGACCTACAATACCGCCACCGCCCAGGACCAGAGCGCGCGGAAAATCGCGGCTGATACTGGCCACCCGGTCCAGCAAGTCATCGACCGCACGTTGCAACAGGAAGTCATATTCGGGCAGGCTGTCGGCGGCGCGATTGCGGCGCTGGCGTAGCAGGGTGCGATCAAACAGGGCAGGCGGCGATGAGGTCATGGATCCGATATGGCGCGTTGAACGGCTTGAGAAAAGCCGCGAATGCCGTTGGCGATCTCGTCTGGCCGCCGGTATCGCCGCTGACGGGGCGTCCGGTGAAGGCCACAGGTCAGCTGGAAGCCGCGCGCTGGAGCGATATTCATTTCCTCGATGCGCCCTGGTGTGACACGTGCGGTCTGCCTTTTGCCTTCTGGGTGGGGTCCGGTGCGGAGTGCGGCGCCTGCGCCGCGCGAACGCCAACCATGCACAAGGCCCGCGCGGCTCTGGCCTATGGCGATGTCTCTCGCCGTCTGGTGCTTGATTTCAAGCATGGCGGCAGGCTGGACGCACTCGATCAATTGGCGCACTGGATGGTCAGGGCGGGGCCGGATGTCCTGGCTGGCGCACAGGCCCTGATACCCGTCCCGCTCCATCCGGCACGGCTTTTCTCGCGGCGCTATAACCAATCGACACTGCTGGCCAATGCCGTCTCGCGCCTGACCGGCATTCCGGTGGAAACCGGCTGGCTGATTCGTCATCGCAACACGCAAAGCCAGGCCGGCCAGTCGGGGAAAGCGCGTCGCCGCAACGTTGCCGGCGCCTTCGCCATCACCCGGGCGGGCGGGGAAGAACTGACCGGCAAAACCGTTGTCGTGATTGACGATGTGATGACAACCGGCGCGACCTTCGAGGCGTGTGCCAAGCCATTGCTCCGCGCCGGCGCGGAATTTGTGAACGCTTTGGCACTGGCGCGCGTTGTGAAACCCACCGATCCCACTACATAGTCAGCAACGGAGTTTTATTCGGAGAGACCGGGAATGGCGAACGTCACGATCTATACGCGCCCCATGTGCGGATATTGCAACCGCGCAACAGGGCTTTTGAAAAAGAAAGGCGTCAGATTTGACGAAATTGATGCCGGTTTTGATGCCGGCAAACGCGCCGAGATGATTCAGAAAACCAATGGCGCGCGAACTTTCCCGCAGATTTTCATCGACGATCTCCATATCGGCGGGTGCGATGATCTGATGCGTCTGGAACGCGGCGGCAAACTTGACGCCATGCTGGGCCTCTAGCGCCATGCGTATCGCGCTCGTCCAGATGCGGTCCGGCACAGACGTGTCGGAAAACCTTGCGGCCGCGGAACATCTGATCCGCGACGCGGCGGCCGACGGCGCGAAACTGATCGCCACGCCGGAAACCACGCATCTGGTTCAAAAAGACGCTGAAAAACTGTTCGAGACCATCCAGCACCCCGATGATGATCGGGCCATTCCCTTTTTTGCCAAACTGGCGCGCGAGCTGGATGTGACACTGCTGATCGGGTCGCTCGCATTGCGCGACGGCAAACGACGGGCGGTCAATCGCTCACACCTTTTTGGCTCGGACGGACAATTGCTCGCCGCCTATGACAAGGTCCACATGTTCGATGTCGGGCTGGGACAGGGCGAGGTCTATTCGGAATCGACCCATTATCAGGCCGGTGACCGCGCCGTTGTGGCGGACATTCCGGGCGCGAAACTTGGCCTGACAATTTGTTATGATGTCCGTTTTGCCTATCTCTACAGACGCTTGGCGCAAGCAGGTTCGCAAATCATCGCCGTGCCGTCCGCTTTCACGCGGCCCACCGGCAAAGCCCACTGGGAAATCCTTCTTCGGGCCCGGGCAATCGAAACCGGCAGCTTTATTCTGGCGCCGGCTCAGGGCGGGCTGCATGACGATGGCCGCAAGACCTGGGGGCATTCCATGATCATTGGCCCCTGGGGCGATATCATCGCGCAGCTGGATCATGATGAGCCAGGCGTACTCTTGGCGGATATTGATCTTGAGAAGGTTGAAACGGCCCGCACCCGCATTCCGGCGCTGCACCATGACCGTGAAATTTCAGGCCCTTGATGGCGCAGACCTTGGCCTTCGCGGCAATTTTCCCCATATATGGATCATGATCCGCTATGCGCTCATATGTGATGGCTCGCACGAATTTGAAGCCTGGTTCCGCAATTCCGCGGACTTTGACACCCAGTCCATTGCCGGTTTGGTGGAATGTCCGCATTGCGCCTCAACCGATGTAAAAAAAGCGATCATGGCCCCGGCGATCGCCAAAAGCGGCGGCAAGGCATCGCCTGACCCGCAAAAAATCATGATGGAAATGGCAGGAAAGATCCGCAGCCATATTGCCGAAAACTTTGACTATGTCGGCGATAAATTTGCGACCGAAGCCCGCGCCATGCATTCCGGCGACAAACCCGAACGAGCCATTTACGGCGAAACCACTACGAAGGAAGCCTCGGATTTGAAGGATGAAGGCGTGCCCTGTACGCCGCTCCCCGATCCGCTGGTTCCGGCGCAGGCAAAGAAACTGAACTGATCGCCAATTGACCGGGCTGCCGCCATGGCGTTCAGTTACGCCATGACATCTCCAAATGCCAGATTCGGCCTGTTCTGCCTGCTTTCGATTTTGCTGCTGGCATTGGTTCCGCTGATTGATCTCGCGGCCGGTGGCGGGCTCATGGATTTTGGCGGGCAGGCGGCACGTGCCAGCGCGGCGACCGGCATCGCCTGGACGTCCAACCTTGTGAATGTGGTGCGTTTGGCACTGGTCGAGCCCGGCTTGTGGCTATTGATCCTCGGCAGCGCGGTGCCGACCCTCGCGGGCCTGTTTGTATTGGCGCTCTCGCCGGCCGGCTCACGTCGCCGGTTTCTGGCCCGTTTCAATCCTCTGGGTGCGGATCCCGTGCCGGTGCCACGTGCTCTTGTGAATTACGCACTGATTTTCGGCGTGATGATTGCCGGATTGCTCGCGGTCTATTTTTTCAGAAACATGCTCGCACCGGGCGCCTATCCGTCCGGGCCATCGCTATTCAGTCTTTCGATTGTGCCGGTTCTGGCATCAGCGGCCTTTCTGGATCAGGGCGCGTTACTGGAAGAAGCCGGCTGGCGCGGTGTGGGTCAGCCGCTACTCCTGAAAATGGGGATGTCGCCGCTTGTCGCCGCAATTGCCATCGGCCTTGTCTGGGGCTTATGGCATGTGCCGCGCGATATTTTCGCCGATCTGCCCGGCAGCCTCGGCGTGATAACCTATTTGACCCGATACCTGCCTGCATTCCTCCTGGGCACAATCACCACTTCCATCATCGCCATGTATTTCATGAACCGGACGGGCGGGGCGCTTCTCCCGGCGATCATGGTTCACGGTCTGGGAAATGATGCGATGGGGTTTTCAGGGCGCGCCACGATTGAGGTCGCGCTTACACCGGGTCACCAGATTACAAAGGCGCTTCCCTTTCTGGTGATCGCAATTGTGCTGGTTTTGTTATCCGGCGCGCAATTGGGACGGTCGAAAGCGCGTTAGCCCGCTTTCACGGCCGTCATCATGTAATTCACCGAGGCATCGCCGGTAATCGTGAATTCGTCATTTAGCGGATTATAGGTCACGCCCACGGGCGCTTGAATATCGAGACCCTCGTCTGATAGCGCGGCCCGGATTTCCTCTGGCTTGATCAATTTGTCGAAACGGTGCGTGCCGTGCGGCAGCCAGCGCATCACCCATTCGGCGCCGAATATCGCCAGGACAAAGGCCTTCGAAGTCCGGTTGATCGTGCCGATGATCATCATGCCGCCGGGTTTCAGCAATGCGGCGCTGTCGCGCAGGAATTGATCGGGATTGGCAACGTGCTCGACGACTTCCAGATTGAGCACCACGTCGAACTTCGTGTCGCCCTGTTCCAGCAATTGTTCCACCGTGCCGTGGCGATAATCGATCACGAGGCCCTGTTCTTCGGCATGCACTTTGGCGGTCTTGATATTCGGTTCGGCGGCATCAACCGCTGTGACCCGCGCGCCCAGGCGCGCCATGGGTTCAGAAATCAGCCCGCCGCCGCAACCGACATCCAGCAAATTCAGACCATCGAGCGGTTCTGCGCCCGGCGTCAGGTTGAAATGATCAATCAGCGCATCGCGGATATAGCCGATCCGGGCCGGGTTGAATTTGTGCAGAGGTTTGAATTTGGAATCAGGATCCCACCATTCCGCCGCCATTTTCGAGAATTTCTCGACCTCATCCGGATCGATGGACGGGCTGGTCAGCTTTTCGGGCGCGTCGGCATGGGCCATGTCAGAGACTCTTTTCCGCTATGAATTTCTCTTCTGCCATAATATGGCCTCGCAGAGGCGCACTTTCGAGCCCCGTGTGAAGCGGTTATACGACGCAGCACAGTTTGCGAGGGTCAGGTTTGACCACAAGGGTAATGAAATTCGGTGGTACGTCGGTCGGATCGCTAGAGCGAATCCGCGCCAGCGCCGCCATTGTCGCGGCGGAATGCGCGCGCGGCGACAGCGTGGCTGTCGTCGTTTCCGCCATGGCGGGTGAGACGGATCGCCTGTTGTCGCTGGTCCGCAGTCTGGGTTTTGGCCTTGGCGATGAGGAAACCGATGTTGTTCTCAGCGCCGGCGAACAGATCAGCGCGGCCCTGATGTCTATGGCGCTCAGCGAGCACGGCCTGACATCGCGCTCCTTTATGGGCTGGCAGGCACGTATCCGGACCGATGGCCCGCCGGGCGCAGCCCGGATCAGTGGGCTTGACGCATCGCCTATTCAATCGGCGCTGCGCGAGGGCTGCATACCGGTCATGGCGGGCTTTCAGGGCGCATCTGTCAATGAACGCCTGCGCACTCTGGGGCGTGGCGGCACGGATTTGTCGGCAGTTGCGCTCGCCGCGGCTCTTGGCGCGCATTGCGACATCTATACCGATGTTGACGGTGTCTTCACCACAGATCCGCGTATCGAACCCAATGCCCGGCGAATTGGTAAGATAAGCTATGATGAGATGCTTGAACTCGCCGCGCAGGGCGCAAAAGTGTTACAGACCCGCTCGGCTGAATTTGCCAAGGCACGCAACGTGCCCTTGCGGGTATTGTCCAGCTTCGCCGAACCGGGCCAGTCAGAAGGCACAATGATCATGCAGGCAGAAGACATCGCCGAACGCCGCATTGTTTCCGGAATTGCCTATGCGCGCGACCAGGCGCGGATCGCCTTGCGGGGTATTTCCGCGGAATCGACAGCGCTTGCAGCCGTATTTGGCGGCCTGGCTGAAGCTGATATCGGGATCGATATGATCGTCCAGTCACCGGCCAGCGAGAAAGATCGCGCCAATCTGGAATTCACGATTGATCGCCGCGACCTCGACCGGGCGCTGGTCTGTATCGGTGAAAGCGATGCACGTGACGTGCTGAGTGAAACCGGCCTTGCAAAGGTATCGGTCGTGGGACTGGGCCTCAATCGGCGGGCAGATGTCGCCCGCATTCTCTATGGCGCGCTCGGGAAACAGAAAATCGGCATTCGCACCCTTGCGACATCGGAAATCAAGATCAGCGCATTGATCGAGAATGAAGGTGTTGAACACGCCGTTCGCGCGCTGCACGCCGCCTACGGGCTGGACGGTGCGGATGGATGAGGTCCCCAACACAGCTGATGCGAAAGCCTTTGCGCCCGGCCCGCGCCGCCTGCTGAAACGCCTGCGCGCGCTGATGGCCGATCAGGCCGATGCGCAGAAAAGATTGGACAATCTGACCGCGATGATCGCCGAGGAAACCGGCGCGGACGTGTCCTCCATCTATCTCGCGCGGCGCAGCCGGGCGCTTGAACTTTGTGCCACGCATGGATTGTCCCAGGACGCGGTTCACAATACGCGGCTGAAACATGGCGAAGGCCTTGTCGGGCAGGTCGCTATCGCTGCAAAACCGCTGGCCGTCGCCGATGCACCGTCCCATCCGGCATTCTCGTACCGTCCGGAAACCGGCGAGGAACCGTTCAAATCCTTCCTCGGCGTGCCGATCTTGCGCGGCGGACGTCTGGTCGGCGTATTGACCAGCCAGACGGTGGAAGCGCGTGAACTGGCCGATGGCGAAGTGGAAACGCTTCAGACCGTCGCCATGATCCTCGCGGAAATTATCGCATCCGGACAGATTATCGCGCCGGAGGAACTGGCGGGTCTGGATGTGCGTCCGACAAAGTCCGAACGGTTTCAGGGCGGCGCCTTTTCCCACGGTCTGGCCATGGGTGTTGCAGTTATTCACGAACCGCAAGTCTCGCCCATCCGGCTGATTGCTGATGACCCGGAAGATGAGGAAGCCCGGCTCGATATTGCCATCAACGAATTGCGCAAGGGCATTGATGAAATGCTGGACGGCGAACGTCTGCCTTTTGGCGAACCGACCCGCGATGTGCTGGAAGCCTACCGCATGTTTGCGCAGGATCGGGGCTGGCTGAACCGCCTACGCGAAGCGGTCAAGCAGGGGCTGACGGCTGAAGCCGCAGTTGAACGGGTCAGAAACGAGCATCGCGCTCGCCTGATGCAGGCCAAGGACATGAATTTTCGCGAGCGGCTGCATGATCTGGAAGATCTGGCCAATCGCCTGTTACGCCATCTCGACGAGAATACAGCGGATGCCGGGGCGCCTCTGCCAGAAAACACAATCCTGATCGCGCGCTCCATCGGCCCGGCCGAATTGCTCGACTATGATCGCAGCAAGCTCAAAGGGCTGGCGCTGGAAGAAGGCTCTGCCTCCAGCCACGCTGTCATCGTGGCCAAGGCGCTGGGCATTCCGCTCGTGGGCCGGGTCGAAGGTGCGCTGGACCGCATCGAAAGCGGCGATCCCGTCATTGTCGATGGAGAATTCGGCCTGCTCATCATCCGCCCGAGCGAGGTTGTAGCCGCGGCCTACACAGAACGCGCCAAAGCCATCGAGCAACGCGCAGCCGCATTTGCGAAGCTGAAGGATGCGCCGTCGGTCACGGCGGATGGTCAGGCATTTGAACTTCACCTCAATGCCGGTCTGTTGATCGAATTGAAGCGGATAGAGGAAACCGGCGCCGCCGGCATCGGCCTTTTCCGCACCGAATTCCAGTTCATGGTGGCCGATACATTACCCACGGTTGCCGAACAGACTGTGCTCTACAAATCTGTCATTGATGCCTGCGATACGCGTCCGGCCGTCTTCCGCACCCTTGATATGGGCGGCGACAAGGTGACGGTCAGTGCGCCGGCGATGAGAGAGCCCAATCCCGCCCTGGGATGGCGTGCGATACGCATGGGCCTCGACCGGCCCGGCCTGCTGCGCCTGCAATTGCGGGCACTGATCGCAGCGGCGGCGGGGAAAGAACTCGACGTGCTGTTTCCGATGATCGCCGCGCCTTGGGAATTTTTTGCCGCCCGCGATATGCTGGAAGCCGAAATTCACCGCGCAGAAAAATATGGCCACGACAGGCCGATCAAATATCGCGCCGGGCTGATGCTGGAAACACCGGGCATGGCGTTTGCCATTGATGAGGCATTGCCGCGCGTCGATTTTGTTTCGGTCGGGGCCAATGATCTGATGCAGTATTTCTTCGCTGCCGACCGTCTGAATGCGCGGGTCTCGGATCGCTATGATATTCTTTCGCCAGCGGCTTTGCGGCTGTTTCGAACGATTCAGCAATCCTGTGCGGCTCACAAGGTTCCGGTATCAGTATGCGGTGAAACGGCCAGCCGACCGCTGGAAGCAGCCGTCCTGTTGGCGATGGGCTATACGAAGCTGTCGATGGCGGCCTCCAGCATCGCACCGGTCCGCACGCTTCTGAACGGATTGGATGCCGGCAAACTTGGCGCATGGCTTGCAGGGCGTCTCGACAAGCCGGGTCGCACATTGCGGACCGAATTGGTGAAAGCAGGCGCTGATGCTGGATTGCCGAAAGAAGCTGTTGATAACTCGCTTATCATCTGAAATTATCGTACTCTACGCGCGTGACACGGGATATGGGCGCGTTTCAGCGATACCGGGCCGTGCGTGCCTCAGAAAGCAGGGTGGATGATGTCCCAGGGGACGTCCGATTCAGGGTTTGTACCCGTCGATGCCGTTTATGCCGGCGGCGGCAGTGCGTATACCCGTTTGACAGCAGGCGAACGCCTGCGCGAAGCGCGCACCAAGCTGGGCCTGACCCTCGACAGCGCAGCCGCGCGCACGCGCATCCGCCGCGAATATCTTGAAGCGCTTGAAACCATGGATCCGCGCGGTCTTCCTGCGCAAGCCTACGCCATCGGCTATCTGCGGACCTATGCGCGCTTTCTGTCTCTGGACGATGTTGCGCTGGTTGAGCAGTTCAAATCCGAAGCCGACACCCAGACCGGACGCGCCATACCGACCGCGCCGCAACAAAACCGCGAGATCAAACTGCCGCGCGGCCTGATCGGCGTCGTGGTCATTCTGGTCATCGTCGGCACTGTCGCCTGGTGGTATTCCAACGCCATTTCCGGTGAGACCGTCTTTGACGACATTCCACCCCCGCCGGACGCCGAACTGGCACAGAATGCCGGCAATGACGTTTTCGCATCAGACCTGCCGCGTGTTGCGGCCGCCGACATCTGGACAGGCCTGCCATCACTGAACCCGTCGTCTGATGAAATTCCGAATATTACCCTGCGCGCCAGCGCGCCCGTATTCCTCGAAGTGCGCGATAGCGACGGGCGTATCCTGTTTTCGCGAGAGCTTGCGGTGAACGAGACCTACCGGCCCGTGTCCGAGCGCGGCCTGACCATCACCGCCGAGGATGGCGGGTTGATTATGGTCGAGGTCGAAGGCGATGATGCGCGGGCGCTGGGCGTGTTGGGCGAGCCGGTAACCGACGCACTATTGCTGGCCGAAGAGATCGTCGATCCGACGTAAAGCCGCACCCCTCTCGCAAGCCACGCCAAAGCCGTCTATATCCGGGATAACAAAGCCCGATTGAGCAATCTCATGCACGAGCAGCATCGCGAAGTCCGTCCCTGGCGCATGATCGAGCGTCGGCAGAGCCGCAAAATCCATGTCGGCAAGATCGCCGTGGGCGGTGACGCGCCGATCAGCGTGCAATCGATGACCAATACGCTCACCTCCGATGCCGCGGCCACGATCGCCCAGATCCGGCGGCTGGAAGAGGCGGGGGCGGATATCGTCCGCGTCTCCTGCCCGGATGAAGAGTCGACAGCGGCTTTATCCACTATCGCCAAATCGGTTTCCGTGCCGCTGGTGGCGGATATCCATTTCCACTACAAGCGCGGCATTGAAGCGGCAAAGGCCGGTGCTGCCTGCCTGCGCATCAATCCTGGTAATATCGGCAAGATGGACCGTGTGAAAGAGGTCGTGCAGGCGGCAAAGGATCACGGTTGCTCCATCCGCATCGGCGTCAATGGCGGGTCGCTGGAACGCCATCTGCTTGAAAAATACGGCGAGCCTTGCCCCGAAGCGATGGTGGAAAGCGCGCTCGATCACGCCAGAATACTCGATGATCTGGATTTTCACGAATACAAGATTTCCGTCAAAGCCTCGGACCTGTTCCTGACGGTTGCGGCCTATCAGATGCTGGCCGACGCCACCGATGCACCCTTGCATCTCGGCGTTACCGAAGCCGGCGGCACGCGCATCGGTTCAGTCAAATCCTCCATCGGCATGGGCAATCTGCTGTGGTCAGGTATTGGCGACACCATCCGCGTATCGCTCTCCGCTGACCCGGTCGAGGAGATCAAGGTCGGCTTTGACATGCTCAAATCGCTGGGCCTGCGCACGCGCGGCGTGAATATCATTGCCTGCCCGTCCTGTGCGCGTCAGGGTTTTGATGTGATCAAGACTGTCGAAGCGCTCGAAGCGCGGCTCGCACATATTTCCGAGCCGATCTCGCTGTCCATCATCGGCTGCGTCGTCAACGGACCGGGCGAAGCCATGTTTACCGATCTCGGTTTTACCGGCGGCGGCAAGGGCGCAGGCAAGATGTATGTCTCCGGCAAGCCCGATCACAACGTCACCAATGAAGAAATGGTCGAGCACATCGTCGGCCTGGTGGAAACCCGCGCCGAACAGATGCGGGCAGCCAAGGATGCGGCGGAGTGATCATGAATCTCTACGGCCTGAAAAATTGCGATACCTGCAAGAAAGCCATGAAGGCGCTGGATGCTGCCGGGCAGAGCTACACCTTCGTCGATATTCGCGCCGAGGCCGATGTGGCCAGCCTCGCGCCGCAATGGCTCAAACAGGTTGATCCGGCCAGGCTGATCAATACCCGCTCCACCACATGG
>Ga0316204_10004930_pt1 | contig 23028 bp, 26 predicted proteins | sample 6monrhotite_MG_2_FD_205661 | JGI IMG/M metagenome (GOLD analysis project Ga0316204, IMG submission 205661) | Microbial mat bacterial communities from mineral coupon in-situ incubated in ocean water Damariscotta River, Maine, United States -... | ecosystem: Environmental > Aquatic > Marine >... | reverse complement strand
AGTATTGTTTTCGCTATTGTCAGTCATCTGCGCAAGATAGTCGTTGGGGACGATAAACCCAAGGAAAATGTTGGATATTGAGATATTAATATCTTTATATATCAGTTGGTTAGGTTGTATCAAATATGATGATTCAACTTGACAGATTTTCAGCGGTCACAAGCCGTTCTACAAGGCTCAAAGTACAGGAGAAACACCCAATGACCAACCCCGCCGATATAGTGCCTTTCGCCAACACAATGGGCATTAAAATAACCGAGATGACGGCCGAACGGGCGCGTGCCGAAATGCTGGTGCGACCGGAAATATGCACCGCTGGCAATGGTCGCGAAAAACCCTCGATTCATGGCGGAGCTGTCATGACTTTGGCTGATGTGGTTGGTGCTTTTGGCGGATGGGCGGCCCTTCCCGACGGCGCGAACGGAACCACAACCTCTGAAAGCAAGACCAATTTTCTTAATCCTGCACCCGAGGGTGAAACCGTTTATGCGGAGGCTGTACCGCTAAAAATCGGGCGTCGACAATCGGTCTGGCAAACACGGATCACTCTGGAAGATGGTACATTGGTTGCGGTCGTGACCCAGACACAGATTGTGTTGTGAGGCCCCCTCAACACTGTTTCTTTTGTATTGCGGAGAATATGTTCTACATAGGAAGCATGATCCGAACAATTTTCACGCTGACCTTGATTTCTATCACCTTAACTGCCTGTTCTGAAACTACCAAGGTGGAAGATGACCTGGCGAGTGCGCAGACTGATACAGAAAATCCGACGGGAAGGGCCGAGCGTCCGAAAATTAACCCCGCCTTACGGCCTGTGCGGATTGGTCTTGGTGGACCGCGATTTGATGCTTGCCAGGGAGTTGGCCGTATTCAGGGTCTTCAGGGCCGTGAGCTGGATGTCCGCATCGCTCCGTTCGATTCCGCCGCGAAAAAAGACAGTATCAAGCAAGGACAGCAAGTGTGGATCTGTACCCGCAGCCATGACCAGCAATGGCATGGCATTGTTTATGACGATGGTGCCGGAACAGCCGCAGGCGGCGATGAAACAAATTCAGCCAATCGCGGACCCGGTGATTGCGGTGTATCCTCACCTGTGCGTTCGAAACGCAGTTACGACGGACCATGCAAGAGTGGTTGGGTAGAGAGCAATTTTGTCAAACTGGTGGCCGGGTAGCAAAGATTTTTGGAAATCATGTCTAAGCTACCGCTCGGCTTGAAAAGATCTAGAATCAGGACTGATATGATAGCCGGGCAACACTCCGGCAGTCTCGCGCTTACCGGCTAGTCATTCAAAGTTTTGCAGAGAAGAAACAAGATGTTCGAGAACGGCAGGGTGGAGTGGGTCCATGAACTCGCACCCATAATCCTGATAGTTCATCCATCTGATATGGGCTGCCAAAGTTTGTAGGCTTGGCAATTTGACCAACACGGGTTTTTCTGCGTCGAGGCTTGTGAAACTGTTTAGACGGAAACCCGATACTGATATGTCCGACATGGTCGCTCGAAACAGTTGCGCTGTTGATTGTCTTACAAATATTTCGGTTTGGACATTGGTTCTTTCATCAATTCGACGTGCGTCGATTGAACGAATAATTTTTCGGTCGGGTTGGAAAGACCCCGCCATCATGATGGTCCACACTCGGTCATATCACTAGATACGGTTGAGAAAGCACATATTTAAGACAGAAATTCGCCTGTTATCTGATCCGTCGTCGCAGCAGTTGCGGAAGCCGTAATCGGTTGGGCAAGTTGCCATATTTGCTTTTCCAGACAAATGTTTCTCTTGTTTCGTCAACTAACGCGGTTTCTACAAGCATTCAGAAAGGCGTTTATGGCATTGGCCGAGCCGTTCAGATGGATCGAAAACTTGTTACCGTTCAAGTTTACAAAAGCCCTTTCTCCCCGGCGCAAAGCCTCCCAAAGGCCATGGTTATGCGAGATGTCGAACTGGGGGAAATAGGTTTGAGTGCCCTGGATTTCAAACAGACCTTTATGACCGATCAGTCCGAATGATTTTCCATTGTCTATGCGGATGGAAAAGCCAAATTGGTCATCTGTTCTCACTTCAGGCGACTTCGCGAAAATCGTGTTGGAAATTGTGTCGTTCTTGCTTCCAAAATTGGTACATGAAAACTCCCACAATCGATCCAGCCGGTGATCTGTCTCTTTGACACCGAATTCCAAAATGGGATTGCCGTTATTTGATTGAAAGAACCATTCCATGCCTAGTCCCCGGCCGACATCTTCATAGATTGCCAATGAAGGAGTGGGCGATTTTTCCAGCGCGAACACTGGAGTTGAAAGATTAATGCCAATCAAAGCAGTTGCAAAAAATAATGATTTGACGGGGGTCACGACTATAAATCCTTCTTTGTTATTGGTGTTTGACTAATTCTAGCGATGTGGTCGGCAGCAATGGATTTTTCCAATCCGACACATCACGAGCAACTGCTGCTTTCGGTGCTTTTTTTGCGATCACCGACTTGATATTCGAGGATAATCTCTGTGCACTCTATCAGCATGTTCTGTTCCGAGCTCTCATTTGGTGAAGCGGGGATTGCCACGTCGCTTGCAAGGAGACTGGCAATCATTGCCAGGCTCAAAGGAAGGGTAATTACCGCGGTGGATAGCATTGAGGCTGCTCCTTGATTGTCTTTCACTTGCGATCGACGTGGAAAATCGACCAATAGGCTTTTTGAACTGCATTTCTCGTCAGAAGAGATATGCTCCATCATTGTTTAGCAATACCCATGCCAATCTGAATGGAACGCCTGAACGGACCCAAAAGCCTGAATCTGGCTGCTGGGTCGCAAATGTGCGAAGGCTTGAATGGGGCAAGTCTTTGCCTTCAAGCGGCAAAATTCTGCCGGTTACCGCATGGGTTGATCTACTTTCACACGCATAATGTGAAGAAGATCATGCCAATTGAGAAATCTATATCATCGGAATTCCGCCTTAATATGGGTATGTGCGCCAATTGCCTTGTATATGATTAGATATCGAACTAAAAAGTAAGGCGTCTAACTATATGGAGATTCGATAATGGTCAGTCGCAGAATGATAATGGGTGCGGGACTCGGCGGAGTGGCACTGGTTGCCGCTGGCGGAGCGTGGCGGGTTACTCGAACACCGCAAACAGCGTACCAGCCTTGGGAACTGGCAGATCCTGCGCCTGGGGATGTCCGTCTGGATGCGTTCCGCCATGCCATTTTGGCACCCAACCCGCATAACCGGCAGCCATGGATAATCCGTCTTGTCGGAGAGGATGTGGCGGAAATTGGCTGTGATCTCGACAAACGTTTGCCGGTGACCGATCCGTTTGACCGCCAAATCACCATTGGTTTCGGCACATTTCTGGAACTGGCCCGTATGACGGCGGCGCAGCGAGGATACCGGGTGACGGCGGATTTCTTTCCCGATGGAGAGGCGCAACCCCGTCTGAACGAAAGTCCGGTTGCACGACTGACCTTTACCAAAGATGCAACTGTTTCGCGCGATCCTTTGTTCGATGCCATTCCTGTACGGCGGTCCAACAAAGAGATTTACGACCTGTCTCGGGCTGTAGAAATCAAAAAACTCAAACAGATCGCAGTCGTTGGCGGGGCTTTTTCCTCCGATCCGCAATTCATCGTCAATTTGCGAGAGTATATACTGTCCGGCATTGAAACGGAGTTGTTGACGCATGATGCCAATATGGAAAGCGTCGATTTGATGCGTATTGGCTATGATGAAATTGACGCCAATCCCGACGGTATTGATCTGGGAGGGCCGATGATCGAGGCTGGCAAGCTTACGGGTCAGATTGATCGCGAACAATTGGCCAATCCCGATAGTCAGGCTTCAAATATCGGGCGCGATCAAATGGCCGAAACTTATGGTTCAATTGGGGCATTATACTGGATTACGACACCGGCAAACACGCGTTTCGACCAACTGGAGGCGGGCCGTCAATATGTGCGTGCCAATCTACAGGCAACAAAGCTAGGGCTTTCCATGCATCCGATGAGCCAGACCTTGCAGGAATATGAAGAAGTGGCGGAATCATATCGGGCTGTGCATATAATGCTCGGCGCAAAAGGCGGTGAACGGGTTCAAATGCTTGCGCGGTTGGGTTATGGACCGACTATCGGCCCCAGCCCCCGCTGGCCGCTCGACAAACATATCAAGGCGTAGTCCGAACCCGTGCCCCCCAATGACTCACTGACTTTTGAAGTTTTCAACGAGATTGGAATCATCCAGCAGCTTAGCAGCGCTTCGTTTGCTGCGGTGCTCCCGAAAGGCATGACGACTGCACAATTCGGGATCCTCAACCATTTTGTCCGGCTGGGGCACGATGCCCGTTCACCAGCGCAACTTGCCAGCGCCTTTCAGGTTACACGCCCGACCATGACCAGCACGCTTTCCAGATTGGAAAAATCGGGATTGGTTACCATCAAACCCGACCCCGATGACGGACGGGGCAAGCTTGTTGCCCTCACGGCGGCAGGCCGAAAAATGCGGGAGGAATGTTTACAGCGCCTTTCCGGTTCAATCGCAGATGCCCAGACCGTTTTGTCGCAAGAAACGCTAACGAAGCTTCTCCCGCTGCTTAAAGAAGTGCGTGAAAGACTGGACAAGTTGCGGGATTAAACCTGCCTTTCCAAATCAAACCACTAAATCAAGGCGTTGCATTTTGATGCGGGATGAGGAATCAGACCCACATGACAAATCTTGATCCCCAAAAATATCTCGAACAACCCTTTGGCCATCTAGCCGATCTCATCAACGCCCATGCTCAAAACGTACCCGACCGGATTGCGTTGGACGATGGAGAAGAGAAACTCACATGGGCAGAGGCCACAGCCCAGGTGAACCGTATCGCAGCGCAATTACAGGCCGATGGACTGCAAAAGGGGCAGGCGGTTTCAATCCTTGGGACAACGACCATCCGATACGCCTTGGCCTATCTGGGTTCAATTGTGGCAGGTGGATGTGCGGCGCCGCTAACCACTTCTGCTACACCGAAACAACTTGGCGCAATGATGGCAGACAGCGGGGCGGCACATCTATTCATTGATACTGTAAAGCGCGCCGAACTGGCGGAAAGCGGGGTCGAATTACCGCCATTGAAGCATATTATGATGGATCAGGCGGATGGAGATGCGCCGCTGATTTTCGATTGGATGGCGGCGGAAGGTGCGGTACCCGTTGATCCGCAAGTTGGTCCCGAAGATCCCTATAATATCATCTATTCCAGCGGAACGACCGGCACGCCCAAGGGCATTGTCCACAGCCGGCAGATGCGTTGGTATCATGCACAGGCCGGTGGAGGTTACGGTCAGGAGGGGCAAGTCACCCTTCTCTCGACACCGCTTTACTCCAATACAACCCTGGGTATTTTTACGCCCACCATTGCCTATGGCGGCACTGTGCATCTGATGCGGAAATTCGATGTGCGCGGCTGGTGCGAGCGATGCCAGGAACATCGTGCTACCCACACCATGCTGGTGCCCGTGCAATATCAGCGTCTGATGGATTTTGAAGACTTCGATGATTACGATCTCGGTTCGTTATTCCTGAAATATTGTACCAGCGCCCCGTTCTCGGCTGAGCTCAAAGCCGAAGTGCTGAAACGCATGTCCGGCGGTCTAGTCGAGATTTATTCGATGACCGAAGGCGGCGTTGTATGCATTCTGCTCGCCCATGAGCATCCTGACAAACTGCATACGGTTGGCAAACCGTTCGGTGCAAGCGAAGTCATAACGGTGGATGAGGATCTCAATCCGCTGCCGTCGGGAGAAATGGGCGAGTTGGTTGGACGATCGGAAACCATGATGAGCGGATATCAAAATCAACCGGAAAAGACCGAGGAAGCCAGTTGGTATGATGAAAATGGTGATCGCTGGCAGCGTATGGGCGACATCGGCAGGGTCGATGAAGATGGCTTTATCACGTTGATGGGGCGGTCCAAGGATATGATCATCTCGGGTGGATTCAATATCTATCCGCGTGATCTGGAAGAAGCCTTGATGGAGCAGCCGGGTGTCGCTGATGCTGCGGTCATTGGCGTGGATTCGCGGCAATGGGGTGAAACACCACTGGGATTTGTTGTGGCCGAAAAGGGCGCAGATCTGGATTTGGATGCACTCAAAGAAACAACCAATGCCGATCTGGGAAAGACGCAACGCTTGTCCGAATTACGCCTGATCGATGAGTTACCGAGGAGCCATATCGGCAAGGTTTTGAAGACCGAGCTTCGTGATTTGGTGGAATCGGAACCCGTCTAGACTATTTTGGGTCAATTTTGCGGGGTGAGGCTTTCAAGAACTGGCCGGGATAAACGTCCGGTCTGATCGCTCCATCCTCGACGACAATCTCACCATCCACAAGCAGCCAGTTTACTCCGGTCGATGCCTGATGAGGGTCCAGATAGGTCGTATTGGCCGCTATCGTTGCAGGATCGAAGATAGTGATATCCGCATCCATCCCGAGTTGCAGTCTCCCTTTCAATCGAAACACCGGAGCCGCTTTTTCGAGCAGTTGTGCGGGTTGCAACGTCATTTTGGAAAGCGCCGTCATCATGTCCAAAGCCTGCTCTTCACGCACATATTTTCCGAGTATTTTGGAGAAACTTCCCACCCCTTGTGGCGGGATTTTTTTGTCGGTCGAGATGGCTGGCAAGCCATCGCTGGAGATAATCACATCCGGTGCGGTTGCGAGATATTTTGTCCATTCCTCTTTGAGATAATGGTGTATAATTTCAGCGCCCGGATTTTCTTTTCGCGTGCGTTCAAAACTCTCTTTCGTGAACCATTCTCCGGTTTCGGCAAGCTGCACATCTTTATAGTCTATATTGAAAATCTTGCGCCAATCGCGGCTAAAGACTGCGGCACCGATTTGAACCGATCCTGCATTATAGGGCAAAACCTCTGTCCAGACGTCGGCGCCGCTGCTTCGCGCTTCGCGAATTTTTTTCAGGAATAGCGGCGTATTTTGCATCGCGCTGTGGGACAAATGACAGATCAGGATACGTGCCCCCGTTTCCTTCGCGAGCGCCAGCACTTCATCCAGACCCGCCGGATCTCCCGCCACTCCGCGACGAATATGGATGAACAAAGGTACATTATAGGAAGCGCCCAATTCGAACAGCATACGAAGTTCCGGCTCTTTCACCGCGATATTCATATAATCGAGCGGAACACCAATACCGATCGCACCGTTATTGATCGCGGCTTCGAGGCTTGATTTAACCTGTGTAATCTCACTTGTGTTGGCTGGCGCAGTCAGTCCGCGCGTGATGGCAAGTCCATTGTCCGACGTCCGCTTCATCGGAGCCAGCAAATTGGGCTTGCGGAAATCGGTCATTACCGCGATCCGGGCATTCAAACTGCCGGCTGATGCACCGTAGTTGATAACCGCATGATTTCGGATCAACGCGCCATATTCGCGAAGGGGAAAAGAACCCGCTTCCAGCTCCAGCGATGTCGTAACCCCGTCGCGGGCTTGATAGGAAAACCCCAGAGGGGTTGGGCTATGGCTGTGAATGTCGATAAAGCCGGGAGCGACGATATGACCACTCGCATCAATCGATCGCCGACCCTTTAGTTTCTCTATCGAGATATCGGCAATTCTGCCATCGGATATACCTATATTGCGTGTGGCATCCAGTCCGGTCTCCGGGTCCATGGCACGTCCGTTTTCAATGACAATGTCATGGACAATCTCCTTTTCCGTCGCCTTGGCAGCGCCAGTTGTTAGCGCGGCAATCGCAAAAGAACCTGCCAGTGCCTTGTAAGCTCTTCGAAATTTGATGACGATTGCCCTCCCGATTGCTGACATGTGTAGGCAAGCGCATTGGTGAAAGCAATTACATCACAAAAAAGGGGCCGCGTTTCCGCAGCCCCCGATTAACACAGGCATATTGAGTGTAATGCCAATGTGAGCTTATCTGTTTAAGCAACCACTTTCTTGCGGCGCGAAAAGCCAAGACCGGCGAACGCTAGACCAAGAAGGCCGAGCATTCCGGGTGCCGGTACAGGTGTACCACCAGTTGAACCGCCGGTGCTAGTGCTACCGCCAGTTGAACCACCGGTTGAGCCGCCGGTTGAACCACCGGTGCTCGTGCTACCGCCAGTTGAACCGGTATAAGTGGTGTAGCTGCCTTTGCCGTCGAAGTCATAGGTGCGGCCCCATTTGTCGCGGCCATACATCCAAAGGAAGCTGTATTTGTCGCCTAGGCGAAATTGCGTATGCTTTGGATTGGAAGACCAATAGGCGTCATATGTTTTGCCATAACGGGTAAATGTGCCGGTTAGTGAATCAACTTTATTGGTTGTGCCGTAATTGCTCAAATCCTGATTCCAATTCGCGAGATCGGAATCGGTCATTGTCAGATTGATATTGGAGCCGGTCCATGTGGCGGTTTTCGCCGTGGTATCAATCGATATATTCGCATTGCCAATACCGTTGCTGATATAGGTTTTGTAGTTGTAGATTGCTGCATTTGCTGGTGACATTGAGACCAGCAGGGCAGCGGTTGCTGTAGCAATAGCAATTTTCTTCATTTCTTGCCCCTTCGTTTGTTTTGTTTGTTGGTTTCCCTTTCGAAATCAGAAAACCGATATTTGAAATTCAATATGCAGGAACTGTTACAGCAACTGTTGTGCCAGTTTAGAAAAATCTATTAAAAACAAGTAGATGTTTGTTAACCATAAACTTTTCCATGGTGTTAATGTTAAGAATTCCGACGTTTTTGGATGGGGCGAATGGTAAATTCGTTAGACAATAGATTGGCGATGCAAATGAAACGGGCCGCACAATCATGCGGCCCGTTTCATTGATATGAAGAGGAATTGAAATTCCTCGATCTTAAAGATCTATGCCAATGCAGGTTTTACAGCAGGAGCATTGTTACGCCGGCGGCGAGAAAAACCAAGGCCGGCCAGAGCCAAGGCAAGCAAACCGAGAATTCCAGGTGCTGGAACAGGTGTGCCACCGCTAGACGTGGAAGGCGGCGTATAATCTGAAATATAAGTAATATAGTCACCGGCTACGATCGGATTGCCCCACCAGGACCACAGATTGACTTTGGTACCGCCGTTCATGAATTTCAAAACCTGTTGATGCGACGGATTGTCTGTGTAAGCCTTTCCACCAATTGTGCGGATTCCATCAAGACTATCCAAGTTGAAACTGCCCGACGGTTTTGCGCCGCCATCAAAATTGGCAAATGCGGTGCTTGTGAAAGTGACATCTATTTTTGAACCCTTGAGCGAACCACTTTTGCTGGTGCTATCAATGGTCAATATATCGCCATTGGTTTGTGTGTAGGTATATAATGCTGCGGAAGCGGGGCTTGAAACTGCCAGAGCCGCGCTGCCAAATGCTGTTACTATCATTGTTTTTTTAAGGAAATTTTTCATTTTAACTCCACCACCCTGATTGGAAAACATGTTTACATTGCCCCGGTTAAAAATTCGTTTTTGGGATATGTCAGAGGAAGCATGCGGCATGCCAAACACCAGTTCCTGTAGTTTAACAGGGGTTTAGATAGCTAATTCGGCGTAAACCTTTGTTTTATTGTAAAAATACCCGACGGAATAGGTTAAAATTTAGAGTTAACAGAACATAGCCAAACCAGAATCGCAGAGGGAGGGATTAAGATTTGCAAGTCAGCTGAGAATGGCCCTGATCGGTAGTGTCGCAGAAATCTCCCGGTTGTTATGCGTTTTCGTATTAACCATGAGGGGAAACTAGGGTCATTTGGCGTTAGCAAAAATGTAAGTATTTTTGGCTATTGGCGTTGCTATGAAAAATTCAGCAAAATTGCAGTTCGCAAAGTCCAGTATCTTTGTTCTCCTAGCCAGCAGCGCGTTGGTCGCTTGTTCTTCTGGTTCGGATAATCCGATAAAAGATGCGACAATCGCCATAGAACAACAGGACTACCGATCTGCGCGTATTCACCTGATGACAGCATTGCGTGAAAATAGCGCCGATCCGAAGGCTAACTATCTATATGCCAAAACACTAGTCGAACTGGGGGACGGTGTGGCTGCGCAAGCGGCGTTGAACAAGTTATCGGATAATGCAGAATATGCAGATCGTATCATCCCGTTAAAGGCTCGCGCATATATTTTCATGGGTGAGCCCGAAAAAGCACTGGAACTCGCGGCCAATCCATCGGGAGAATATGCTGGGCAGCTATATGCGGTAAAAACTTTGGCTCTTATCAGCCTGGAACGCAAAGAAGAGGCAGGTACGGTGTTGGAGGAAGGTCTTAGCACTGTTCCCAATAGTGCCGAGCTGAACTGGCTAAAGGGCAATCGCGATCTTGAAATTGGAAATATTGATGCCGCTTTAAAGAGCGCGAAAAAGGCACTGACTATTGATTCGGACAGCGCCGAAGCACTTTTGCTTACCGGTCGAATATCTCTGGCCAAATCTAAAGGGAAAGAGGCACTATCCTATTTTGCCAAAGCCCGAAAAAGTCGACCCGATCTCCCTACGCCCGAGTTTTTAAGGGGCGCGGTGATGAAAGATCTGGGCCAGCGTGAGGAAGCCCGGCATTGCTTTGAAACAGTTCTGACTGAATCTCCCAATCACCCGTGGGCGACTTATTTTTTGGTCGAGATGGATTATGAAGATGGCAAAAGTGCCGAAGCATTTGAGCGACTACAGGCATCGAAAGCCAATCTTGATGTTGTTCCACCTGCGTTGCGACTGGGAGGCATTCTCGAAATTCAGCGTGGAAACCATGAACAAGCAATCAGTAAGTTAAAAAAATATCTGGCGCAAAACCCGGCAGATGCTGAGTCCATAATGGCTCTTGCACGGGCTTATGCCAGTGCGGGCAACGATACCGAAGCGTTCCGGACGATGGCACCGCTGGTACGATCGATTACGGCGCCAGCCGATGCATTGAAACAAGGAGCTGAGTTGGCGCGCAAGGTCAATGATCCGACGGCACCGCAACTGGCACAGCGCGCCGTGGCCTTGGAAAAAGACAAAGCGAAAAATCAGCTATTCAAGGCAGAGCACGCGATTATCAGCCAAGAATGGACACAAGCAGAGAAGATATACGCGAATCTGCTAAGCAAGGACAGCGATCAGAAAATCATGTTCCTCAACAACGCAGCGATGGTTCAGTTGAACCTTGGTAAAGCAGAAGAGGCAATCAAACTGGCGCAACAGGCCCATAAAATGGACCCGAAAAACCCACTGGTCCAGGATACACTTGGCTGGATTTTGTTGCAAACCCGGACAGACACCAAAAAGGCGCTGGCTCTCATCGAACAATCCGCTGCAGCGATGCCCAATAATGGAGAAATCCACTGGCATCTCGCCAATGCGCTGGCTGTGAACGGACGCAAGGAAGATGCGCGGCAGCTGGCCGGGAAACTGGCACAGGTGGCTGATCAAAATGAACGGGAACAATTGTCGAATTTGCTCACCTGGATTTGATTTTCCCGAACATGAAATCTGACTAGACTCTAAACCGGCTGCGCCTTATGCGCTGCCCCATGTCTATAGCCCATGAAGAAACTATCCTGATCGTCGATTTCGGCAGTCAGGTGACCCAGCTTATCGCCCGCCGCGTCCGCGAAGCCGGCGTCTATTCGGAAATTGCGCCGTTCAATAATGCGGAGGAGGCGTTTCATCGCCTGAAACCCAAAGGGATCATTCTCTCCGGATCACCGGCCGGAGTACCCGAAGAAGGCAGCCCGCGCGCGCCGGAAGTCATCTTTGAATCGGGTCTTCCGATTCTCGGTATATGTTACGGCCAGCAGGTAATGAACCATCAACTGGGCGGCACAGTCGAGGCAGGTGATAGCGGCGAGTTTGGCCGGGCCTTTTTGACGGTCACCAAGAGCTGCGCCTTGTTCGACGGGCTTTGGGAGGTCGATGACCGGCATCAGGTCTGGATGAGCCATGGCGACAAGGTCACCGATTTTGCGCCGGGATTTGAAATTGTCGCGACCAGCGAAGGTGCGCCCTTTGCGGTTATCGCCGACGAAGCACGCAAATATTACGGCACGCAATTCCATCCTGAAGTCGTGCACACGCCCGATGGCGGCAAGCTGATTGCCAATTTTGTTCATCATGTTTGCGGCTGTGCGGGTGATTGGACCATGGCCGAATATAAAGCCGCGAAGATAAATGACATTCGTGAGCAGGTTGGTGATGGCAAAGTCATTTGTGGCTTGTCCGGCGGCGTCGACAGCTCGGTTGCTGCAATATTGATCCATGAAGCCATTGGCGATCAGCTAACCTGTGTGTTTGTTGATCATGGCCTGCTGCGATTGAATGAACGCGAACAGGTCGAGACATTATTTCGCGATCACTATAACATTCCGCTGGTTGTGGTCGATGCAGAGGAGCGCTTCCTGAAAGGGCTCGCCGGACAGACCGATCCGGAAAAGAAACGCAAATTTATCGGCGGTGAGTTTATCAATGTGTTTGAGGAAGAAGCGGCACGTATTGGCGGCGCGGATTTCCTGGCGCAGGGGACACTCTATCCCGATGTGATCGAGAGTGTTTCCTTCACTGGTGGGCCCAGCGTGACAATCAAGTCGCACCATAATGTTGGGGGTCTACCCGAGCGCATGAATATGGAACTGGTCGAGCCGTTGCGCGAATTGTTCAAGGACGAAGTGCGTGATCTGGGACGCGAGTTGGGCCTCAATGACCAGTTTGTCGGCCGCCATCCTTTCCCCGGTCCTGGTCTGGCGATCCGTATTCCGGGTGAGGTCAACAAGGAGCGCTGCGATATTTTGCGCAAGGCTGATGCCATATATCTGGAAGAAATCCGCAACGCTGGTCTCTATGATGCAATCTGGCAGGCCTTTGCGGTCCTGCTCCCGGTCAAGACCGTCGGCGTGATGGGCGATGGCCGCACCTATGACAGCGTATGCGGCTTGCGTGCTGTGACCAGCACCGATGGCATGACCGCTGACGTCTATCCTTTCGACGCCAGTTTCCTGACCCGTGTGGCGACGCGGATAGTCAACGAAGTGAAGGGCGTTAACCGGGTGGTTTATGACTATACCAGCAAGCCTCCGGGGACGATTGAGTGGGAGTAAATCGGACAAACAGCCGGGGGCTGTTTGTCCGATTTACTCGGCGACATAAGGAGCCGCGCGGTTGACGCCCCTATAGTTAGGCTACATTGTCTTTCAAATGATTGAATGGATTAGTCTGTTACTTGCGTTTGGCGCAATTGTTATTTCGGGACTGACCGCTTGGCTGACATTGTTTCGACGCGGCACAATCAAAATGACTCAACCAACGGTCATTTATTTTGGACCCGATGCTTCCACAAATGCTTCCGATGAACCGTTACCTAAAATTTTCCTTCGAACTCTATTGTTTGCAACGTCAAAGCGAGGGCGCGTGGTTGAAAGTATCTATGCCTCGCTGTCGAGAAACGAAACCATCCAAAACTTCAATATATGGGTTTACGGCGATGAGCGGTTGTCGCGAGGTAGTGGATTGTTTGTCGGCGAAACAGGGTTAACTGCTAATCACCACTTTTTGACGCCTGACGATGGCAGCAATTACCAGTTTATTTCGGGCCAGTATCGGCTAACTATCTACGCAAAGTTATTGGGAGATAGAAAAAAGCGTTCACTATTTGAGACCAATCTAACCATAGACAAGGAAGATGCCGAAAAGCTAGATAACCCAAATTGTGGGCTATATTTTGACTGGGGTTCTGATTCTGAAAGATACATTCCACATACGGAAAATAAGCCAGCTGAGTTGGGCTTTGAAGAATTTGTCGACAGCCTAAAAGCTTCTACTAGAAAACAATAACCATCATGCTGAACTTGTTTCAGCATCCCCTGATGATAAGAGATTAACCAACGGGATCCTGAAACGAGTTCAGGATGACGGGTGAGAAGATAAACAAGAGAGGAACCCAAACCCCATGAAAGCCATTCAACTAAAAGCCCCCGCATCGTTTGACAATCTGACCCTCGTCGACTTGCCTGACCCGGCGGCGCCTGGACCCGGCGAGATTGCGGTTCGTCTGCGCGCTTCCTCTCTGAATTATCATGATTATGCTGTGGTCAAAGGGATGATCCCTACCGCGGAGAACCGGATTCCCATGTCTGATGGCGCCGGCGAAGTGTCCGCCGTGGGCGAGGGTGTCACCGAGTTTACGGTCGGTGATCTGGTTGTTTCCACTTTCTTTCCCGACTGGATCGACGGGACACCACCAGAAGGTGGATTCCAGCGCGTACCGGGCGACGGGATTGATGGCTATGCGCTCGAGCAAGTGGTCGGTCCAATCACATCGTGGACCAAAGCACCGGCAGGATATAATGCCGCCGAGGCCGCGACACTGACCTGTGCCGGGCTCACCGCCTGGCGGGCGCTGTTTGTCGATGGTGATGTGAAACCGGGGGACAGCGTGCTGGTGCAGGGCACTGGCGGTGTTTCCATATTCGCGCTGCAATTTGCCAAGGCAGCGGGTGCTACCGTCATTGCCACATCATCTTCCAATGACAAGCTGGAGAGATTGAAGGAACTCGGCGCGGATCATCTGATCAACTACAAAGAAGTCGAAGCGTGGGGACCAAAGGTACTGGAACTGACCGGCGGCAAAGGTGTCGATTGCGTCGTTGAGATTGGCGGACCCGGCACGCTGGACCAATCGATGATGGCGACTCGTATTGGCGGACATATTGCGTTGATCGGCGTGCTCACCGGTTTTGCCGGACCTGTGCAAACCGCTCTTTTGATGGCCAAAAATTTGCGGGTACAGGGGTTGACTGTAGGCTCACGACAGCAGCAGATCGACATGATCGCCGGAATAGAGGCCAATGATATCAAGCCGGTGCTCGATAAATCCTTCCCGCTGGCCGATATTGCCGATGCGTTCCGGCATCAGGAATCCGGCGCGCATTTTGGAAAGATCATCGTCGATATCTGAGCCATCGCGTCTGATGCAACTTGACCTTGGACCTGACACGCGCACCGATATATTGCGCCAGTTGCATGCGGCGCTGATCGGACAATTTGGCCGGATCATTCGGCCCGACGACAAACGCCGTGACCCGATGTGGACATTGGTGCAGGGCGTCATTGGCGCGCGGGCGAAAACCGCCGTGTCGAATGACAATACGGATCGGTTGATTGCCCACTATGGCAGTTGGAAAGATGTGGCCAGCGCGCCGCTGGACGAGCTGACCGCATTGCTCAGAACCGCTACCTTTCCAGCCATGGCGGCCGAACGGCTGCAAGCCTGCTTGCGGGAGATTATTGCTCAGCGGGGTGCCGCAAATATCGATCATCTGGAAGCATTTGGCACCGCGGATGCTATGGCCTGGCTGGAAAAACTGCCCGGCGTTGCGCGCAAAATTAGTGCTGGCGTGATGAACACCAGCCAGTTCAACCGAAAGGCCATGGTGCTCGATGGTGGTCACCGCCGCGTAGTCCAGCGGATGGGACTGGCGCAACCCAAAGCAGATACCACGCGCGCCTATGATGCGTTGATGCCGATATTGCCACCCGAATGGAGCGCAAAAGATATCGATGAACATCATTTGCTGGGCAAACGGCTTGCCCAGACGTCCTGTCGTCCGAAAAACCCCAATTGCGCTTCCTGTCCGGTCGGTGATATCTGTCAGGGTTTTCAAGCGCGACGGGAGTGATGGAATGGACGATACGGCCGATAATATTGGCGTGGCGACGGTGGATGATGAGGTTGCGGTCACCGCTCTATGGGAACGCGCTGGACTGACCCGGCCCTGGAACGATGCGAAGTCAGACTTTCGGCTTGCCGTTGAAGGAAATGCGTCGGCCATTTTGTTGTTGCACATTGAAAGCGAATTGACCGCAACGGTCATGGTCGGTTTTGATGGTCATCGCGGCTGGGTCTATTTTCTGGGCGTGGATCCGGATCATCGGCGCAAGGGTCTGGGACGGGAATTGATGTTGGCGGCCGAGCAATGGCTAGCAAAACGCAGCGCGCCTAAAATCCAGTTGATGGTGCGAGACGACAATGCGCCGGCAATCGGCTTTTACAAGGCTTTAGGATATGAGGTACAACCAGTTGTCACGATAGGCCGGCGGCTGGATTGATCGGTTGGAGGAATTGAAGGAAAAACAAATGCTGAAAGGAAGCTGTCTCTGCGGATCGGTGCAGTATGAAGCCGATTGCGAACCCAATACCTACATTCATTGCCATTGCCAGGCCTGTCGCAAAGCCCATATCTGGCGCAGCGATGCAGCACCTTGGTTCGATCCGGAACATGAAGTGCGTCAGCTGCCAGAAGGCTATGAACCGGTATGAACATGATGGAGCAACTCGCGAGAGATATCTGGATTGCCGAAGGGGATATTGTCGATTTTCACGGTTTTCCCTATCCCACGCGGGCTATCATTGTGCGTTTGGCCAATGGAAGCTTGTGGTGCTGGTCACCGATTGCGCTGACAGCCGAGCTCAAAGCCGAAATTACCCAAATCGGCCAACCGCAACATTTGATCAGCCCCAACAAAATCCATCATCTCTATTTGCAGGACTGGAAGGCCGAGTGGCCTGATGCCCAGTTATGGGGTCCGGCCTCAACGATCAAAAAACGAGGCGATCTGCATTTCGAACCGGCTCTGGAAAATCAGCCACCTAGTGATTGGGGCAATGAAATCGATATGATCTGGTTCAACGGATCACCGGTTCTGGACGAGATTGTCTTTTTCCATCGACCATCCAAAACCGCGATATTGTGTGACCTTTCCGAAAATTTCAGCGAGAGCTTTATCGCTCAGCATTGGAAAGGCTGGAAGCGCTGGATTGCAAAACCCTGGGGCATCACTGAAGGCAAGGGCTACGCACCGCTGGAATGGCGATTGTCCTTTCTCAACCGTAAAGTCACGCGCGCGGCTCGCGACCGGTTGTTGGCGTTGGAACCGGAAAAGGTGGTTATGGCGCATGGAGAGATTCAACGCGAAAATGGATTGGGCTATCTGAAACAGTCATTCGGCTGGTTGTCTTGACCGGTCAGCTCCTGGACAACAAGGAAAATAATTCCAACGGCTTGTAAACTCTGCAGGTTTCGTCCTGAAAACCTGCTTGAACCGGAACAATTTGATGCATAGGGAAGCGATATGAAATGGTTGTCTCTCTTTCACGGAAACCGTCCTCCGATCCTGAACCTGATCGGTGCGCATTTGTTCGGATTGCTGCTGGCCGGATATGTGCTGGCCCTGTCGGAGCAGGACCCGCCCCTATCTTTCCTATTGCTTTTTCTGATCTGGAATCTGGGTGCCGGATTGGTGTCCCATTCGACCGAGGCTACCCGGGCAGCATGGCGCTCTGTTTCGGGATGGGCGCCAAAGCTGATTTTTGTAGTGGCTAATCTCGCCATCTTTCCCTATCTCGCGCTCTGGTTGATCCCGGAAGATGTTACATTACTTATCTTCCTGCATGCCACATTGCTGGCAAAGATCATTATGTTTTTGGGTGGCCAATTTGGCAAAGGTGCTAGAAATTAGCGCCAAATCACAGGACGGGCATCATGAGTAACGAAACAAAAATGTACGGCATTTCCAATTGCGACACGATTAAAAAAGCGCGCAACTGGATGGAAAAAAACGGCCTCAACTATGTATTCCATGACTATAAAAAATCCGGAATAACCAAAGAAAAACTGGAAATGTGGGTATTGCAGGTCGGATGGGAAACGCTGCTCAATAAGCGCGGCACTACATTCCGCAAGCTTCCTGACATGGTCAAAGAAAATGTCAGTGATGATACCGCGGTGATGCTGATGGTGGAGAATCCCAGTATGATCAAACGGCCGGTGCTGGAACATGGCGATGAGTTGGTCGTTGGTTTCAAAGCCGCCGACTATGAAGCAGCAGGACTGGCAGCGCGTAACAGCTAATGCCCACAATCATGTCCCACGCAGCGGTTCCGATTGCTGGTGCGCTGATGCTGGGACGAAGCAAAATATCAATCCCGGTGATGGCAACGGGCATAGCCTTTGCCATGTTTCCTGACGCTGATGTCATAGGCTTTCGTTTTGGTGTCGACTATGCCGATAGCTGGGGGCATCGCGGTGCAACACATAGCCTGATCTTTGCTTTTATTGCCGCACTTTTTGCGACTGCACTTTTCCGACCGCAGAACTATTTCATAGTGTCGACCTATCTGTTCATCGCCATGGCTTCGCACGGCCTTCTCGATACCCTGACAAACGGCGGATTGGGCGCTGCCTTGCTCTGGCCATTGGACGATCATCGCTATTTCGCTCCGATTACCCCGATTGCCGTATCGCCTATCGGGATTGCCAATTTTATCTCTGACCGCGGAATTCGGGTTTTGATATCCGAGGCAATCTGGATTTGGACCCCGCTGACGGTTTTGACGGGCACGGTGCTTATCCTTCGAGGAAGGAGCAAAAAATGGCAGTAGCAAAATGGAATGGCGTCGTGATTGCGGAAAGCGATCAAACCGTGGTGGTAGAAGGCAATCACTATTTCCCGCGTGATGCGGTCTGGTCAAAATATCTGATGCGCAGCGATACGACGACCCATTGTCCCTGGAAAGGCGACGCATCCTATCATTCACTGGTCGTCAACGGCGAAACCAATGACGATGCCGCCTGGTATTATCCGGCGCCCAAAGAAAAGGCTGCCGAAATCAAGGATCGCATCGCATTCTGGAAAGGTGTAGAAGTGACTGCATGATTCTATCCCGCCTGTTCGTCGCTATTGGAATATTGTCACTGGCAGGATGTTCAGCGGAATCAGAGCAGGTGAACGAAATGCCCACACTGACCGGGACCGCCCCCATTATCATTGCGCATCGCGGAACGAGCGGTGAACGGCCGGAACATACATTGGCGGCTTATGCGCTGGCGATAGAGCAAGGTGCGGATTTCATCGAGCCGGATCTGGTGCTGACCAAGGATGGAGTGCTGGTTGCACGGCATGAGAATGAGATTAGCGGCACCACTAATGTCGCCGACAAACCCGAATTTGCGGATCGCAAGACGACCAAGCTGATAGATGGTCAAGAATTTACAGGCTGGTTTACCGAAGACTTTACACTTGCGGAACTGAAAACCCTGCGGACGAAAGAGCGGCTGCCCGATCTGCGTGAAGCCAATATGGAATATGACGGCCAGTTTGAAATTCCGACTTTTGCAGAAATTTTGGAACTGATCGCGAACCATGAAGTCAAGACCGGTAAACGGATCGGAGTGTATCCCGAGACCAAGCACCCAAGCTATTTTGAAAGCATATCTTTGGCGCATGAGGCTCCGCTTTTAGCACTACTTGAAAAATTCGGATTTGATGGTGCCGATGATCCGGTTTTCATTCAATCCTTTGAAGTCGGCAACCTGGAAGCTTTGAACGAAAAAACCGAGGTTCGGCTGGTGCAACTCGTGGCCGGCGAGTCCGGGCCTCCCGACGTTGAGGGCCAGACCTATGCCGCTATGATAACGCCAGACGGGTTACAGCAGATTGCCCGCTATGCTGATGGCCTGGGGCCGGCAAAAGATCTGGTCATCGGCCGCAATACGATGGGACAACTGACCGCTCCCACCGATCTGGTCAAAAACGCCCATGCTGCCGGATTGCAGGTTCACCCCTGGACTTTTCGTCGGGAGAACTACTTTTTGCCGACCGATTTTAAGAGCGGCGTGGACCCCCGCGATCCGGGCGATATTGAGAACGAAGTGCGTGCCTTTATTGCCGCTGGCGTTGACGGGCTTTTTAGTGACAATCCGGCCCAAGCGCTTGCCGGCCGTGACGGCCAAGCCAATCAATAGCTAGATTTGTCAATCTGTTGTCCGATAGTGACGCTGCACCGTGACGGCGTAGATCAGAATTGCAACCAGAAACAGACCGGCTCCCAGCACGAAGGGCGCTCCCGGAAAGTAAAAGCCCTGCTTGTCAGCAAAAGCGCCAAATACGGATGTCATCATCACAGGACCAAAAATCGACGTCATACTGATCGTGCTAGCAACGGCACCCTGGAGTTCTCCCTGTGCATCTTCATTGATCCGATTGCTCATCATCTGTTGCATGGCGGGGAACGTCACTCCGCTGCCAGCACCAATTAATAAGCCGACATAGACAAACCAGTCATTGGGTGCGAATGCAAAGCAGAGATAGGCCGGGACAGCAAACATCAAGCCAAAATAGGCGGATCGTCGCTCGCCGATTTTGGTAATTGTGAACCCGGCTAGGCCGCCTTGCACCATGGCCAGAAGAATGCCGAACATGGCAACGCTGAGACCGATCTGAAACACGCTCCAGTCAAATCGTTCTATCAACCAAAAGGCCCAAACTGCTATCTGCGCTTGCGATGCCAACTGCATTACGAAGATGGTCATCAAGAACCCAAATACCAACGGTGTTTTTGCCATCTGTACGATTGTACCCAATGGATTGGCTCGCGCGATAGTGAACCGGCGTCGTTTTTCCGGCGGGAGTGTTTCTTTCAGGATCAATATGCCGACTGCTGTACCAATCAGAGCCAATATCGAAGCTGCAATAAAGGGCAGGCGATCTCCATATTCTCCTAAGATGCCGCCCAGTGCTGGTCCCAAAACAAAGCCAGACGCACCCGCTCCGCCTAAGATACCGAAGAACTTTCCGCGATCCTTGGGTTTTGCGACATCCGCAACACAGCTATTGGCGGCCGCCCAGCTTGCACCCATGATTCCGGATATGATTCTTCCGATGAACAACCAGGTCAGATTTGGTGCCCAGGCCATTATGGCATAGTCGATACCCAACAGAAAAAGCGTGGTCAGCAAGACCGGTCGCCGTCCGAAACGATCACTAAGCCCGCCAATGATCGGGGCAAACAGGAATTGCATGACCGCGTAAGCAAATAGCAGCCAACCGCCGATTTCGGCAGCCCGATCTATGCTGGCACCTGTTACGCTTTCGATCAGCGAGGGCATGACAGGCAATATTAGGCCGATGCCCATCATGTCGATAAACACAATGAATGCGACAAACAGCAATATGGACTGCGGCTTTTGGGCCGTAGGCATAGGAAATCCCCAAAGATGGAAAGTTAGCGGTGAGTCGTGAGAGAAATGAAACTGACTCAAAATCCAGCGAAAGGCAATGGATATTCCGACCGGCAGCCGCTAAACGGTCTTTATGTCTACAACATTTAAACTCGATACATCTACGAGCAGAGCCAATCCGACACCAAAGCCCCTCAAACGGCTGACGGTGCCGGCCATCCAACGCCGCAAGTTTGAAGGTAAGACGGAGGAGCCGCTTGTCATGCTCACCGCCTATACCGCACGGACGGCGCAATTGCTCGATGCGCATTGTGACATGCTTCTCGTCGGCGATTCGCTGGGACAGGTGATTTATGGTTTGCCCTCGACACTGCCGGTTACGCTGGACATGATGTGTAATCACGGTGCAGCGGTTGTTCGGGGCAGCTATCACAGCCTTGTGATCGTCGACATGCCGTTTGGATCATATGAAAAATCACCCGAGCAGGCTTTTGAATCAGCAAGTCGTATTATGGCGGAAACGGGATGTGCCGCCGTTAAACTCGAAGGCGGAAAATCCATGGCCGCCACTATTAGCTTTCTGTCCCAGAGAGGCATTCCGGTGATGGGGCATATCGGACTGACGCCGCAAGCGGTGAATGCGCTCGGCGGTTATGCAGTCCGCGGTCGAAGCCAGGAAGAACATGAAAAAATTCTTTCCGATGCGCAGGCGGTCGCAGATGCAGGTGCCTTTGCCATGGTCGCCGAAGGTGTACTGGAACCAATCGCAATTGCGGCTACCAAAAGCGTCGATATTCCCGTTATCGGCATCGGTGCGTCACCGCAATGTGATGGGCAGGTTCTGGTGACTGAAGACATGCTGGGCATGTTTGAGCGAACGGCGCGATTTGTTAAACGCTATCACAATATATCGGAACAAATCGAACAGGCGGCGTCCGAATATGCCTCCGATGTCCGAGCGCGCAGTTTTCCGGGACCAGATCAACTCTATCAGCCTAAAAAATAGCGATATTATGTTGTAACCGAGAATCTGTTGTTCAGCATAGCGCAAGGCACGATAGACTTTTACATTTGCTGTTGGCGGCGCTAAAGGACAGCGCAATTCCAATATTGTTCAGGCGCATTTTATGGTGTGTCTCGAAGACACTTGAAGGAGGCCAGATTGGCCAAAGAAGAAGACAATAACGTTCCAGAGGACAAGCCCGATCGCCAGGAAGAAGTCTTCATGCGCGAGGTGGACGATGCCGTACGCGAAGACGATCTGCGCAATTTCATGCAAAAATATGGCCTGTGGGTGGGCGGCTTGCTGGTCATTGGCCTTGCCGGTCTGGCGGGATGGATATTCTACAGCAATAGCCAGGATGAAAAAGCCGGCATTCGAAGCGAGGAATATGTCGCCGCCATCGATAGCGTCAAACAGAACAATCTTGATGGTGCAGCCGCTGCCTTGGAACCGCTTCAGGATGCAGAGCAAGACGGTTACCGGGCCGCTGCAAAGATGATGAAGGCGAATATCGCATTGGAAAAGCAGGACGCCAAAGCAGCCATTGCTGGATATAAGGAAATTGTGAGCGATAGCGATTTGCCCCAGCCGTTTCGCGACTTGGCTCTGATCCGGCAAACAGTTGCAGAATTTGATGATATGGAACCACAGCAGGTTGTTGATCGGTTAAAGGCACTGGCAGTTCCGGGCAATGCATGGTTTGGTAGCGCGGGAGAAATGGTGGCAATCTCTTATCTGAACATGGGTAAGAATGATCTGGCAGGTCCGTTATTTGCGCAACTGGCCAAAGACAAAGCTGTTCCACCAACTATCCGTTCTCGTGCCCTGCAAATGGCAGGTCAGCAGGGAATAGATGCTGTTGAGTTGGAAGGCGATGAAGAGGCAGAAGCAAGCCCGGCGACGGTTGCTCCGGTCGAGGGAGAGACTCAAGAATGAACAACGGAAAATCAATTTTCGCCAAACTTACCATGGCTACCGCGGCGGCAATGCTGGTATCTGCCTGTAGTTTGCTGGGTGGTGGCAATGGCGATGACAAGAAAACAACAC
>Ga0316204_10004929_pt1 | contig 23029 bp, 18 predicted proteins | sample 6monrhotite_MG_2_FD_205661 | JGI IMG/M metagenome (GOLD analysis project Ga0316204, IMG submission 205661) | Microbial mat bacterial communities from mineral coupon in-situ incubated in ocean water Damariscotta River, Maine, United States -... | ecosystem: Environmental > Aquatic > Marine >... | reverse complement strand
AATACCGCGGTGATGAGTGATACAGAGCGTAAAAAGAATGAGCGGGAAATTCTTTCGTTAAAACGTGATATCAAACGTGCAAAAGAAGAGTTTAGTGAAGATCTCAATCTTCGTCGCAATGATGAACTGGGTAAATTACAAAAGGTTGTTTTCGATGCGATTGTGCGGGTTGCAAAAAAGGAAAATTTTGATTTAATTCTTGGCGACAGTGTTCTTTTTGCCAATAAGCGGGTTAATGTGACAAAAGTCGTTTTACAACAACTAAAAGACGATCATGCCTCAGTAGGTGGTGGAGCCTCGACTACCGATGCGAAATAGAATTGTCTGATTTAATTATATAAAGGAGTCACTTCATTGTCGTATACACTTCTGCACTTATCAAAAATAGTGGGGGGTGAGGTACTGGGTGATCCCGATGTTGAAATCGTATCCGTTGCAACATTGAGTAATGCTAACTCCGGTCAGATAGGTTTTTTAATTAATAGTAAATATCAATCTGAACTTAACAGCACCAATGCATCTGCGGTCATCATTCCGCCAGACTGTAGAGATTTGTGTAATACCAATGCAATCATCGTTAGCAATCCACATGCAGCATATGCGAAAGTGGCAAATCTTTTACATCCTGCGAAAATCCCTCCAGCGGGTATACACTCAACAGCGGTTGTCGAAAAATCGGCTAAAATTGCCAGTGATGTCTGGATTGGTGCAAATACCTATATTGGCTGTAATGTCTGTATAGGCAAAGGCGTTCAGATACAGACCGGTAGTGTTATCGAAGACGATGTTAATATCGGTGACAATAGCCGTTTGTTGGCAAATGTCACTATATCGCGTGGATGCCAGATTGGTTCTCGTGTCTTAATTCATCCGGGGGTAGTGATTGGTGCCGATGGCTTTGGTCAGGCGAATGATGAGGGTGTCTGGATAAAGGTACCTCAGATTGGCCGTGTCATCATTGGTGATGATGTTGAGATTGGTGCAAACACGACAATCGATCGTGGCAGTATTGAAGATACGATTATTGCTACAGGCGTTAAACTGGATAACTTGATTCAGATTGCACATAACGTTGAAATTGGTGAGCATACAGTGATTGCCTCTTCAACAGCGATTGCCGGTAGTACAAAAATTGGCCGACATTGCATGATTGCGGGTGCCGTTGGTATTGTTGGTCACATCGAAATCACAGATAATGTCACTATTCTCGGCATGTCCATGGTGAGCAAATCGATTACTAGCTCTGGCGTTTACGGCGGCAGTATTCCTGCGACAGATAGTCGAAAATGGGCAAAACAATTAGCGAATATGCGCCATTTGGGTGATATATTGAAGCGTTTGAAAAAACTGGAAAGCGATAAAAACTAGATTTTTATCTTTAAGGAGTCAATTTTGACCGAGCAGTTGGACATTTACGAAATTCTTGAACATTTACCGCATCGGTATCCTTTCTTATTAATTGATCGGGTACTTGAGTGTGAACCAGGTAAGCGTCTGGTCGGCTTAAAAAACGTTTCCCACAATGAGCCTTATTTCACAGGCCATTTTCCGAATCGACCCGTGATGCCTGGTGTCCTGATTTTGGAGGCGCTGGCACAGGCAACAGGAATATTAGCGTTCCGAACTCTGGGGCGAGTACCTGATGCTAATTCACTCTATTATTTTGTTGGCATTGATAAAGCGCGATTTAAGCAACCTGTACAACCAGGGGATCAGATCCATCTGGAAGTGGACTATGTGAAACAACTTCGCGGTGTCTGGAAATTTAATGGCAAGGCACTGGTTGATGGCAATGTCGTCTGCAGTGCAGAACTTATGTGTGCGGAGCGTGAAGTCGTATGACCGTAGACCCCCGCGCGGTGGTTGATCCTTCGGCAAAAATTGCCAGTAACGTTAGTATTGGACCATTTAGTGTCATTGGTCCAAAAGTCGAAATCGGTGAAAATACTGAAATCGGGCCGCATGTTGTCATCAATGGCCCAACACGTATTGGCCGTGAGAATCGCATATTTCAATTTTCCTCTATAGGTGAAATCCCTCAAGATAAAAAATTTCATGGCGAGGATTCCCGTCTGGAGATAGGTGATCGCAATACCATTCGTGAGTTTGTCACCATCAACCGTGGTACGGATGATGGAGGTGGTGTGACACGTATAGGCAGTGACAATTGGCTAATGGCGTATATTCATATCGCTCATGATTGTATTGTGGGTGATCATGTAATTTTTGCTAATGGAGCATCAGCAGCGGGTCATGTCAGTATAGGCGATCATGCCATTCTTGGTGGTTTTACGTTGGTACATCAATTTTGTACTGTTGGCGCGCATGCCTTCTGTGGCATGGGAAGTGCGATCAGTAAAGATGTTCCACCTTATATTATGGTTAATGGAAACCCTGCCCATCCTCACGGACTCAATGTTGAAGGTTTGAAACGGCATGGTTATACAAAAGAAGCACTACGTGTATTGCGTGATGCCTACAAAACAATTTATCGCTCAGGCATGACAGTAGAAGAGGCCCTGGTCAAACTTGAAGTTTTAAGTGACTCACAGCCAGAGGTAAAACCATTGGCCGAGTTTTTAAAGAAATCCCAGCGTGGAATTTTGCGTTAATTTTCGTTCAGCATATCCAGTGTAAGTTGCGCAACCTTCACGGTAGCATCGATATCCCCCAAGCGTTCCCGAACAATATCCAGAGAAGCAATCGTTTGTTTCTGATAACGGGTATCGTTAAGAAAACGTAATACTGCATCGGCGATGAGACCTGGTTTGGCATCTTGCTGGATAAGTTCGGGAACCAGACGTTTTTCCGCAACGATATTGCATAAGCCTATGTGACTAATTTTCAGCATGCGACTGACGATCTGATACGTGAGCCAGGCGACTTTATTGATAATCACCATAGGTTTTTTCATTAACGCAATTTCGAGGGTTACCGTGCCAGATACAGTCATGATGACATCACATGTCTCAATGACATCGTAACTACGTTTAGGAATGATGTTGATATAAGGACGCAGGGCATCATTGGCTAAGTTCAGAAAACGCTCATCAATAGTTGATGCCAGCGGCATTACAAACTGGACATCAGGTTGTTGTTTAAGAATAAGTTGCGCAGCATGCATTAATATTGGCAGTAAACGCTTGATTTCACTTTTTCGACTACCTGGAAAGATACCAACAATGGGACGTTCAGTTTGCAGATTAAATTCTTTTAACAGCTGATCCTTTGGCTTGCCTGGGCCAACTTCGTTGACTAGCGGATGACCAACATATCGCACAGGCACATGATGCTTTTCATAGAACTCGACTTCAAAGGGAAAGACCACTGCCATCATATCGACACGCTCCCGTATCGTATGGACTCGTTTTTGGCGCCAGGCCCAGACTTGCGGGCTAATATAAAAAAGCACTTTGATACCCGCTTGCTTGGCGGCTTTTGCCAGACGTAGATTAAATTCCGGATAATCAACAAGAATGAGCAAGTCAGGTTTTTTTTCGATTAACAGGCGGCGCATTTTATCTAATGCGGCAAAAATAACTTTGCGGTGAGCCAGCACTTCAATTAAGCCAACCACTGCCATGTCGGCAGCATCGACCATCGTGTCGACTCCGGCAGCACGCATTTTCTCGCCACCGATGCCAAAAAATTTTATGTCGCTATTGTTTTTGAGGACGGCACCGACGAGCAAGGCTGCATGTTGATCACCTGAAGCCTCGCCCGCAATAATCATGACTTGTTTCATGAGAGAACCCTTAAACCGCTGAGCGTATAACCTCAACAATAGAATCAATCTGCGTATTCGTTAATTCAGGGAATATAGGCAGAGAAAAACATTCGCTGGCAACTTTTTCGGTAACCGGCAATGATACACTTCCATATTGACCTGCAAAGACTTTTTGCTGGTGTAACGGTATAGGGTAATAGACGGCACAGGAAATTTTCTTATCAGTTAATGCCTGCATAATATCATCACGCTTTGTACTCAGAGCGGTGTACTGATGATAGACATGAGTACCAATGCCATCTTCATAAGGTGGGGTGACGATACCTTTGAGAGACGCAGAGTAATGATGCGCTGCGCGTCGTCGACTATTATTAAAATCAGTAATGTGTTTCAGTTTTATGCGGAGAATAACGGCCTGTAATTCATCAAGGCGGCTGTTGTAACCAATGATGTCATGGTGGTAACGCACCTTGCTACCATGATTGCGCAACATTAATAGTTGCTCGGCAATTTCATCGTCGTTTGTGGTAACCATTCCCCCATCACCGTAGCAGCCAAGATTTTTACTGGGGAAAAAACTGTGACAACCAACATCACCGATCCCACTCGTCATTTCGCCTTTAATATCCGCCCCAAAGGATTGAGCGCAATCTTCAACAACTTTTAGATTGTGTTTTTTAGCAATAGCCATCACTTTGTCCATGTCGGCAGGTTGACCGAATAAATGGACAGGGATAATGGTTGTTGTCTTCTCTGTGATGGCGGCTTCGATGAGCTCCGGGTCAAAATTAAATGTTTTGGGATCAATATCGACAAACACAGGGGTCGCACCGACATATTCAATGGCCTCGGCAGTGGCGATGAAAGTAAATGAAGTGGTTATCACTTCATCGCCCTGACCAACACCGGCAGCAAGTAGTGCCAGATGTAAGGCATCAGTGCCAGATGCACAACCAATGGCATGTTTAACGCCAAGGTGTTCAGCGGCTTCTTTTTCAAAGCTCTGTACATTGGGGCCAAGAATAAACTGGGTATTGCCCAGCGCATCGAGCATGGCTTGATCGATCTCAGCTTTTAGATTGTGATACTGAGTTTTAAGGTCGACCATTGGGATCATGTTGTAGTACCTCGGTTGATTAAGGTTTGGATTCTGAAAGCAGACGGGTAATTTCCATAGCCGTTTCCAGCGCGCGCTTGCCATCTTCTCCCGATACCACAGGAGGCTGCCTGGTCTGAATGCAATTTAGGAATGATTCAATTTCACTGAGCAAGGCATCGCCCTGGGCAAAAGCCTGTTCATCACTTTCGATATTGGCGACGCCAGGAAACATTTCACCGCTGCCTTTGCGGTGAATGCCTAATGTCTTATTTTGAAAATCAATGCTGATGTATGCATCATGTTGAAACAGGCGCATTTTGCGTTCGCTTTTCATGCCCGCCCGGCTGGCAGTAACATTGGCGACACACCCATTTTCAAATTCAAGACGGGCGTTGGCAATGTCAATGTCGTTGGATAATACGGCAACACCCTTGGCACTAATATGGGTGACAGGTGAATTGACAATATCGAGAATGATATCGATATCGTGGATCATTAAGTCAAGAATGACGCTGACATCTGCACCGCGCGGGTTAAAGGGGGCAACGCGGTGTGATTCAATAAACAGGGACTGCGTTAGTGAGCTATCGAGTGCCAGAATGGCCGGATTAAAACGCTCGAGGTGACCCACCTGAAAAATAACGTCTTTCTCTTTGGCGATGTCGACAAGTATTTGTGCCTGTTCTACGGTAACCGTGATAGGCTTTTCCAGCATGACATGAGTGCCAACATCAAGAAAGGCTTTCGCAACTTCAAAATGTAATTGCGTTGGTACGACAATGCTGACGGCATCGACCTTGCCGACCAGTTCACGATAATCTGTAACGGCTTCAACACCAAGTTCTTCGGCGACTTTGCGGGCATTTTCAATATTGGCATCACAGACAGCAATTAATTCAGCATTTTCAAGTTGGTGATATTTTTGTGCGTGGAAGCGGCCAAGATAGCCGACACCAATTACCGCTGATTTGACTTTTTGCATTCTTGAATAGCCTGCGTTGTGTTTTCGAGATGACGAGGTGTAATGGTAGAGTTTCAACGGGCGTTTTGGATGGATCTGCCTAACTTGATCTGTCTGCTCAGCTACATCATCATGTGGGGGCATGATCTCACCGTTTGTCTTTTAATTCAATGACATCGGTATATTCTCCCACTGACCAACAGGACAGAAAATTGCCCAATTTACCGCTTAATGATGAACAGATTCAGTATGTCCTTAGCAGCAAAAATAGGATTGCAGGGGTCGACGAGGTGGGTCGTGGCCCGCTGATTGGTCCTGTGGTGGCTGCTGCCGTGATCCTGGATCCCGATCAGCCCGTTGAGGGTCTGGCTGATTCAAAAAAATTGTCGGAGAAGCGGCGAAATTTTCTTGCCGAGGAGATTAAAGCCAAGGCACTGGCCTGGTCGGTGGCTGCAGCCACAGTAGAGGAAATTGATGGCATCAATATTCTGCATGCCAGTCTTCTGGCGATGCGCCGTGCCGTTGAAGCTTTGCAGCCAGCAGCAGAATATGTCCTGGTGGATGGCAATCGTTGCCCTGAATTGAGTTGCCCATCAAGTGCCGTGATAAAGGGGGACAGTCGTGTTGCCGCGATTAGTGCCGCCTCTATTTTGGCCAAGGTGATGCGGGATCAGCAAATGGTCGAAATGGATGTTTTATATCCTGGCTACGGACTTGCGAAACACAAGGGGTATCCTACTAAAGCCCATTTTGCAGCCCTACAACAACTGGGCATTACACCAGAGCATCGCCGCAGCTTTGGGCCGGTTAGAAAAATTATCGAGGCTGTGAATTAAGCTATGACTTGTCCTATACAGAGATCTGGGAATGCGTAAACAGTGTGATATGCTGGTCGTACGGTCAACTTAAAGATGAGGCAATAAATAATGTCGCACCCACTGATTCTCCGCCTGGATATCAATGGCTTACCAGTGAACTGGGTTCACTGGCAGGAAGCAGCATGTTTATATGCAAGTGATCGTGTTGCCTGGACAGCGGGCAAAAATGTCTTTCCACTTCGAGGCGGATATTCGCGCAGCCTTGAACGTCAGTCATTAATTTATATTCATTCTATTATCGCGACCAAGGGTGAGAATCGCCGTTATCGTCGACCGATGACACCGCCATTAACAAATCGTGAGCTATTTCGTCGTGATGGACACTTGTGTATGTACTGTGGCAAGTCATTTCGTGAAAGTGAGTTGACGCGTGATCATGTAGTACCGATTTCAAAAGGCGGTAAAAATCATTGGTCGAATGTAATTACTGCATGCAAGCGATGTAATGCGCATAAGGGCAGTAGTACACCCGATGAGGCGCGCATGCCTCTGCTGGCGATACCGTATATTCCAAATCTGGCAGAATATTTGTTCTTACGGAATCGTCGTATCCTTAGTGACCAAATGGATTTTCTCAAGACACAATTCAAACATAGCGAACGCCTGCTACTTAACCAATAACAGACTGTGAGACATCGTTCTACAGAATATGAGTAATTCCAGTACATCCTCGGTTGAAATTAAATTAGCGGCTTTGCGCACGGCGTATCTGAATGATTTGCCAAAAAAATTTAGTGAAATCGAACGCCTATGGTTAGTGATGGCCGGCCCTAACTGGCAGGGTATTCATGCGCAGGAATTGCACCGTCATTTGCATAGTATGGCAGGTTCAGGGACAACGTTTGGTGCACCTGAAATTAGTCGTGTGGCGCGAGAATTGGAACAGAAATTTAAAATTATTATTAACGAAAATCGTAATGCCTCAGCAGCAGAAAGAAAAGAGATGAGCAATGATTTTCGCGACCTGGACAGAGCTGTCGCCGAGGCGATAAAAAATCTTCCTGTAAAGGAAGTGGCAAAAAAAAAGCCTGTAAGAAAAGATAAGTCTAACGAAAAATTAATATATTTATTGTCAGATGATGAGCGCGCTGCCTCGCGCTATCAAAGTGAGTTGGCGATTGCAGATTTTACGATTGAAAGTTTTTCTGACAGTAATGATTTTTTCAAACAAATCAATTTCAATCTTCCTCGAGCGGTAATTGTTGATGTCGCATCTCCGGAGAACAGTTTTAGAGAGCTACAGCACATACATAAAGCCTTAAGTGATGGTCAACAGCCACCAGCAGTTTTATACGCGTCAGTTCAAAATGATATAGAGACCCGCTTAAGCGCGCTTAAAATTGGCGCGGAACGATTTTTCACCAAGCCGGTAAATTTTACCAAATTAATTGAAACCCTAAATGGCCTGATACTTCAGGCACCACGAGAGCCCTACCGTGTTTTAATCGTTGACGATGTGGAAACGCGAGCAGAATTTTATGCGACCACATTGGAAAAAACGGGTTTTGATACGCGTGTTATTAATAACCCTCTGTACGCATTAACCGAGTTAGAAAAATTTCGTCCGGATCTGGTGTTGATGGATGTGTATATGCATGAGTGCTCAGGTCTGAAACTGGCTGCAGTAATGCGACAGGACGACAAATTTGCCGAAATGCCAATAGTTTTTTTGTCAACGGAAACCGATCTTGATAAACAAATGGCTGCTATGAATCTTGGGGGAGACGATTTTCTAACCAAGCCGGTTGAACCTGAGCATTTGATCTCGGTTGTTCTGGCAAGAGCCAAACGATCTCGCTGGTTAAGCCGTATGCGCAATGAATTACAATCTGCCTTGTATGACAATGAAAGACAAAAAATTGAAATACAACGCAAGGAAGAGCGTCTCAAACGCAGCCAACGTTATTCGAATATAGGCACCTGGGATTGGCATATTAAGACTGGCGATATCTATTGGTCTGAGCGAGTTATGCCTTTATATGGTCATGAGGCGGGAGAGGTCGTTATTCGGTATGAAGACTTTATCGATAAAATTCATACTGATGATAGACAGACACTAACAAATGCTATTAATGAATGTCTTAATAACAATCGAGAGTATGAAATTGAACACAGGGTTGTTTGGCCGGATAAAAGTATTCACTGGTTGTTAGAGCGTGGTGACGTGCAGCGTGATGCGAATGGTGAAGCGGTTCATATGTTGGGCGTGGTGCAGGACGTTACCAACCGTAAACAACTGGAACATACCTTAGGTGAACAAAAATCTTTATTGAGTATGCTGCAAAATGGTTTGAGTCAATATGTAAGTTCACGAGCAATACATTATACGAGTCGTTATATGCTTGATGGTTTATTAAAGTTGACTCAAAGTGAGTATGGGCTTATTGGTGAAGTGCTGCAAGATGAAACTGGTAAGCCCTATTTTGAAACACATGTAATGAGTGATTTGTCCCGGAATAAGGAATTATCTAAATATTTTGATCCTCCAAATGGTTCCGGAATGCAGGTGACCAATCTTGATAATGTACTGGGTAAAGTCATTGAGTCTGGTAAACCGCTTGTGCTGAATGCTGATGAAATGCAAGGGTTTAATACCAGCTTCCCGAATGGTCATCCTGTGCCAGAAACTTTTGCGGGTATCCCGATTTGTTTTGGCGATAAGGTTGTGGGTCTGTATGCGTTAGCAAATCGAAAGTATGGTTATGATGATCGTATTCTGGAGTTTCTTAAACCCTTTAATGCCACCTATAGCGTCATCATTAACGCCTATCGATTAGTTGAGCAGGAACAACATATTAAATCTGATTTGCAGGAAGCCAAAGATGCTGCGGATAGAGCCAATCAGGCAAAATCGGATTTTTTGAATCATATGAGCCATGAATTCCGTACACCAATGAACGCGATTCTTGGTTTTAGTCAATTGATAGGTGTTGACGATGACGATCCTGTATCAGATAAGCATAGGGACTACGTCAATGAAATTATAAAGGCCGGTCGTCATTTACTGGAACTTATTGACGAAGTTCTGGATCTGGCGAGAATTGAGGCCGGGAAACTTCGTTTATCTATTGACGCAGTACAGTTACGAGATGTCATTGATGAGTGTCTTAGACTAATTGAACCTTTGGCAGCTAATCGGCAATTGACGCTAAAATTTAGTGATATGCAGTCTTTTGATGTCTGGGTTCTGGCAGATCGTATGCGATTGAAGCAGGTATTGCTTAATCTGCTCTCCAACGCGATTAAGTATAATAGGGAGTCAGGCACACTTGGTTTAACTTGTGAGATTGAAGAGGAGTTTATACGTTTGTCAGTTACGGATACTGGAGAAGGCATTCCTGAGGACAAACTCGATAAACTATTTGAAGCCTTTAATCGTCTCGGGGCAGAAAATTCCACGGTAGAAGGTACCGGTATCGGCTTAATGATTAGTCGTCATATGATTGAGTTAATGGGTGGTCATCTTGAGATTAAGAGCACCGTTGGTGAGGGAAGTTGTTTTTCATTTACCTTACCGTTAGCGCAAATCTAAACAAATATTCTTTAATTTCAGAATAAGTCATTGATTCATAGTCCCGCTGTCAAAGTCTGAAAAGATCAAGACTTGTTCATAACGCCAAACCTTTGTAACGTTCCATGATGTCCTGTCCATTCATTCATCTGCATCTGCACAGTGAATATTCACTTGTTGATGGCGTAGTGCGCATTAAGCCACTGGCAAAAGCCGCGGTTGAGATGGGCATGCCGGCTGTCGCGGTGACCGACCAAAGCAATATGTTTGCCATGGTGAAATTCTACCGTGCTGCGATGGCGGCTGGCATTAAGCCTATTATTGGGGTCGAGGTCTGGCTGCAGAATGAGCAAGATCATCATCAGCCATCGAGATTGGTGTTGTTGTGCCAGAATGATGTGGGTTATAAAAACCTGACACATCTAGTTTCGCGTAGCTATCTTGAGGGACAACATCGCGGCATGCCCACGGTGCAGCGTGACTGGCTAGAGGGACACACAAACGGCTTGATTGCCCTGTCTGGTGGACGTTTGGGTGAGATTGGTATTGCCCTGCTATCGGCGAAACCGGATGTTGTTGAGCAACTCGTTGCAGACTGGCAACGCTGGTTTCCGGATCGGTTTTATCTGGAACTACAACGTACTGGCCGTGAAAACGAAGAGGCCTATATTCATGCCGCTGTGAATTTGGCTCTTAAATATGCTCTCCCTGTTGTGGCGACGAATGATGTCCATTTTATCAAGCAAGGTGATTTTGAGGCCCATGAGGCGCGAGTCTGCATTCATGAAGGCCGTCCACTGGACGATCCTCGACGTCCCAAGCTTTATACTGATCAGCAGTATCTGCGCAGCCCCGAGGAAATGGTCGAGCTATTTTCTGACATTCCCGAGGCCTTGCAAAATACCGTCGAGATTGCCAAGCGCTGTAACCTTGGTTTAACCCTGGGAGAAAATGTACTTCCAGAGTTCCCGGTTCCAGAGGGAATGACGGTGGATCAGTTTCTGATTGATGAGTCCCGCAAGGGACTCGAGAAACGCTTGAGCATTATTCTCGATCCGCAAGACCCGGATGCTCCTGCCAAACGCAAGGAGTATGAAGACCGTCTACAAATTGAACTCGATGTCATCATCAAAATGGGCTTCCCAGGTTATTTTCTTATTGTCTCCGACTTCATTCGCTGGGCCAAAGAACACGGCATTCCGGTAGGTCCGGGACGTGGTTCTGGCGCGGGTTCTATTGTTGCCTATGCGCTTTTGATTACGGACCTTGATCCGATTCAGTATGAATTACTGTTCGAACGTTTTTTGAACCCCGAGCGTGTCTCCATGCCGGATTTCGATGTCGATTTCTGTATGGAGCGTCGTGACGAGGTCATCGGCTATGTCGCGGATCATTATGGCCGCGAAAAGGTCTCTCAAATCATTACCTATGGGACTATGGCGGCAAAAGCGGTTATCCGTGATGTGGGCCGAGTGCTTGGGCATCCCTATGGATTTGTGGATCGCATTGCCAAGTTAATCCCGTTTGAAATTGGTATTACGCTGGAAAAGGCGCTCGAACAGGAAGCGCAGCTACAGACGCTTTACGATGAGGACGAAGAAGTTCGCGGTCTTATTGATCTGGCCCGTAGCCTGGAAGGTCTGTCACGAAATGCCGGTAAACATGCAGGTGGAGTCGTCATCGCGCCCTCGAAACTAACCGATTTCTCACCACTGTATTGTGAAGAGGGTGGTGAGAGTGTTGTTACCCAGTTTGATAAGGATGATGTCGAGGCCGTGGGGCTGGTCAAATTCGACTTTCTGGGGTTACGGACACTGACTATTATCGACTGGGCAGTGCAGACCATTAATCGCCAGCGCCAATCGCAGGGCGAGGACATCATTGATATCAGCCTGATACCGCTGGATGATGAGGCAACCTTTCGTCTGTTAAAAGACTGTTCTACGACGGCGATATTTCAACTTGAGTCTCGAGGCATGAAGGACCTCATCAAGCGTCTGCAGCCTGACAATTTTGAAGAAATTATTGCACTGGTGGCACTTTTCCGTCCTGGGCCTTTGCAGTCTGGCATGGTGGATAACTTTATTAATCGTAAACATGGTCGGGAGCGTGTTTCATATCCCGATAGCCAGTACCAGCATGAGTGGCTGAAAGCGACCCTCGAACCGACCTACGGCATTATCCTGTATCAGGAACAGGTCATGCAGATCGCCCAAATTCTGGCCGGTTATACCCTCGGTGGCGCGGATATGCTGCGCCGTGCCATGGGCAAGAAAAAGCCTGAAGAAATGGCCAAGCAACGCGAAGTTTTTGCCGAAGGTGCCAAAAAGAACGGTATTGACCCCGAACTGGCTATGAAAATCTTCGATCTGGTAGAGAAGTTCGCCGGTTATGGATTTAACAAGTCTCACTCAGCTGCCTATGCCCTGGTGTCGTATCAGACGGCCTGGCTCAAGACGCATTACCCGGCAGCCTTTATGGCCGCAGTGCTATCCGCGGATATGGACAACACCGATAAGGTGGTGACGCTGATTGATGAGTGCCGTGATATGGAACTTGAGGTTGAGCCACCGAATGTCAATCTATGTGAGCACCGCTTTACCGTGGATGGCAGTGGCGGCGGTGGTAATGGCATTATTTATGGTCTCGGCGCTATCAAAGGCGTTGGTGAGGCGGCCATTGAGGGTGTAGTTCAGGAACGCGCGGAAAATGGACCTTACAAGGATTTATTCGATTTTTGCCAGCGCATCGACCTGCGTAAGGTCAATCGTCGTACTTTAGAAGGTCTGATTAACTCAGGTGCCATGGATGTTTTTGCTCAGACCCGAGCGACCTTAATGGCCAGTCTGCCGGCGGCTCTACAGGTCGCAGAACAACACAGCCGAAATGCCAGTGCGGGCATGGAAGATATGTTCGGCATGTCGAGTCAGGCCGACACGGGTCCGGTGACGTATAACGTGCATCCCGAATGGCATGAAGAACAGCGCCTGGCGGGCGAAAAACAAAGCCTTGGCCTATATCTGACCGGACACCCTATTGAGCGTTATTTGGCCGAATTAAGTGATTTTGTCACCAGCCGCATAGTGGATCTGAGCCCTTCAAAGGAGCAGACGGTGGTCGTGGCGGGTCTGGTAGTGGCCATGCGTGTCATGAATACTCGTCGTGGCGATAAAATGGCCTTCCTGACGCTGGATGACCGTAGCGCACGTATCGAAATGGCCGTTTTTTCTGATGTCTATGAGAGCAGTCGAGACTTATTGTCCAAGGATAAGCTTATCGTCGTCGCCGGTGAAGTCAGCGTTGACGACTACAGCGGTGGTTATAAGGTGAGTGCCAAGCAGATATATGACATTAATCAGGCACGTGAGCAGTACGCCCGCTATTTGTTGATTTCAGTCGATGCCGCCAAGGCTGGCAATGGGTTTGTACCGGAACTGCAATCCGTCTTACAGCCTTTCATTGAGGGTAGCTGCCAGGTTGAAATTGACTATCAGCGGCCGGATTCCAAAGCACGACTGGCGCTTGGCGCAGACTGGAGTGTGCAACCTACGGACGAGCTACTGCAGCGTCTGAGGAATCTCGCCGGTGAAAATGAAGTACGCGTGATCTATCCCCGGAGTGTTCGCTAAAATGCGACCGGCTTTTTTAGGCTAACTGCTTTAAATCGTTTATAATTTACAACAATTAGGCCAATCACGATTAAAGACAATTATGAATCTGAATTTCCTGGACTTTGAACAACCTATCGCAGAGCTCGAAGCAAAAATTGAAGAGCTGCGTTATGTTGGCTCGGACGCTGAAATTAACATCACTGATGAAATCACACGACTGCAATCAAAAAGTCGTGAGCTTACCGAATCGATCTTCTCCGGGTTGAAGTCAGCACAGGTTTCGCAATTAGCGCGTCATCCACAGCGTCCTTATTTCCTGGATTATGTTAGTCGCATCTTTACTGAATTTGAAGAGCTGCATGGAGATCGTACTTTTGCTGATGACAAGGCAATCGTTGGCGGCATGGCACGCTTTAATGACAAGCCGGTCATGCTCGTTGGTCAACAAAAGGGTCGAGATACCAAAGAAAAAGTACAACGCAATTTTGGCATGCCTCGTCCAGAAGGTTATCGCAAGGCCTTGCGTTTATTTGAAATGGCAGAGCGTTTTAAGTTACCTATTTTTACATTTATTGATACGCCAGGTGCATATCCTGGTGTTGGCGCAGAAGAGCGTGGTCAGAGTGAAGCTATTGCCAGAAATCTTTTTGTGATGTCGAAATTAAAGACACCTATTATTAGCACCGTTATTGGTGAAGGTGGCTCCGGTGGTGCTTTAGCCATAGGTGTTTGTGATCGTTTGTTAATGTTGCAGTACAGTACGTACTCCGTTATCTCACCTGAAGGTTGTGCTTCTATTTTGTGGAAGAGTGCTGAAAAGGCCTCTGAGGCAGCAGAGGCGATGGGTCTGACAGCACCACGTTTGAAAGAACTGGGTTTAGTCGATCGTATGGTGAGCGAGCCACTAGGTGGCGCGCATCGCGATATTGAGGCCATGACGAGCACCTTAAAGAGCGATTTACATGAAACACTGGAGACACTGGAAGCTTTGCCTTTGGATAAGTTGCTTGAAGAACGTTATCAACGTTTAATGAGTTACGGTAATTATACTGAGTAAGCACACATTTGAACCAGCTTGATAAATTGCACCACAGAGGACACGGAGGTACACAGAGAAAAAAGTTATTTTTAAACATCTATTATTGTTTACATATTGATACTTAGTTTAAATATGAAGCTTGGTGTTTTTATTTATACCTCTGTGATCCCCCGTGTCCTCTGTGGTAAATCTTCTGAATATAGCTGGCCCTATTTACGCTCATGACATTTAACTCTGCGCAACTTCTATCAACTCTGGCGCAGCATCCAAAGCCTAAAGCCTATTGGGTTGCCTATAGCGGCGGCCTTGACTCAACGGTTTTATTGCACTCGTTAGTAAATGCAGGTGATGCTTTACAGGCTGAGGCAAAGGCAGTTCATGTAAATCATGGATTGCAGAAAGAAGCCAAAGACTGGGAACAACACTGTCAGCATTTTTGTAAATCGCTTAATGTACCTTTGATGTCCTTAAGCGTTAATGTGGATAAAAAATCTGGCGAGGGTATTGAAGCCACTGCACGTAATGAACGTTATATGGCATTTGGATCTATCATGAATAAAGGAGATGTGCTTTGTTTAGCGCATCACCAGAATGATCAAGCCGAGACATTGTTGTTGCAATTGTTGCGTGGTGCTGGTGTTGCCGGTATGTCGGCAATGCCCGAGGCAAAACCGTTTGCAGACGGTTTGATGTTACGGCCTTTGCTCCCATTTTCGCGAGCTGATTTAGAGAACTATGCAAATCAACACAACTTAAAATGGATTGAAGACCCTTCAAACGAACAAATTTCTTTTGATCGTAATTATCTGCGTCATGAAGTGATGCCAGTCATTCAGCAACGCTGGGTGGCAGCAAGTAGAACCCTGGCGCGTGGGGCTGCACATATGGCTGAGGCCAACGATTTGCTCGCAGAAGTAGCAGAGCAGGACTGGTTGGCAATATCAGAGGCGGATGATCGTTGTATGTCGATTTCTGGTTTGCAAAAACTGTCCCTGTCACGGCAGCGTAATGTGATGCGCTTCTGGCTTAACAAAATTAACAAAGCTCCAGTTCCGGATACACAACGCTTAGGGCAAATTTTTAATGAGGTTGTTGAAGCAGCGGACGATGCTGAGCCGTGTCTTCAATGGCAGGGAATTGCGATCCGGCGCTATCGCCAGACACTGTATGTGACGGCGAGTGAATTGCCACAAGCCGAAGCATTGGTTTGGAATTTATCGAAGCCGCTGTCGATTCCCCTACTCGGGTTTTGTTTACACACAGAGCAATTAGACATTGATGGTCTGGATGCGGGCCTGGTGGGTCAAAAAGGCATACGTATCGATTTCCGCCATGGTGGCGAAACCTGCCAACCTGCTGGACGGGGTGGTCAAAGACATGAATTAAAAAAGTTGATGCAGGAGTGGGGTATTCCACCCTGGCAACGTGAACGCGTACCACTCTTATATGTGGGGAATACAATAGCCGCCGTGGTGGGCTATTGTGTTTGTGAAGGCTTTGCTGCAGCAGCCGGAGTGCCGGGAATTGGTATAAAAATCGAGGATTTATCCCGTGGCAGCATTGCAACAGCAGGCGAAAACAACGACAATAGTCAGGACTGAGTCGCTGCACATTTCATTGGTACAGCAACCTCATTTGAGGTCTCGCAGTCATTAAGCAACGCTATTTTTCACCCCAACCAGCAAAGCGATCAATGACGAAGTTTGTATTTATAACAGGTGGTGTTGTGTCCTCCCTTGGTAAGGGCATTGCTTCCGCCTCCCTGGCTGCTTTACTCGAAACCCGGGGCATGAAAGTCACCCTCCTTAAGCTCGATCCCTATATCAATGTTGACCCAGGCACCATGAGTCCGTTTCAACATGGCGAGGTTTTTGTCACCGAGGACGGAGCCGAGACCGATCTGGACCTGGGGCACTACGAGCGTTTTGTTCGCACGACGATGACGCAAAAGAACAACTTCACGACGGGGCGCGTATACGAAAACGTTATCCGCAAAGAACGTCGCGGTGATTATCTTGGCGGCACAGTACAGGTCATTCCACATATTACCGATGAGATTATTGAGCGAGTGCATGCAGGTGCTGAGGGATATGATGTTGCCATGGTCGAGATTGGCGGCACGGTGGGTGATATTGAATCACTGCCATTTCTAGAAGCGATTCGTCAAATGAGGGTGACGTTGGGGCATGACAATGCCTTGTTTATGCATTTAACGCTTTTGCCTTATATCCCGACTGCTGGTGAAATAAAAACCAAACCGACACAGCACTCGGTTAAAGAATTACGTTCCATTGGTATTCAGCCTGATATCTTATTATGTCGTGCGGACCGTCCGATTCCTGAAGATGAAAAACGTAAAATCGCATTGTTTACTAATGTTGAGGCGCGAGCGGTCATTGAGTGCCTGGATGTGGATAGCATTTACAAGATCCCTTCGTTATTGAATCAACAGCATCTCGATGACATTGTTGTGGATAAATTAGGTCTACAGGCACCTCCTGCAGATCTTACTGAATGGGATCGCGTTGTTGAATGGCAAATGAATCCTGAAAGTGAAGTGACTGTTGCCATGGTAGGCAAGTACATGGATCTAACAGAGGCTTATAAGTCACTTTCAGAATCCCTTATTCATGCCGGTATTCAGACACGTACGAAAGTTAAAATTCAGTATGTTGATGCAGAGCAAATTGAAAAAGATGGCGCCGGTTGTCTGGGTAATGTCGACGCCATTTTAGTACCAGGCGGTTTTGGTGAGCGTGGCGTAGAAGGTAAAGTCGCTACCGTTAAATATGCACGTGAAAACAAAATTCCATACCTGGGGATTTGTCTGGGAATGCAGGTTGCCGTGATCGAGTATGCACGTCATCTTGCCGGGTTACCTAAAGCCAATAGTACTGAATTCGATCGCAGTACACCTGATCCCGTTATTGCTTTAATCACGGAATGGATTACGGCTGATGGTGCTGTCGAAAAACGTGATGACTCTTCTGACATCGGCGGTACAATGCGTTTAGGTGGACAGGAGTGTCGGTTAAAACCCGATACCCGCGTTCATGATCTTTATGGCAAAGACGTTATTGTTGAACGCCATCGTCATCGCTACGAATTTAATAATAACTATCTTGATGCATTACAAAACGCAGGTCTGGTGATTTCTGGTAAGTCGATGGATGATGCGTTAGTCGAGGTTGTTGAAATTGCGGATCACCCCTGGTTTGTGGCTTGTCAATTTCATCCGGAATTTACTTCAACACCACGCGATGGACATCCGCTATTTAGTGGTTTTGTGAAAGCCGCTCGCGAGAAACGTGAGATGAAACAACTCAGGGCTGCTAACGAATGAAACTTTGTGGTTTTGAGGCAGGACTTGAATATCCTTTATTTCTGATCGCGGGCCCCTGTGTCATCGAATCAGAACAACTGGCATTGGAAACCGCTGGCAAGTTAAAGCTGATTACCGATGATTTAAGTATACCTTTTATATATAAGTCTTCGTTTGATAAAGCCAATCGCACATCAGCGAATAGCTTTCGTGGTTTAGGCTTGGAAGAGGGTTTACGTATCCTGCAAAAGGTTAAAGATGAGATTGGCGTACCCGTCTTAACGGATGTGCATGAAGATACTCCACTGGATGAAGTTGCCTCGGTTGTTGATGTCATGCAGACACCCGCATTTTTGGCAAGGCAAACAAACTTTATTCAGAACGTTGCCCGACAAGGTATACCGGTGAATATTAAGAAGGGTCAATTTCAGGCACCGTGGGATATGCAGCATGTTGTCGAAAAGGCCCGTGCCGTTGGCAACGATCAAATCATGGTTTGTGAACGTGGTGCTTCGTTTGGCTACAACACACTGGTTTCCGATATGCGCAGTCTGGCCGTAATGCGTGAGACACAATGTCCGGTAGTATTTGATGCAACACATTCGGTACAACAACCGGGCGGACAGGGTGGTACTTCCGGTGGGCAACGGGAGTTTGTTCCTGTTCTGGCACGTGCGGCAGTGGCCGCAGGTATCTCAGGTATTTTTATGGAAACCCATCCTGATCCTGCAAAAGCCTTAAGCGATGGCCCGAACGCCTGGCCGCTAAATTTAATGTCGAAATTATTGGAAACCCTGAAAGCCATTGATACGCAAGTGAAACAGGATGGTTTTCTTGAAATGAATATTTAGTGGTAACAATTAACATCTCGTCATTCCGGAAAGCTCGAAGAGCTTATCCGGAATCCAGAATATAATAATTGGATTCCAGTCTTCGCGGGAATGACGAAAACAAAGAATGTTTTGGAAATTAATTAACAAGAGAGATAATGAATAAATGGCAAGCACTGTAATTGAAAATATTATTGGTCGTGAAATTATTGATTCACGTGGTAACCCGACGGTTGAAGCTGATGTTGTTTTAGCGGATGGCACTGTAGGACGTGCCGCTGTGCCTTCTGGCGCATCAACGGGTGCACGCGAAGCGATTGAGCTGCGTGATGATGATGCCAAACGTTTTGGTGGTAAGGGCGTGCTAAAAGCCGTTGGCCATATTAATAACGAAATTAAAACTGCCTTGCTTGGTAAAGAAGCCACTGATCAAAAAATGATTGATCAGACAATGCTGGATCTGGACGGCACTGAAAATAAAAGTCATCTGGGTGCGAATGCCTTACTGGCAGTTTCAATGGCTTGCGCTCGTGCTGCGGCAAAATCTCAGGGTAAACCTTTGTATGTTTATCTGGATCAGGGTAATGGTTTTAAAATGCCCGTGCCGATGATGAATATCATTAATGGTGGCGAACATGCCAACAATAGCATCGACATGCAGGAATTTATGATCATGCCGGTTGGTGCACCTAGCATTAATGAAGCTCTTCGTTATGGTGCAGAGGTTTTTCATGCACTTAAATCTGTATTGAATGACAAAGGTCTGAATACGGCAGTCGGTGATGAAGGCGGTTTTGCTCCGGACCTGCCGTCCAATGAATCAGCGATTGAAGTCATTCTTGAAGCGATTGCCAAAGCAGGTTACAAAGCCGGCGAAGATATTATGATTGCTATCGATGCGGCAAGTAGTGAATTTTACAAAAATGGTAAATATGAACTAACGTCCGAAGGCAAGAGCCTGAGTTCTGAAGAGTTAATTGATATTTTCGCCGACTGGTGTGAAAAATATCCCATTATCAGTATCGAAGACGGTATGGCTGAAGATGACTGGGATGGCTGGAAAAAACTGACGGATCGCCTGGGTAAGAAAGTCCAGCTTGTAGGTGATGACCTGTTTGTCACCAACACTAAAATTTTCAAGGAAGGCATTGATAAGAAGATCGGTAACTCGATTTTAATCAAGGTTAATCAGATCGGCACACTGACCGAAACGCTGGAAGCGATGGCAATGGCACGTAAAGCAGGTTATACAGCGGTCGTATCACACCGCTCGGGTGAGACCGAAGATACGACGATTGCGGACCTGGCTGTGGCGACAGGTGCAGGCCAGATTAAGACTGGCTCAATGTCACGTTCAGATCGTGTTGCCAAGTATAACCAGTTGATTCGTATCGCCGAGATGTTGGGCGAAGATGCACATTTCCCTGGCCGAGAAGCCTTCTATAATATAAAAGGCTAGGAATTGATTTTGTCATTTTGAAGATTAAGGATAACAACGGATGACATGCGACTATTGATACTGACATTGGTGGGACTGTTTGCACTACTACAGTATGACCTGTGGTTTGGGGAATCCAGTCTTCCTGATTTGTGGCAATTACAGCAAAGCATCGAACAACAACATAAAGACAATCAGTCCCTTAAAGAACGAAATGCAAGCCTTGAAGCAGAGGTCACCGACCTAAAACAAGGCTTGCATGCTATCGAAGAACGGGCACGTAGCGAACTGGGCATGGTTAAAAAGGGTGAAGTGTTTATTCAGGTGATTGATTAAATATAACGGAACTCTTCATGCCAACTATCTCAACTACATCAAGCGAAACTTTGTGGGCTGTCATCCCGGCAGCGGGTGTGGGCCGTCGTATGCAATCTGACATTCCTAAACAATATCTTAAACTGCAAGGTCGTACAGTGCTGGAACAAACTGTGCATCGACTTTCTGTTATTGCAGAAATCCAAACAATCGTGATTGCCATTTCTGAAGATGATGCATATTGGTCTGATCAACAGTTTGATGTGCCGCAAAACATTATTCGAACCAATGGAGGAAAAGAGCGTTGTTATTCAGTGCTCAATGCCTTGCAGGTGATACAGGAACAGGGCGCTGCGCCAGAAGATTGGGTGCTGGTGCATGATGCTGCGCGTCCTTGTGTTAGGCATACTGACATTGAAGTCTTAATCAGAAATGTCATGACCAGTGGGCAGGGTGGTCTTTTGGCAATGCCTGTACGTGATACGATGAAACAGTCAGACAGTAATCAAAATGCAGAACAGACGGTTGACCGCGCAAGACTCTGGCATGCTTTAACACCCCAAATGTTTCGCCTGGGTGAATTACAGACCGCATTAATAAATGCATTAAACGATCATTATCTGGTTACCGATGAAGCCTCCGCCATGGAATATGCAGGGCAGCGTCCATCCTTAATCGAAGGCCATAGCGATAATATCAAAATAACACGGCCTGAAGATTTGGCTTTGGCGCAATTTTATTTGCAACATCAGGATACTGAAACGATCACAATGGATGATGGGGGATAGCTATACGCTTTGTACTGTTATCAGGTTATGTGTAGGAGCGGCGTCTCGCCGCGATTTAACTATTTATAAAAACATCGCGGCGTGACGCCGCTCCTACAGAAAATTAAATTTATTTATTTGTTGAGAATAATATGAATATACGAATAGGCCAAGGCATTGACGCGCATCGTTTTAAAGAAGGCGGCAAGCTGGTCATCGGTGGTGTCGACATTCCGCACACGCATGGTATGGAGGCGCACTCCGACGGAGACGTACTTATTCATGCTTTATGTGATGCGATATTAGGTGCTCTTGGTGAAGACGATATTGGCAAACATTTTCCTGATACAGATCAAAAATTTAAAAGTATCGATAGCCGTATTTTATTACGCGAAGTTGTTAAATTGATGCAGGCTAAAGGTTATCAACTTGGTAATGCTGATATGACGATTGTTGCCCAGGCACCCAAAATGGCTCCACATCTTGAAGTAATGCAGAATAATCTGGTAGCTGATCTGCAGGTGGATATCGGGAGTATCAACATCAAAGCAACCACCACAGAAACCATGGGTTTTACGGGACGTAGAGAGGGAATAGCCGCCATGGCAGTTGTCATTATCACCGCATAACCACGTCATAACGACTAAAGTTTAGTACCTTAGTACCGATATATTCTTCCATACCTTGCATGGAATCGGGGGCGGCCAGATACCCCTTAATATCGCAAGTATTTGGAGAATATCATGTCATCGCAAGACTCAAATAATTCAGGAAATCAGGATAACCACCTGGAACTTTTGTTGTTTCATCTCCATGGTGAACAGCGATTTGGTATTAATGTACTAAAAGTAAGTGAAGTTATTCCTTGTCCTACATTAACTAAATTACCCGACAGTCATGCTTCTGTTCGCGGTGTTGCCACCCTTCGTGGTGAGTCCATTTCCGTAGTTGATCTGTCTCAGGCGATAGGTCGGGGGCGACTGGATAAGGAAGGCGACTGCAATGGCTCTGTGATAGTCACTGAAATCAATCGAACTAAGCAGGGATTCCTGGTTGACAGGGTTGACCGTATTGTTATGCGTGACTGGAAGGATGTCTTACCTCCACCTAAGGGTTTGGGTTCGAGAAGCTATGCCTCTGGTGTTACTCAGGTCGAAGAGGAACTTATCCAAATCCTTGATGTAGAACGTATCATGGGTGAGGTGAATCATGCGCCGGTTACGATATCAGAAGGATTGGCGAGCGAAATTCCGGATGAAGCGCGTCATCAACGCATGTTAGTTGTAGATGACTCCGCTATGGCTAGGTCACAGATAATAAAGACCCTGGAGCAGTTACAGGTCCCTTATGTTACGGCGAATGATGGAAAAGAAGCATTAGAGCTGTTGAAAAAGGCCAATGCGACAGATGCCGATCCTGGTGGACGCATTAATTTTATTCTATCTGATATCGAGATGCCTGAAATGGATGGCTACAGCCTGACGAAGGCGCTGCGCCAGGACAGCGAATTAAGTCATCTCTATATTCTCTT
>Ga0316204_10004928_pt1 | contig 23036 bp, 20 predicted proteins | sample 6monrhotite_MG_2_FD_205661 | JGI IMG/M metagenome (GOLD analysis project Ga0316204, IMG submission 205661) | Microbial mat bacterial communities from mineral coupon in-situ incubated in ocean water Damariscotta River, Maine, United States -... | ecosystem: Environmental > Aquatic > Marine >... | reverse complement strand
TGTTCCGCGCGGTTCATGTCGATCGGCGCGGATTTGCCGAAATCGGTCAGAACCGGCGTGACACCCAGGTGCCGTGCGTGATCCGCCCAGCCTTCGCCAAAGCGCCCGGTCGACAGGACCACCGCCGTATCACCGCGCCGGAACACGTTGCAATTCGCGGCCTCCCACGTGGCGTGACCGTTGCCGATGTAGATGGCCGCGTTATGCCGGGTGCCCGCCAGGGCCTTCAAGTCCGGCCACAGCGAAGCTGTCATGTCCAACAGCTCCCCGTCGTAGATGTTGGGGGCCGCGCGGTGCATCGCGTTCAGCACGCGGTCGGGCATGACCGACGGGCCCGGGGTTGCCAGATAGGCGCGGCCATTGGCGAAAGTCATGCGAAGCACTCCTGAACATGTGCAGAATCGCGGGAACCATAGGCCGGGCAAATTGGGGCGTCAATCAAGCTTCGGGGGACTGTCCAACAGGCACAGGTGGGCTTATATCTGGCGGCAAGGAGACCCTTATGACCGCATCTGATCTTGCTGCCGAAGCCCGCTGCGCCCCGGCCCCCGCCCGCGCGATTTTGCGTGTGGAAGGGGCTGATCATGCGGCCTTTTTGCAGGGGCTGGTTACGCAAGATGTGGCTCGCGTCGCACGGGACGGCATTGCCTATAGCGCGCTGTTGTCACCGCAGGGCAAATTGCTGGCAGATTTCTTTCTGGTGCAGGCCGACGGGGCGATCTTGATCGACGCAGCCGAGGGGGTGGCGGACGATCTGGTCAAGCGGCTCAGCATGTTCAAGCTGCGGTCCAAGGTGGATCTTGCGCGGGTTGATCTTCCTGTGACACGTGGCACGGGCCCGGCGCCCGCCGGGGCGTTGACCGATCCCCGCGATCCGGCGATGGGTTGGCGGCTTTACGGCGCGGCATTGACGCAAGGAGAGGCCCCGGTTTGGGACGCGCTGCGCGTCGCCGCCCGGGTGCCGGAAACCGGGGTCGAGTTGCAGATCGGCGACAGCTATATCCTGGAGATGGGGTTCGAGCGCCTGAACGGCGTCGATTTTCGCAAGGGCTGTTATGTCGGGCAAGAGATCATTGCCCGAATGCACCACAAGACCGAGTTGCGCCGCCGTTTGATGCAGGTTCATGTGTCCCAGCCGGTGCCCGTCGGAACGCAGGTCTTGACCGCCGACGGCAAGGACGCAGGCAACGTTTTCACCCAAGCCGGTGAGCTGGGGCTTGCCCATTTGCGGGTTGAACGGGCGCAGGGCGTGCTGCGCGCCGGGGACGCGCAACTTGAGGTCACGGGCGACTGAGGCCTAAACATTCATCAGCAGGTGTTCACGTTCCCACGGGCTGATGACCGATTGAAATTCGGTGTATTCGTGCCGTTTGACGGCGGCATACAGGGCTGAAAACTCTGCGCCCAGCACCTCGATCAGGGCCTCATCCTGTTCGAACATGTCGATCGCATCGCCCAGCGTCAGCGGCAATTCATCCTCGCCCATATAGGCGTTGATGCGGCATTCGGCGCGTGGTTGTTTTTGTTCTTTCAGGCCCAGATACCCGCAGGCCAATGACGCGGCGATGCCCAGGTAGGGGTTGCAATCCATCCCGGCCAGACGGTTTTCGACGCGCCGCGCGGAGGGCGGGGAAATCGGAACGCGCAGACCCGTCGTGCGGTTGTCGCGCCCCCATTCCAGGTTGATCGGTGCCGCGAAGTCCGGAACATAGCGCCGGTAGCTGTTCACATAGGGGGCCAGAAGCGCCACCGCGCCCGGCAGGTGGTTCTGCATCCCGGCGATGAAATGCAGGAAAGCCGGGGTTTCGCCGTCATCCGGGCCGGTAAAGATGTTCTGGCCGGATTTGATGTCGATCACCGAATGATGCATGTGCATCGCCGATCCCGGTTCGCCCTCGATCGGTTTGGCCATGAAGGTGGCAAAACAATCGTGGCGCAGCGCGGCCTCGCGGATCATGCGCTTGAAATAGAAGATCTGGTCGGCCAGATCGACCGGATCGCCATGCGCCAGGTTGATTTCCACCTGACCTGCGCCGCCTTCCTGCAGAATTCCGTCGATCTCCAGGCCCATGTCCTCGGCAAAGTCATAGATGTCGTCGATCACCTTGCCGTATTCATCGACCGCCGACATGGAGTAGGCCTGCTTGCCCGCAGCCTTGCGCCCGGAACGCCCCATGGGCGGCACGATGGGCATGTTTGGGTCGGTGTTGCGGGCGACGAAGAAGAATTCCATCTCTGGCGCGACCACCGGTTTCAGCCCCTCGTTGGCGTAAAGGTCCAGCACATGTTTCAACACGTTGCGCGGTGCCGTCGGGTGGGGGTCGCCTTTCTGGGTCTTCGCGTCATGGATCACCTGCAAGGTGATATCGGCGGTCCAGGGGGCGGCGGTTGCGGTGTTCATATCCGGCACCAGAATCATATCCGGTTCCTGATATTCGTCTTCACCACCCGGAGCGTCGGCCCATTCGCCGGTGATGGTTTGCAGGAAAATCGTTGTCGGCAGGTAGAAATGCGTCTGCTTGTCGAATTTGAATGCCGGCATCGCCTTGCCGCGCGCCACGCCTGCGATATCAGGCACGATGCATTCGACTTCATCCAATCGGCGCCCGTCAATATACGTGCGGGCGGCTTCGGGGATCTTGCTTCGCCATTCGGTCATGGGGTTCCCTTTGGGGTCTGGCAGTGGGGGCAGCGGGCAGATCACGCGGCCTGTGGCGTGCCTTTGAAAAAAGCTGCGATCTGCGCGGCAATTGCGGCGTTGTCGTTGGAGTGATCCAACCGCGCACGCGCCGTATTCAGCAAGTCATCGGGCACCACACCCTTGCCGCGATGCTGGATCAACCCGTCGATGAAGTCACTTTGCATCTCAGGGTGCGGTTGGACGGATAGCCCGGTGTCCCCGTATGCCAAGGCGGCATGGGTGCAAAATGGCGAGGAGGCCAAGGTGCGCGCACCTTCGGGTGGGTCGATCACCTGGTCCTGGTGCCAGGCGTTCAAGCGCAGGGGCGTTCCGGCGAAGTCATAGTCGGTCAGGCCAACGGACCAGCCGTCTTTGAATTTTTCGACCTTGCCGCCCAGGGCCTTTGCCATGATCTGATGGCCAAAGCACACGCCGGCCACTTTGACGCCGGCTTTCAGCGCATCCCGGATGAACTGTTCCAATGGCGGTATGAAGGGATGGTCCTCGTAAACTCCGTGCCGCGAGCCGGTGATCAGCCAGGCGTCGCAGTCGCTGACGCTGGCGGGAAACTCCATATCCACCACACGGTAGACCTGAAATTCAAATCCGTACCCGTCCAGAAAACGCTGGAACAGATCGGGGTAATCGCCGGCAGGGATCAACGGTTCGGGGGCGTAGCCGGTTTGCAAAAGTCCGATTTTCATTTTGGTGCTCTATTGGGGCGGCTTAAACGGTGTCCAGATACAGTTCGACCACCTCTTCGGGGGCCAGTTCATGCATATAGCGGATTTCCTGGCGCTTGGTGCGCACCAGGTTTTCGATCAGTTCGGGCGTGAAAATGCGCGCCATCTCGGGCGAGGTGGCAAAGGCATCGACGGCTGTAGGCCAGGTTGTGGGCAGTTGCGGCAAGTCCAACTGATAGGCGTTGCCGGTGACAGGATCAGGTGGGGTCAGCCCGTCTTCGATGCCCAGCAGCGCGGACCCAAGAACGCCTGCCATCATCAAATAGGGGTTGATGTCGCCGCCTGCCACCCGGTGCTCAATACGCCGTGCCTTGCGGTTGCCGGACGGAATGCGCAGGGCCGACGTGCGGTTTTCATACGCCCAGGCGATGCCGCTGGGCGCGTGGTTTCCGGGCACGAAACGCTCATAGCTGTTGGCGTGGGGCGCCAGCAGCAGCATGGAGCCGGGCATGGCCTTCATGCACCCCGCCACCGCGTTGCGCAGCAGGTCCGATCCCTTGGCCGTGCCATCGTCGAACAGGTTGTTTTCCTCGGCATCGTTCATCGAAAAATGCATGTGCATTCCGTTGCCGGGCCAGTCTGGATACGGTTTGGCCATGAAACTGGCGGCGAACCCGTGCTTGCGCGCGATGCCCCGCACCAGTTGCTTGAAAAGCCAGGTATCGTCGGCGATTTTCATCACATCGTCGGAATGCAGCAGGTTGATTTCGAATTGGCCGATCCCGGCCTCGGAAATCGCCGTGTCAGCGTCGATATCCATCGCCTCACATGCGTCATACAGATCGGTGAAAAACACGTCGAACGCGTCCAGCGCGCGCAATGCCAAGGTGTCTGCCCCCGGTCGCCGCTTGCCCGAACGTGGCGAGGGCGGAACGCGCAGTTCACGCCCCGAATCGTCGATCAGGTAGAATTCCAGCTCGGTCGCGCAGACCGGGAACAGGCCACGCTCGTGAAACCGGCGCACGACATTGGCCAGCGCGTGCCGCGGGTCGCCCTCGAACGGTTTGCCGGTGTCGTGGAACATCCACAGCGGCAGCAGCGCGGTTGGCGCTTCCAGCCAGGGCATCGGCAAAAAACCGCGGTCGGTGGGCTTGAGGACCCCGTCCACATCGCCGGATTCGAACACCAGCGGGCTGTCTTCGATGTCTTCGCCCCAGATATCCAGGTTCAACACGGAATAGGGAAAGCGTGTGCCTTCCTTGACGATCTTGTCGGCAAACCGCACCGGCACGCGTTTGCCACGGGCCTGGCCATTCAAATCGACAGCGGCAACGCGGATGGTTCGAACATTGGGATTGTGGCGCAACCAGTCGCGCATGAGACACCTGTGGTTTTGCGACCGGTCCGGCACGGGGACGGGCGGTCAGAGGGAAAGAAATGGCGCGGAATACCGGGGATTATCCCGACTGTGTGGCGCTCAGAAATTGTTGAAGCCGGGCCGATTTTGTCGCGCCAAACAGGGCGTCTGGCGGTCCTTCTTCTTCGATCAGCCCTTGATGCAGGAAGATGACGTGATCGGACACATCCGCCGCCAGCCGCATATCGTGGGTGACGATCAACATGGTGCGCCCTTCATCGGCCAGCGCCTTGATCACGCGCACCACCTCTTGCTCCAGTTCCGGATCCAGCGCTGACGTGGGTTCGTCGAACAACAAGGCGCGCGGTTCCATGCACAAAGCACGGGCGATTGCCGCGCGCTGTTGTTGCCCGCCGGACATCTGCGCCGGATAAACAGCGGCCTTGTCGCCGATCCCGACCTTGTCCAGCAGCGCGCGCGCCCGTTCCTCAACCTGGGCCTTGGGTTGTTTCAGGGCGGTGAGCGGGGCCTCCATGACGTTTTGCAGCACTGTCATGTGCGACCACAAATTGAAGTTCTGGAACACCATGGAAAGATTGGTGCGGATACGCGCCACCTGACCGCGGTCCGCCGGTTGCCGGTTTAGCCCCGCGCCTTTCCAGCGCACGGCTTCGCCTTCAAACAGGATTTCGCCTTGTTGGCTGTCTTCCAGCAGGTTGCAGCACCGCAGCAAGGTGGATTTGCCAGACCCGGACGAGCCGATCAGAGAAATCACCTGCCCCGGATGCGCAGTGACATCGACGCCCTTCAGGACCTCAAGGCTACCGTATGCCTTGTGCAAGCCCTGGATCTCGATCACCGGGACAGCTTCGGCAGAATTAGCGGTTGGCAGAGCGGCCTTTGGGGCGGTCGCAAGGGTCGAGGCAGTCAAAACAGCACCACGATTTTTGATCATATTTCCGCAGTAGGCGCGAATTTTCCGACAAATGCAATGACCGAGAGAGGGAATTCCGGGCCTGAAGTGTCGTCGTCCTTGCGGAATATTTGCGTTTGCCCAGTGGTCTTTGCTTTCGGGCTATCCACGAAATCGGTGTTGCAGCGTGGGCGTTATCAGTGCGGCCAGCGCAAAGCCGGTCACAAAGCCGCCCAGATGGGCCTGCCAGGCCAGCATGCCCGCGACCATGAAATACAGCAGCACGTTCATCACGATCAGGCCAAGCAGCAGCCGGCCGACGGGTCCCAGGCTGGCCCCAACCGCCCGGCGGCGCTGCATGTCCCAGAACATCGTCGCGCCGAACAGCCCGAACACCGCACCCGATGCGCCCAACATCGGCGCGTCACCGGGCGCCAAAAGGGCATAAATTGCGGCGCCGCCGATCGAGGACAATACAAACAGCAGCAAGAACCCGCCCTGACCCAACCGCAGAACGGTTTCCCGCCCCAGGTGCAGAAGGATCAACATGTTGAACAACATGTGCAGGAAACTGCCGTGCAAAAAGGCGTAAGTGACGAACATGGTGACATGCTGGCCCTTGAACGCCGGTGTCCAGCCATTCAGCAGGCCAGGCCAGAACGCGCCATAGATCATGGCTGTATTGCGCAAGCGGCCAAGCCCGAACAGGGGCAGCCCCAACAAGGTAAAGGCGGCCTCAAGAAACGCGCAGGTGCCAACGATCCAAAGCAGGACGGGCGCGTGGCGTTGCAAGGCGGATGGCGGCGTGCTCATGCGCAAGCTTTCGCAGTATGAGCAGAGCCACGCAAGCCCATCAAAAGTATCACGTCAGGATCAATAGCCAGTGGCGTTCAGCACGACACCGAAGGTCGAAGCGATGATCTGCAGGTCCAGCCGGGCGCTGAGGCGTTGGGCGTAGCGCAGATCCAGCGTGGCGCGCAAATCAAACGATTCCTCGTTGCGCGCCGTGACCTGCCACAGACCTGTCAGGCCGGGCCGCAAGCCCAGATAGGCCTGCGGGTGGCGATACATTGGCATTTGGTCAGGCAGCATTGGGCGCGGGCCAACCAGGCTCATTTCGCCTTTGATCACGTTGATGATTTGCGGCAGCTCGTCCATCGACGTTTTGCGCAGCAGCCGCCCGATGGGCGTGATGCGCGGATCGTTCTTCATCTTTTGGGTCAGGTCCCATTCTGCACGCAGAACCGGATCACGGTCCAGGCACTCGGCAAGCTGCTTGTCCGCGTCCCGCACCATGGTCCGCAGTTTCCACATGCGAAACCGGCGCCCGTTCCGGCCCAGGCGCAGTTGCGAATAGAACGGATTGCCGCTTTCGATCCACAGGGCGGCGGCCAGTACGACCAACACAGGCGCCATCAGGACCAACGCCACAGATGCCAGCGCCAGGTCCACGCCGCGTTTGATGGTGGCCGCATATGCGCCATCCAAAGCCGGCAAGGCAACTTGGATCCGTGCCGTCGGGCGCGTGGCCCGGAAAGGCTGGCTCCAGGCGGAGTTTTCGTCCGAAGCTGGCAGAGGGCCAAGATCGACCCCCGTCAGATCGGGAAGCGCACGATAATGCAGTGTCATAGCAGCACCCAACTGGTTCCAGGGCCGGCTCACCTCCCCCCCAGGAAACGGACCGACACAGTTTCGACATGGTTTAGACACCTTCCGGCCGCGCGAGAAACATTTTGAGGACAGATCGCCTCAAATCGGCTGTAAATTGTTTGTTTCCAATTCTGTAGCTAATCAATCCGTCGCGAATTGCGTCGCATCCTGCAACGAATTTGCGGGGATTGAGGGTATCGTTTCCGGGCCAGAAACAATTCAGCGGATCAGCCGAAAATCAGCGCAATTGGGAAATGCACCTATGGAGGGTTTGGCGTGAGAAGAATCAACTCAAAGGAGCAATTCGAATCGCGCGCGCCGGCAATTGTGTTAAGATTTGCCGCGAAAGCGCCGCATGATTTTGGTATTGTCGTCAAAGTTGACCTATATCACCGCCCATGACTTCGAACGAAAACGAGCCCCGCCGCGACGGCATGGGCAACGCCCTTTAACAACGGACCCGGCATGACGCAGGCCTTGAGCTATTATCTGGATCACTTCGGCCTGCGCGAGCGCCCGTTTGCGCTTGCGCCGGATCCTGAATATATCTTCTGGTCGCCCGAACATCGGGGCGCCTATGCGATGCTGGATTATGGTTTGAGCACGCGCGCGCCGATCACCTTGCTGACAGGTGAAATCGGGGCGGGGAAAACGACGCTGGTGCACCACTTCATCGACAGTCTGGATGACGACGTGACGATCGGCATGATTTCGAACGCGCGCCCGGGTGTGAATGACGTTCTGCGCCGGGTTTGCGCTGCTCTCAGCCTTGAGGTGCCGCAAGGCGTTGACAGTTCTGATCTGTTTTCGGTCATCCAGACGTTCCTGCTGGCCCAGCATCAAGACGACAAACGCGTGCTGTTGGTCATCGACGAGGCGCAGAACCTGAACCGCGATGCGCTGGAAGATCTGCGCATGCTGACAAACATCAACGCCGGGCGCGACGAGGTGCTGCAACTGCTTCTGGTCGGCCAGCCGGAACTGCGCAACATGGTCCGACGCCCCGACCTGATGCAATTCGCGCAACGCGTGGCCGCCAGCTATCACCTGCCACGTCTGGATGCCGCCGCGACTGGCGGTTACATCGCCTCGCGCATTCGGCAGGCAGGCGGCAACCCCGGCATCTTCAGCCGTCAAGCCGCCGAGATGATCCACGAGGCCACCAACGGCGTGCCCCGGCTGATCAACCAACTGTGCGATCTGACGCTGACCTATGCGTATGCGGCGGAAATGAAGATGGTGAAGCGGGAAGTCGTGGCGCAGGTGTTGCGCGACGGCGTGTTTTTCGGCGCGCAGGGCGGATTGGACGCCTGAGCAGCCTGTTCACCCGCGTTCCAGCGGGCGCGGGCTTGACTTCGGCCTGCTGACACGGTGTATCCGGGCCAACCTTTTTCCCCGACCACGGAGCCCGTGATGCACGCTTATCGCAGCCAAACCTGCGCCGACCTGAATGCCGAGCATGTCGGCCAGACAGTCCGTCTTTCCGGTTGGGTGCACCGCGTGCGCGACCACGGCGGCATCCTGTTCATCGACCTGCGTGACCATTATGGCGTGACGCAGGTGCTGTGCGACCCCGACAGCCCGGTGTTCCAGCAGATGGAAAAAGTGCGCTCGGAATGGTGTATCCGTATTGATGGCAACGTAAAGGCGCGCGACCCAGAGTTGGTGAACCCCAAGCTGCCAACCGGCGAGATTGAGGTCTTTGTGCGCGATCTGGAGGTGCTGGGCGCCGCCGAGGAACTGCCGCTGATGGTGTTCGGCGATCAGGAATACCCAGAGGAAACGCGCCTGAAATACCGCTTTCTGGACCTGCGACGCGAAGCGATGCAGCGCAACATGACGCTGCGGTCAGACGTTGTGATGTCGATGCGCAAGCGGATGTGGGACACCGGGTTTCGCGAATATCAAACGCCGATCATCACGGCCTCCAGCCCTGAAGGCGCGCGTGATTTTCTGGTGCCCAGCCGGTTGCATCCGGGCAAGTTCTACGCGCTGCCGCAGGCGCCGCAGCAGTTCAAGCAGCTGATGATGGTCGCCGGGTTCGACAAGTATTTCCAGATCGCGCCGTGCTTTCGCGACGAAGACCCGCGCGCCGACCGCTCGCCCACCGATTTCTACCAGTTGGACATGGAAATGTCCTTTGTCACCCAGCAGGATGTGTTCGACACCATCCAGCCGGTGCTGGCGGGTGTGTTCGAGGAATTCGGTGGCGGCCGCAAGGTGGACACCGATTGGCCGCAGATTTCTTACGCGGATGCGGCGTTGTGGTATGGCACCGATAAGCCCGACCTGCGCAACCCGATCAAGATGCAGGTGGTCTCCGAGCATTTCCGCGACAGTGGGTTTGCGATCTTTGCCAGTTTGCTGGAGCAAGACGGCACCGAGATCCGCGCAATCCCGGCCCCCACCGGCGGCGGGCGCAAGTTCTGCGACCGGATGAACAAATTCGCGCAGGAACAGGGTCTGCCCGGCATGGGGTATATCTTCTGGCGTGATCAGGGCAACGGCATGGAAGCGGCCGGCCCGCTGGCCAAGAATATCGGGCCTGAGCGGACCGAAGCAATTCGCCAGCAACTGGGGCTGGGCGTTGGCGACGCTGCGTTCTTCCTGGCCGGTAAACCCAAGGCGTTCGAAGGCGTCGCTGGCCGGGCCCGCACTGTGATTGGTGATGAGTTGGGGCTGACCGACAAGGACCGGTTTGCCTTTGCCTGGATCGTCGATTTCCCGATCTATGAAAAAGACGCGGAAACCGGGAAGATCGATTTCGAGCATAACCCGTTTTCGATGCCGCAAGGCGGGATGGCGGCGCTGGAGGGGGATCCGTTGGCGGTGCGCGGGTATCAGTATGACCTGGCCTGCAACGGCTATGAACTGGTGTCCGGCGCGATTCGGAACCACCGGCCCGAGATCATGCTCAAGGCGTTCGAGTTGGCCGGATATGGCGCGGAGGAGGTCAAGAACCGCTTTGGCGCGCTGTTCAATGCCTTCCACTATGGCGCCCCGCCGCACGGGGGCTGCGCGGCCGGGATCGACCGGATCGTGATGCTGCTGGCCGACACCGCGAATATTCGCGAGGTCATCATGTTCCCGATGAACCAGCGGGCCGAAGACCTGATGATGAACGCGCCGTCGGATGCGATGAATGAGCAATTGCGCGAATTGCGTTTGCGGGTGCTTCCACCCGAAAGCTGACGCTTTCGGGTGTGACGGCGGGGGCTACGCGCCCCCGCACCCCCCGCCAGAGGGGGGCGCCGCCCCCCTCTGGACTCCCCGGATCAAAGGTTTGAGTATTTGGGGAAAGATGAAATCACAGGGCGGCAGGAGCAGGGTATGAGCGAGTTGATCAATTGGTCCCCGCCACAGCTGCCGCCGCGTATGCCGATCACGGGACGGTATGTGACGCTGGAGCCGTTGAGCCGCGCGCATCTGCCTGGGCTGTTCGCCGCCTATGCCGAGGATGCCGAAGGAGCGATGTGGCGGTATCTGCCGTTAGCGCCGTTTGCAGATCAGGAGGCATATGGCGTGTGGCTGGACGCCGCACGGCTTTCGTTTGATCCATTGCATTTCGCTGTGCGGATGGAAGATGGGCGGCTCGGTGGGAGTTTGTCGCTGATGCGGATCAGCCCATCCGCGGGCAGCATCGAGACGGGTTATCTGACGTTCGCGCCCAGGCTGCAACGCACACGGGAGGCCACTGAAGCTGTGTATCGGTTGATGGAGTGGTCGTTCAACGCCGGATACCGGAGGTTTGAGTGGAAGTGCGACGCTGCCAATTTGCCGTCGCGCCGGGCGGCGCAGCGCTTTGGGTTCAGCTATGAAGGGGTGTTCCGGCAGGCTGCGGTCCTCAAGGGGCGCAACCGGGATACGGCATGGTTTGCTGCCATTGACGCAGAGTGGCCAGACTTGAAAGCGGCGTATGAAACCTGGTTGGATCCCGGCAACTTCGATGGGGCCGGCGTTCAGCGCCAAAGCCTGGCTGGGATGACCGCGGCCATTCTGGCCAGCCGCGACCCGGTTCTGCGCTGATCAGGCGCGGCGCATGGCGATCAGCCACAGCGCCAGCAACCCGACCGAGGCGATGGCATTCCAACTGGCCATGGACAGGCCGAACATCTCCCACGCGACGTCGGTGCAGCGCACGACGGGTGCGGCCAGGATTTGGTCCAGCAGTTGTGAGGCGCTCATGGACGTGATGTCGCCACTGCCCGAACAGGTTTGCGGGCCTTCCCACCATTGGCGCTCTACCCCGGTGTGATACAGCCCCAACCCGGCGGACACGACCATCGTCATGGCGCCAAGAGCCGCGATCCACAGGGCCGGAACAAACCAGGCCACAAGCCCGAGGAGCACGGCCACGACATGGGGCCAGCGTTGCCAGATGCACAGCTCACACGGGGCAAGGCCAACGACGTATTGAAAAAACAGGGCCCCGGCCAGCATGGCAGCAGACCCCAGGCCGGCGAGGCCGGCGACTGTCCAATCTTTCACATGAACCTCACTGCATAAAATCCCGCTCCCAGTACAACGACGAAGATGATCGTCATCAAGCCCAAACGCCGTTCGATGAAATCACGAATGGGTGCACCGAAGCGGTGCAGAAGCCAGGCGACCAGGAAAAATCGGCCTGCGCGGGCAACGATTGCGGTGATGATGAAGGTGCCCAGCGGCAGGCCGGTCCAGCCCGACATGATGGTGATGACCTTGAAGGGAAACGGTGTCAGCCCGGCGATCAGCACCGGCCAGAAGCCAAAATCGTTGAAGCGCTGGCTGAATTCGGCCATCGAATCGGTTTTCCCCAGGGATTCCAGGATCGGTGCCCCCAGGGCCTCGTAGGCCAGTGCACCGATGGCATATCCTGCCAGACCGCCGAGCACCGAGGCCACCGTTGCGACTGCTGCGATGCGGAAGGCGCGGGTGGGGGCGGCGATGATCATGGTGATCATCAGCACATCAGGTGGAATGGGAAAGACCGAAGCCTCGATAAAGGCGACAAAGGCGAGCGCCCACATGGCGCGGGGATGGGCCGCCAGCGACATGGTCCAATCGTACAAAGCTCTGATCATGGTCAATCCTGTTGGTCTTTGGCCTGCTCAACGTGCGCCTGGAAAACTTTGGCGTGGCTTGCCCCACAGAGTTGGGCGCGTCAAGGCCGAGACCCGTTGACCACGCCGCCAGAGCAAGCTAAATCGCGGGTGTGCCCGAGTGGCGGAACGGTAGACGCAGGGGATTCAAAATCCTCCGCCCTAACGGGTGTGCGAGTTCGAATCTCGCCTCGGGCACCATTTTTCCCAAGTTTGTTGAGCCTTGCCCCTAAGGGGTTGATTTTATTGGGTGCGGGCGGGTCCTGCTGACGGCTGGTTTTTTGCCTGTGCGGGGGAATTCAGAACGGCAGCCCCGACTCAGGTGGGGCGTTGGCGGGAATAATGGTGGTCAATTCTTTGGGTGTTTGGTGCTGCCGCCTGCCGCACACCGATCAGGCGGGTTTCGGAAACCCGTGATTCCAAGCCAGCATTGCGACCGGTCGCTGCGGTTTGGCGGCGACTTGTGCGGGACTGGCCCCCGGCCCAAGGTCCAGGGTGTTGCGTTTGCGGCAAAATGCGGACGGTGCGCACCAAGCAGCGGTCATCTGACAAACCACTGGGGTGTTGTGCGAACCGCTGCACTGATTGATGGCCGGGTTCACGGCAACACCCGCGCCGCCATTGGGACAAAGTGATGCATGACCCGCAGTGGCGGGCGGTTCTTGTTTGGCTGGGCCATGATGTGACACGGACCCGGCTTTGTCATTTTGGCGCTAAATCTCCGATGTCAGCGCCTTCAAGCTGCGGTGGACGATCGTCATCATTTCGGCCACTTCGGCGGGCGTTATGATCAGCGGCGGGCAGAATGCCATCGCGTCGAGCATGTTGCGGGACATCAAGCCGTTTTGCAGCATGATCGCGTTCATCTGGGCACCCATCTTGCCGGCCGGATACGCACCGTCTTTCCCGGCGGGGGCGATGAGTTCAAGCGCCGCGATCAGGCCGACCCCGCGCACCTCACCGACCAAGGGATGGTCGGCAAATTCAGCCAGTCCTGCCTGCAACTCGGCGCCGCGCTCACGTGCGTTTGCGACCAGATCACGCTCCTCTATGATCTTGATGTTTTCCAAAGCCACCGCAGCGCCGACCGGATGGCCACCGGCCGTGTATCCATGACCCAGCACACCAATTTTGCCGCTTTCCGCCGCGATTGGATCATAAACACGGTCGTTGATCATGAAGGCAGAAAAGGGAAAGTACGACGATGTGATCTGCTTGGACATCGTGAGGATGTCAGGTTTGATGTCGTAGGTTGTTGAGCCAAACATGTTTCCGGTTCGGCCAAATCCGCAGATGACTTCGTCTGCGATCAGCAAGATGTCGTGCTGCGCCAGAACCGCTTGAATTTTCTTCCAATACGTCGCCGGAGGGACAACAACGCCGCCGGCACCCATCACCGGTTCCGCAATAAAGGCTGCGATGGTCTCAGGGCCCTCGGCTTGGATCATGTCTTCAAGATCCTGCGCACAACGGGTCGCAAAGGCGTCTTCCGTTTCGCCGTCTTGGCCTTCGCGCCAGTAGTGCGGGCAGGTCGTGTGCAAAATGCCGCTCATCGGCAGATCGAACGATCTATGATTGTTGGGCAGACCGGTCATGGACGCAGAGGCGACGGTCACCCCATGATAGCCACGCATGCGTGAGATGATCTTCTTTTTCTTTGGTTTTTCAAGCGCGTTGGAACGATACCATATCATCTTGACGATGGTATCATTCGCCTCTGAGCCTGAATTGGTATAAAAGACTTTGCTCATTGGGGCGGGTGCGATCTCGATCAGTTTTTCAGCGAGATCGATAGCTGGACCATGCGAGCGGTGCGCGAAATTGTGGTAGTATGGCAGCTTCAACATTTGCTGATACGCCGCATCCACAAGGCGTTTTTCATTGAAACCGACAGCCACGCTCCAAAGGCCGGCCATGCCCTCCAGATAGCGCTTCCCGTTGCTGTCAAAGACATGGCAACCGTCCCCGCGGTCGATAATCAAGGGGCCGACGGCGTCATGTTTCTGAGCGTCAGTATAGCCATGAAAATGATACGCAATGTCACGCGCCTCGTCCGAGTTTGGTCGCAAATCCATGTGTAACGCCGCCTTTGAGAATGTGGGTTTGGCCGCAAATTTGCCGCGCCTGTCGCCAACTTGCTAGCGTTCAAAATGGCCGATTGGCAAGGCTCGTGATTGCTTTTCTTGTTTGGCAGGGCGGGCGCCGCAAAAAGGTTGGAACTGGAAGCCCAGATGCTGAGGGGGGGAATTTGACGAATGAAAACAGGTAAATGCACGCCAATCCGGCCTTCTTAGTCTGCTTCTTGTTTCGGGGGTTCAGAACTTGGCCCCCCTCACGCATCAATTTTGCGCGCCGCTGTGCCACGCCTGAGGAAACACCACCGATAAGGGTGTGATCTGTTCCCATATTGCTGTGGGCCGCAGTTTTTGGCCAGGAATTGCGGGCGCAGGACAATTGCAACTGCAGGGGCAGTGGGCCTTACAAAGCGACAGAACGTTCCAAGGCTTTGATTTCTTGGGCGTCGGCGGCGTACCAGCGTGCGCGGAACAGCCAATTGATCTTCCCGAAGGTCTGAGAATGCACGAAAAACGGGCTGACGTATTCTCGCACAACCTCATGTTCTGGCGTGACTTCGAACAGGCACCCTTTGTTGCCCTCACAAATCAACGTATTGCCAGAAGGCAGGCGCTGCGCGCCGCCCATGTGGGGCGAAAAGAACGACGTGAAATCATCCTGCGCCGTATATCGCCAGACAATTTCCTTGGTTGTCCGGTCGATTTCCAGGACCTGAGAGTGGTGCAAATCGCTTTGATAGACGCCATTGGCAAAGACGAGGATGTTGCCGTTGTCCAGCATCTGCGCGTCGTGCTGGCCGCTCATCTCATCATTCTGGTAGTCCCATGTGACACCATTTTGCGGGTCCAGGATAAAGATCAGGTTCAGGTTCTTGGAGCTGATCAAATAGGTGCCATCGATCAGCGGGCAGACGGTGTTGGTGTGCCCATAACTCCATTTGTTGGAATTGGGATACAGCGCAAAGCGGTCCATCAGGTGATCGGTAAAATGCCATTCCCATTGCACCTGCCCGGCGTCATCAACCTGGCGGATCACCTCTCCGAAGGGGCCACCTGGGGTTTGGGTTCCGGCAAGGCCGCCGCGAATTCCGGCTTTCACATCGGCGGGGATGTCGGTGAACGCGGCATAGACCGCGCCATCGGCCAAACGTCGGGCGTCGTGGTGTTGAAAGGGATCATCATGGCGCCACAGCAGCGTGCCATCAGGGGCATATTCACTGAGCCTGCCACTGACAGTCAGGGCCACGCCCTGGCGGTTTTCGCAGCGTTCGTTGCGAAACAAATTGCCGTTGGGCAACAGGTAAGACCAATTGGTCATTCCACGCCCGGTTTGCCAGGACTGCGCCAGACTGCCATCAGGCCGCAGCAACATGGCCCGGTCGCCATCTACCGGGCATAGCAGGATATAACCCGGTGTGGAGCGTTGGGGGTCATCAAACAGCAGGCCGGTGTTGGTGATGCGCACGTCAGATATCCAGAACCAATTTGCGGGTCTTTGAGCGGGAACAGCACACGGTGACCTGCGTATTCGAGGCCTTTTCGACATCGGTTTGAACCAGGTCACGGTGATCTGGTGTGCCGTCGATAACCCGTGTCAGGCAGGTGCCGCAGACCCCGGATTGGCACGACAGGGCGACATCTATGCCGTGCTGTGCCAGTTTGTCGGCAATGGTTTCGCCGGGGGGCACGTCAAACGTTTTGCCAGACGCCTGCGCGACAACCGTAAAGGGCGCGCCGTCGGTGTCCACTTCGGCCCCGAATCGTTCAAGATGAACGCAATCGCTGGCCCAGGCGTTGGTTTCAGCGGCCGCGACGACAAAGTCCATGAAGCCGTTCGGCCCGCAAACATAGAGGTGCCGGTTGGGGGCGGGCTGTTTTAGAACCCTGTGGATATCAAGCGCCTGATCTTTGGGGCCGTCATCAACATGCAGGTGCACCTTGTCGCCGAAACGGTCCATTTCCGCGCAGAATGCCAGCCGGTCCCGCGTTCGGCCACAATAGTGCAGTTCCCACGATGCGCCCATGGCCTCTAACGCGTAGGCCATGCTCAACATCGGGGTGACGCCAATACCGCCCGCAAACAAGACCGTATGCGCGGCGTTGACCAGCGGGAAGTTATTGCGCGGGCGGCTGATCTGAATGTTTTGCCCGGCGGTGAAACCCGCGTGGACCGCCGCCGATCCGCCGCGTGATTTGGGATCCAGCTGCACGCCAAGGCGATAGCGGGACCGATCAGCCGGGTCGCCCGTCAAGGAATACTGACGGATAAGGCCGGATTTGACCCGCACATCGACATGCGCGCCAGCCTCATAGTCAGGTAATTCGGCACCCGTCAGCTCCAGCCCGAGAACATCGGTTGCTATGCGCTCTGCCCTGGCAATGGTGACGTTCAGCCAGGGCGATGCCGCCGCCATTGCGGCGGGCGCGTCTTCTATCGGGGTTTCGGCCAGATGCACCTTCACCGGCAGCTTGGCGTAAGCGCGGATGGTGGTGTTCATCGCGACGTCTGGCGCGCCCAGAAGTTCAAACCGCTCAACCCGCCGCCGCAAGGCCTCCAACAGCAAGATCATCTCACGCCGGGCGAGGTGCATGCCCATGCACATGTGCACGCCCTGCCCAAACCCCATGTGGTCATGCACATCGCGGGTCACATCGAACGCGTCGGCGGCGTCGTATTTGCGCGGGTCACGATTGGCGGACGCATAACAGACGATCACGCGTGTATCCTGTGGGATCACGTGACCAGACACCTCGATATCTTCGATGGCATAGCGGGTGAAGGCGCGGATCGGCGTGGACAGGCGCACGGCTTCTTCCACCGCGTTCGGGATCAAGGACGCATCGGCACGCAGTTTGTCCCATTGGTCGGGGTTGTCGGCCAATAACTTGATGATCTGCCCGGTGACCGAAATCGTCGTATCCAGCGACGGGTTGATATAGTCGCGCATCAGTTGCGCGCAGGTTTCATAGGAAAAGCCACGCTCAGGCCCGACATCAAATATGCGCTTGGCCCAGCCGCCATCCGCCAGCTTTTCTGGCCGGCCGTAGTCCAGCAGGAAATCGCGCAGCGTGCCCAGGTCCTTGAACGATTGATCGGTGCGGGCGTTTTGCGTGCCGAACAGATTGAACGTCGCGCTGGCCCATTTCAGCATTTGCGCCGGGCTGACAGCCTGCGGCAGCCCAACCAATTCCGCAACAATGGTGATCGGCAGGTATTGCGCGAAATCGGCAATCGCGTCGAATTCGCCCCGCGCACATAGGGTGTCGATCAGGCCGTCGGCGGCGGCTTTGATCCGGGGTTCAACCTCGCCCAAGGATCCGGGCAGCAGGGGTTCAGACGTGATTGCGCGGGTCTTGTCATGGATCGGCGGGTCAGAATTCAGGGTTGATCCGACCAGAATGTCGTTCACCTTTTGAATCGGTGAAACGCCCTTTGACGACACAAAGCGCAAGGGTTGCTGCAACACCTCGCTGACTTCCTTGTAGCGCGCGACAAGATACAGATCGTTCTTCGCCATGTAGACGACCGGGCCCAGGTCGCGCAGCCTGGCATAGACCGGATAGGGATCGCGAATGACCTCGTCGGAATAAAAGTCGATGTCAGAGACGGGGATGTTCACTTTTCCCCGCCGATCGGGGCACTGCGCAACACATCCAATCCCAGCATATCCGCCATGTTGAAGGCCCCCATGCCGCCGTCGATGGCAATGTCGGCGCCTTTGATCCAATTGGAGTCGGGCGACAGCAGGAACGCGGCTATTTGTGCGATCTCCTCGGGCTTGCCTGGCCGCCCTGCGCGCGCAACGTTCTTGGCCATCTGCGCACCAAAGGCTTTCTGGAAGTCTTTCAGGATACCCGTGGCAATCCCGCCGGGGCTGAGGGAGTTCACGCGCAGCCCGCTGCGCACCATGGCCTCGGTTTCCGCAAGGGTCCACAAGATCACGGCTTCCTTGGTCAGATTGTAACAGCGCGTGGCGTCGATGTTTTCCGATTTCACGAAGTCGGCAAGCTGATCACGGTGCCTCAATTTGGCCAGGCGCTTGATTTGCTCCAACCCGTCCCGCCAGCCATGCCCCGCGCGGCTGGCCATGTTCACAATTGAGCCGCCTTCAGTCAGATGCGGAAGCATGGCGTTGGTGAAGGCGCGGGTGCCCAGGAAATTTACCTGAAGGATCGCTTCTTCCAACCCGTCCCGGGGGGGCAGGCCGGCATTGTTGCACAAACCGTCCAGCGGCGTGTCAACGGCGGCGGCGGCGGCGTCAATGCTGTCCGCATCATTGAGGTCCAGCGCAATGAAGCGGTCCACGTTTTCGGTTGTTTCGCGAATATCAAAGCCAATGACCTGATGGCCTTGTGCCTTCAGGATCCGTGCAAGCTCCGCTCCAATTCCGCTGGCGACACCGGTGACTGCGTATGTCCGTTTCTGCATGGGAACCTCCTTCGGGTGTAGCCCCCTATCTTAGAGAGTGCCGAATGATTATGAACAGCCTTGAATATGCGTTCCCTATAAGTTTTTATTATCACCATGAAGCCACGCCACATCCAGGTCCTTGTCGCCATTGCGGAACACGGCAGTCTGCGGGCTGCGGCCAAACATCTTGGCAAATCGCAACCGGCCTTGACCCAGTCCCTGCGCCAAGCCGAAAATGATTTGGGCGTATCGGTTTTTTCGCGCACATCGCGCGGGGTCGCGCTGACCGAAATCGGCGAACGCGTGTTGGTGCGCGCGCGAACCATTGCATCGGAAATTGCACGTTTGGACGAAGAGGTTGCGCAATTGCGCGGCGAACAGGTGGGCGCCGTCAATGTGGGGGTCTCTCCGTTGGCGGCGATGCGGATCATGCCGCGAGCGCTGACATTGTTTCGCAAGTCCCATCCGAACATCGAAGTTCGGCTGACCAGCGGGCTGTTCCCCGGCGCGTTGAAGCCCCTGCGCGAGGGGCGCACAGACATTCTGATCGGACCAGAGCCGCCAGTTGGAATGGCCCGTGAAATATCGGTCGAGCACCTGACCGAGACGCCGATCAGTGTGGTGACGTCCGTCACCTCGGCGCTCATGCGGGCCAGATCCCTTGCCGACCTGACCGAGGCCCAATGGATCATGATCGGCGCCCCCACGGGCCCGGGCGATATCTACCGGCAGCCCTTTGTTGATCTGGGCCTTGAGCCACCAAAGGCGTTGACCACGTCGGAATCCTACTTTGGGGCATTGTCGCTTGTGGAAAGCCTGGGCGCAGTCTGCACGTTTCCAGGATTGCTGTTGGGCGCAACACAACAAACCTGGAAGATCGCCCCGATCCCCATTCGCGAAACCATTGCCCCCGTCAGGATTTCCATGATGACACGTGCGGGCCACCCGCTTACGCCTGCCGCAGATGCCTTGGCGATGTGCATTCGCAGGCGCGCGACTATGATGTCGGCGTAAAGACGCGCTGACCGCCGCGTATTCCAGGCCTTTGATGATCATCACAATTGCTCTAGTGTCGTGACAACCGACATTCCAAAATCCAAGGGACCCCAATGACCAAGCTTACCGGCCAATGCCTTTGTGGCGCGATTTCGTTTGAAGCCGACGGCGACGTGCCCGTCATGGCGAATTGCCACTGCACCGCCTGCCGCCATTCGACTGGCAGCGCGTTTGCCACGCTGATGTTCATGAAGGAAGGCGATGTAAAGATCACCGGCACGCCAAAAACATTTCAGCACAGCTCGGATGCCGGCTCCACGATGACCAAGCATTTCTGCGGCACATGCGGCACGCCGATGTTCACGCAGAACTCGTCCCGCCAAGGAATGATCGGTATCCGCGCCGGTATTATCAATGAGCACGAAGAATTCGCCCCCAAGGTCAATGTCTACACATCCAGCATGATGAAGGCGACGATCCTTGACGCTGAGATCCCGGCCTTTGAGAAGATGCCAGGCTAAGCCACGCTCTCCCCTCTGATGCGTGTTCGCCTCTGGGGGGGGATTTGCACGGAACCCAGGTAGTTCCTGCCCCTCAAGGTGAGGCGCCGTCGCAGCTTCCCGGCACAAGGGGACTGTTGTTACGCCGCGAACCTGCAGACCCTGTTCGTGGGCGGCACCTTGATCACGGGAGAATTGGCGCCATGCGTGCGGCGCGCAGGGTGGCAAAGCCCGCGCTCATAGATCCAGCGTCAATTGCCCACGCCGAGACTGCCGTGTCAAAGCCGCAAAGGTCTGTTTGCTGTGCTGTTCGGCGTGCAGGACCACCAACGCCGCCGCGCGCGCGTCTTCGCCGGCGTCGTGGTGCTGGAACTTCAACCCCAACGCCAGTTTCAGGTGGGCCAGCCCATGCCCGCCCTTGCCGCGAAACTCTGGCCACACCTCGCGCGCGATCTTTACGCTGTCGCTCCAACTCAGATCCGGGCGGGGCAGGGCGGCGGTCTTGCAGGCGGCATTGATTGCAGATTTGTCGAAATTGCTGTGCTGGACCAGATGATGGATCCGCAATAGCGGCGCCATCTGTTGCCAGGCCTGGGTGAAATCGGGCGCGTCGCGCACGGTTTGCGCGTCGATGCCGTGCAGCTTGGTGTTGAACGGCGCGAAATCTTCAAGCGGATTGACATAGGTGGCGTAGCTGAGGATGTGATTGTCGGCGCGCACACAAGCCAAACCGATCTGGCAAATACTGCCGCCAGAGCCATTGGCGGTTTCCACATCCAGCGCGATAAACCGGAAATGCCCGGACGGCAACGCGGACACACGGGTAAACCCGGGGGAGTGGTCAGTTCGGGCGGGCATGGCGCAGGCGCTTTTCGCTGGGACATGCGCACCCTAACAACAGGCCCGCCACCATGCACGGCGTTTTGCGCGGTCAGCCGGTTTTTTGGTTCACGCGCTTGATAAGGTCCTCCCCGGTTTCCTTGCGCTCACTGTATCTGTCCGACAGGTAGCCGGCGGCGTCGCGTGTCAACAGGGTGAATTTGACCAACTCCTCCATCACGTCGACCATCCGGTCATAGAAGCCCGATGGTTTCATGCGGTCGTTGTCATCGAATTCAAGAAATGCCTTCGCGGTAGAGGACTGATTGGGGATTGTGATCATCCGCATCCAGCGGCCCAGAATGCGCATTTGGTTGACCGCGTTGAAGCTTTGCGAGCCACCCGAAACCTGCATCACCGCCAGCGTCTTGCCCTGTGTCGGGCGAATGGCGCCGATCGACAGCGGGATCCAGTCGATCTGGGTTTTCATCAAGCCGGTCATTGCACCGTGGCGTTCGGGTGAGCACCAGACCATGCCTTCGGACCAGGTCACCAGCTCGTGCAACTCTTGCACTTTGCTCAGGTCCGCGCCTGGATCATCGACCGCCGGCAGGCCAGCCGGATTGAAGCTGCGGGTTTCGGCGCCCAGCAGATGCAGGATGCGCGCGGCTTCTTCGGTCAACAAACGGCTAAAGCTGCGATGCCGCAATGAGCCATGCAGCAGCAAGATGCGCAGCGGGTGCGTGCCGCGGGATCTTGGAAACAGCGCGTCTGTGTCAATGTCGAAAAAATGCTGTTCATTAAGGTTTGGGGTATCCGTCACGGGGCCCTCCATCGGATTTGTGCAATTTGGAATGTCAGGTCTTTGCAGCCAGTGCGGCGGCCAATTGGTCCAGAGCAGCGGCCAGATGCGCGCGTGGGCACGCGATATTCAGCCGACCATACCCAGCCCCTTCCGGCCCAAACGCGATGCCGCGCGTGATGGCCCAGCCCGCTTTGTGGCGCAAGAACCGGGTCAGGTCATCCGGCGACAAGTCCAGCGCGCCGAAATTCAGCCATAGCAAGAAAGTGCCCTCTGGCTCGGTCATGGTGACCTGTGGCAAGTCCGCAAGGCGATCACGCACCAGGTCCACGTTGCCCTGAAGATAGCTCAGCACCGCGTCCAGCCACGGCGCGCCCTGCGCATAGGCTGCCTGCATGGCGACGCTGGCAAAGGCATTGTTCTTGTTCACGGTCAGGCGGCTGTTTTCCGCTTTGAATGCCTCTCGGCGCGCGGGGTCGGGCACCACGGTAAAGGCACTGCTACAGGCGGCGATATTGAAGCTTTTGGCAGGCGACAGGCAGGTCACTGAATTCAACGCATCAGCCTGGGACAAACTGGCAAAGGGTGTGTAGGGGTGGCCAGGAAAGGTGATGTCGGCGTGAATCTCGTCCGAGACCACAATCACCCCGTTCCGGCGGCAGATCTGCGCCAGACGGGACAATTCTGCCCGCGTCCAGACCCGGCCAACGGGATTGTGCGGGTTGCACAGGAACAGCAGGCGGGTGCGCGGATCAGCGCACAGGGCCTCCAACCCGACGAAGTCCATCGCATACCGCCCGTCCTGCAGCAGCAGCGGGTTCTTGATCAGGCGACGGTTGTTCTCGGCTATGATATCCGCGAAATCAAAGAACACCGGGGGCTGAATGATCACCCCGTCACCAGCGTCGGTGAAAAGGTTCAGGGCCATGGACAGGCTGTTCAACACATTGGGCGCGCGCAAGATATGCGCGGGGTCGATGCGCCAGCCATGCCGGCGGTCAAACCAGTTGGTCAATGCCGGGATCAAGCCATCTGGCACCGCCTCGTAGCCAAAGACGCCATGTGCGGC
>Ga0316204_10004927_pt1 | contig 23039 bp, 19 predicted proteins | sample 6monrhotite_MG_2_FD_205661 | JGI IMG/M metagenome (GOLD analysis project Ga0316204, IMG submission 205661) | Microbial mat bacterial communities from mineral coupon in-situ incubated in ocean water Damariscotta River, Maine, United States -... | ecosystem: Environmental > Aquatic > Marine >... | reverse complement strand
TCGTAAAGATGGTTGGGTCAAGCTCCTTCACCCGATCAAGAAGGCGCAGCGAATGAAAATACCGTGCGCCGGGCCGAATATAATTATAAAGGCGCGGCACGGTTTCCAGATTGTGATTAAAAACGTCCGGTTTCGCCGCCACAACCTTTTCCAGAGCGCCGGGCTTATTCCGAAAATCTGGGGTCAATATTTCAATGGTGGTATTGGGCGCATGTTCCCGAAGTTTTTGAATAACCCTAACAAACTGGTCCGCGCCGCCATCTTCCAGATCGTCCCGGTCAACGGAGGTAATCACAATATGATTGAGCCCCATCTTGCCGGCGGCTATCGCCACATTATCCGGCTCCATAGGATCAACCGGATTGCCCTTGCCGGTCTTGATATTGCAAAAACGGCAGGCCCTTGTGCAGGTATCACCCAGGATCATCACGGTGGCATGCTTTTTCTCCCAACATTCGCCGATATTGGGGCAGGCCGCCTCCTCACAAACCGTATTCAGGTTCAGGTCCCGCATCATCCTGAAGGTTTCCTGATAGCCCTTTGATACGGGGGCCTTAACCCTGATCCAGTCAGGTTTGCGCCGATATTTACTCATTTCAGACATTTAAAAATGTATCACCTTGCCATAAGCATCCAGAACGCTTTCATGCATCATTTCTGACAGCGTGGGATGAGGAAATACCGTATGCATCAATTCCACCTCTGTCGTTTCCAACGTGCGGGCAATGGTATAGCCTTGTATCATCTCGGTTACTTCAGCGCCCACCATATGTGCGCCCAGTAACGCGCCTGTTTTAGCATCAAATACCGTTTTGACAAGGCCTTCTGCTTCGCCAAGGGCGATGGCCTTGCCATTGCCGATGAAGGGGAAACGGCCCACTTTCACATCATGGCCTTGTGCCTTGGCGGCCTTTTCGGTCAAGCCAACACTTGCGACCTGAGGCCGGCAATAGGTGCAGCCCGGGATATTTCCCTTATCTATCGGATGCAAGTCCTTGATTTCTTTGTTTCCTCGATCACGCGCAATTTTTTCGATAACGATCACGCCCTCATGACTGGCCTTATGGGCAAGCCAGGGCGGGCCGGTTAAATCACCAATGGCATGGACATTCTTTACGCCCGTATGGCCCCAATCATCGGCCACAATATGTCCGCGATCAATCTTAATACCATTTTCTTCCAGACCAATATTTTCCACATTGCCGGTGATTCCAATGGCGACAATCACCCGATCTACTTCAATGGTTTGAGCCTTGCCTTTGTTATCCTCAACCGTACAGACTACAGTATCTTTTTTCTTGTCCAGTTTGGTGACAGAGGCAGATGTCAGGATAGCCATGCCCTGCGCTTTGAATGATTTCAGGGCAAAGGCGGAAATTTCTTCGTCTTCGACCGGCAGCACGCGGTCCATCATCTCAACGACGGTGACATCCGCGCCCAATTCATTATAAAAACTGGCAAATTCAATACCAATCGCGCCGGAGCCAATTACCAGCAGTTTTTTGGGCATGGCATTAGGCACCAGGGCATGGCGGTAAGTCCAGACCAGGTTACCATCCGCTTGCAAATGCGGCAATTCCCGCGCTCGTGCGCCGGTAGCAAGGATAATATCCCTTGCTGCCACATCGGCGACTTTTTTGCCGTCTTTACTGACGCTCAGCAATCCGGGCTTGACGAGTTTGCCCTCACCTTCGATGACGGTGATCTTGTTTTTCTTCATCAGATGGGCAATGCCGCCGCTCAGCTGGGCCGCAATGCCCCGGCTGCGCTGCACCACTTTGTCCAGATCAAAGCCAAGACTTTCCGCGAGCAAGCCGTAATCAGCCGCATGTTTCATATTATGAAAAACTTCAGCCGAACGCAGCAGAGCCTTGGTCGGAATACAGCCCCAGTTAAGGCAAATGCCGCCAAGGTTTTCCCGTTCAATCACCGCTGTCTTAAAGCCCAGTTGCGCAGCCCGAATGGCGGCAACATAACCGCCCGGCCCGCCGCCGAGAACAACAATATCGAATTTTTCTGTAGCCATTTTTATGCCCTCACAACAGCATGGTTGATGGATGTTCAAGGAATGTCTTGATCGCGCCAAGGAATTCTGCGCCGACGGCCCCATCAATGGCCCGGTGATCACAGGCCAGATTAACGGACATGACCGTTGCCGCAGCCATCTCGCCATTTTTGACCAGCACCCGTTGTTCGCCGCTGCCGACAGCCAGGATAGCAGCTTGCGGCGGATTAATCACCGCCTGGAATTGCTTGACGCCCATCATGCCAAGGTTGGAAATTGAAAATGTCCCGCCTGTGTAATCTTCCGGCATCAGCTTGCCATCACGGGCTTTTTTTGCCAAGGCTTTGGTTTCATCGGAAATCTGGCGCAGGCCTTTTTGTTCTGCGCCGCGTATCACTGGCGTGACCAATCCGCCTTCAATGGCGACAGCAACGGACACATCAGACCGGCTATACTGCCGCATGACATCGCCGCCAAACTGCACGTTGGCGGCGGGAACTTTTTTCAGGGCCAGAGCGCAGGCCCGAATAATGAAATCATTGACCGATATTTTATAATCGTCCGACATGCTGTTGAGCTCTTTACGGGCCGCCAGCAGATTATCCAATTCAATATCAACACCAAGGTAAAAATGCGGCACGGTCTGTTTCGATTCCGTCAGGCGTTTGGCAATGGTTTTGCGCATATTGCTCAGCTTTATTTCCTCAAACGGCGCATCGCCGTCCAAGGGGGCAGCGGCGGATTTAACCGCCGGTTTGGCTGCGGGTCTAAAGTTTTCCACATCCCGCTTGATCACCCGGCCACGAGGGCCGCTGCCCGGTACATCGGCAATATCAATTCCGCTTTGGGCCGCTATGCGACGCGCTAACGGCGATGAGAAAGTCCGGCCCTCTTTTGTCTGATGGAAGGGTTTGGTTGTCGGAAAAGGCCCAACTTCTCCATTTGTTTTTTCTTTTCCCCCTGCGGGTTCATTTTTAGAAGCTTGTTTTTTAGAACCTTGCTTGGGAAGTGGGCCAACTTCGCCTGGTGTCTTGGGGAATGGACCAACTTCATCCAACGCGTCTACTGCAAGATTATCCATGGCTGATGCATCTTCGCCCTCTTCCAGTAATATGGCGATCTGTTGACCGACCGCAATATTTTCCGTGCCTTCCGCCACCAAGATCCTGCCCATCACGCCTTCGTCTATGGATTCATATTCCATGGTGGCTTTGTCGGTTTCAATTTCGGCAAGAATGGTGCCGCTTTCCACGGTATCGCCCTCTTTCACTAGCCATTTTGCCAGCGTTCCGCTCTCCATTGTCGGCGATAATGCGGGCATGAAAATTTCGATCGGCATCAGCTGTCTCCCGCTTTGTAACAGACTTTTTTCGCGGCTTCGACAATCTGATCATCAGTGACAACCGCGAGTTTCTCAAGATTGGCCGCATAGGGCATCGGCACATCGGCATTGGTCACCCTGATGACCGGCGCATCGAGATAATCAAAGGCATCCTCCATCAGGCGCGCAGAAATTTCCGAGCTGATGGAGCAGCTCACCCAACCTTCTTCCACACAAACAACCCGATTGGTTTTCTGTACTGAGGCAATCACCGTATCCATGTCAAGCGGGCGCAGAGTGCGAAGATCAATCACTTCAGCACTGATGCCCTCTGCCGCCAGTTTATCCGCTGCACTGAGCGCAAATTTCACCCCGATGGAATAGGATATCAAAGTCACATCACTGCCCTTCCGAACTACGCTGGCTTTACCAAGCGGAACGGTGTAATCCTCAATATCGGGCACATCAAAGCTCTGCCCATAGATCATTTCATTTTCAAGAAAAACCACCGGATTCGGATTTTTAATGGCAGATTTAAGCAGTCCCTTGGCATCGGCCGCCGAATAGGGCGAGACCACGATCAGACCCGGCACATGGGCATACCATGAAGCATAATTCTGGCTATGTTGCGCCCCGACCCGGCTTGCCGCCCCATTGGGACCGCGAAAAACAATCGGGCATCTGATCTGGCCCCCGGACATGTAATTTGTCTTGGCCGCCGAATTGATAATATGATCAATGGCCTGCATGGCGAAATTAAAGGTCATAAATTCAACAACCGGCTTCAAACCGGCCATCGCCGCGCCAACGGCAAGGCCGGTAAAACCATGTTCGGTAATCGGCGTATCAATCACGCGCTTGTCGCCAAATTCTTTGAGAAGGCCCTGGGTCACTTTATAAGCGCCCTCATATTCGGCCACCTCTTCGCCCATGACAAAGACATTATCATCAAGGCGCATTTCCTCTGCCATGGCATCGCGCAAGGCTTCGCGCACGGTGATCGAGGTAAATATAGTGCCTTCGGGCAAATCTTCTTCAATGATAGCCTGACTGGTCGGTACTGCAGCTGCGGCGTGGGACGCTGCAAGAGCCGTTGTTGTCGTGGGCTGGACAACCGGTGCCGTTGCCTCCTTAGCAATATCTGCCGCATCTTCGCCGTCTTCTAATAAAACAGCAATGACGGTGCCTACCGGAATACCTTCGCTGGCGCCGGGGACAATGATTTTTCCCACCACACCATCTTCGTCTGTTTCAAGCTCCATCGTGGCTTTATCGGTTTCAATTTCGGCCAAAATATCCCCTGCAGCAACCTTATCGCCTTCCTTAACGGTCCATTTGGCTATGGTGCCTTCGGTCATGGTCGGCGACATGGCGGGGAGCAAAATTTCTATGGTCATATTATTCCCCCCCCTGATCGGCAACCAAAACATCGGTGTAAAGTTCGGATGGTTCCGGCTCCGGGCTTTCCTGAGCAAATTTCGCGGCCTCGGCAACGGTTGCTTTAATCGCCTTGTCAATTGCCTTCATATCTTCTTCCGTCATGATTTTTTCATCCAGAAGGCGTTGCTTGACCTGATCGATCGGATCATGCTCTGCGCGCATTTTCTGCACCTCTTCTTTCGAGCGATATTTGGCCGGGTCCGACATGGAATGTCCCCGGTAGCGATAGGTATTCATTTCCAGCAAAATTGGCCCATTACCGTCCCGGCACCAGCGGACAGCGCGCGCTGCGGCTTCGCGAACCGCCAGCACATCCATACCATCCACGGCTTCCCCTGGAATGCGAAAACTTTCGCCGCGCTTGTGAAGTTCTACTTCTGATGAGGCGCGCTTGACGGCTGTTCCCATAGCATACTGGTTATTCTCAATGACAAAAATCACCGGCAGGCTCCATAGTTCTGCCATATTGAAGGTTTCATAAATCTGTCCCTGATTGGCAGCCCCATCGCCAAAATAGACCACCGAAACATTGTCTGTTTTCCGGTATTTATGAGCAAAACCAAGCCCCGCACCAATGGGCACCTGGGCAGCAACAATGCCATGGCCGCCGTAAAAACCATGTTCAACACTGAACATATGCATCGAGCCGCCTTTGCCCTTGGAAATTCCGTTGGCCCGTCCGGTCAGTTCCGCCATGATCATCTTTGGATCAATTTTGCAAGCCAGCATATGAGCATGGTCACGGTAACTGGTCAGAACAGTATCACCCTCTTTCAAGGTCGATTGAATACCGGTAACAACCGCTTCCTGGCCAATATATAAATGGCAAAAACCGCCGATCAGACCCATACCATACATCTGCCCGGCTTTTTCCTCAAATCGGCGCATCAGTAACATTTCCCGGTAAAAATCCGTTAAGTCTTGCCGCGTTGCGGTCAGAGTTTTCGGTTTAACCGGTTTGCGGCGAGCCGTTGTCTTGCCCTTTTTTGCCGGCCTTTGTTGGGGTGATTTTGATAATTTCGGTTTTTTAGCCATATTTTCAGCCCATAGTGCTAAGTCAGAATAGAAATCATTTTTATTCTTTCAATTTTAAAAGAATAAAGCTATTTTTGCTAAATAATGATTAAAAGTCATTGAAATACAAGGAAAATTTTAAATTAACTTAAAATTGATTAATTCAAATATTTAACCCATTGAAAATCAACTAATAAATTTACACTGAAATCTGTTGAAGAATTTGGACTGAGACGGGATCTTATCTTTTTTCAAGAATGACAATTTCATCTTTATGCATTAATCCCAGCGTCTCGCGGGACTTTTCATCCAAAAAATCCGGATTAACCTGACCAGGCTTTAAAAGCGCCACATGGCTTTCCATATCAGTTTTACGTTCATGGACGCGCTCATATTCCTGTTCTAATACGGTAATTTCCTTAAGAAGGTTAGCCCTTACCTGCATACTGCGCACGCCATATATAAGAAAATAGACAATGATCAACGCACAGATCATGGGAATAACCATCTTCTGAAATCTATTTTGAATATCTCTTATATTTGTCATACCTTAAGAGAATCACATATGATTCGCCAGGTCAAGATTTTTTTAGGATTATTACCTTAACCACGCAGGATACTGGTGCCAGCATATTTGGCAGCATCACCCAAAGCTTCTTCAATACGGATCAACTGGTTATATTTTGCCAACCGGTCAGAACGGGCCAAAGAGCCTGTTTTAATCTGGCCGCAATTGGTGGCAACGGCAAGGTCGGCAATGGTCGCATCCTCTGTTTCCCCTGACCTATGAGACATGACCGATGTATAACGCGCACGGTGGGCCATATCCACAGCATCAAATGTTTCGCTCAACGTCCCGATCTGGTTAACTTTGATCAAGATTGAATTGGCAACGCCCTGATCAATACCATCGGCCAGACGGACGGGGTTGGTGACAAACAAATCATCGCCAACCAGCTGCACTTTTTCACCAACAAGGTCGGTCAGCACTTTCCAGCCCTGCCAATCATCCTCATCCATGCCGTCTTCGATGGAAAAAATCGGATAGCGGGCGCAAAGATCGGCATAATAGGCGGCCATTTCATCGCTATTCAGGGTTTTGCCTTCTCCGGACAGGATATATTTTCCCTCCTTGTAAAATTCCGATGAGGCCGCATCCAGCGCCAGCATAATATCCTCGCCCGGCTTATATCCCGCGCTCTCAACCGCCTGCATGATAAAATCAAGGGCCTCCACCGTGCCATTCAAATTTGGCGCGAAACCGCCCTCGTCACCAACACCCGTGTTATGTCCCGCATCGGATAATTTCTTTTTCAGGGTATGAAAAATCTCCGCACCCATGCGCACGGCATCCCGGATATTGCCCGCTGAAACCGGCATAATCATGAATTCCTGGATATCAATGGGATTATCCGCATGTTCGCCGCCATTAATGATATTCATCATGGGTACGGGCAGCATACGTGCTGACGGCCCGCCAAGATAATTATAAAGCGGCAGGGCCGCCTCATCAGCCGCCGCCTTGGCCACCGCAAGGCTGACGCCCAATATGGCATTGGCCCCCAGGCGGGATTTATTATTCGTGCCATCAAGATCACGCATAACCTTGTCCAGAATGATCTGATCCTCTGCGTCCAGTCCCGTCAAGGCATCATAAATTTCGCCGTTGACCGCGTCCACAGCCTTTAAAACCCCTTTACCAAAATAGCGCGGCCCGCCATCACGCAGTTCAACAGCTTCATGGGCACCGGTTGACGCACCGCTTGGCACCGCAGCACGGCCAAAAGCCCCCGTTTCCAGTGTCACATCAACCTCAACGGTAGGGTTGCCCCGGCTGTCAAGAATTTCGCGGCCTGTGATGTCAATAATTGCCGTCATATTATACCTCTCAAAATAGATGTTTAAACCAGCCGGGACTGCTTTACTGCCGCCTCAATAAAAGAAGCAAACAGAGGATGCGGCTCAAACGGTTTTGATTTTAATTCCGGGTGGAACTGAACCCCTATGAACCAGGGGTGGTCCTTAATTTCAACGATTTCAGGCAGTTCGCCGTCCGGTGATAATCCAGAGAAAATCAGGCCTGAATTTTCCAATTGCTTGCGATAATTGATATTCACCTCATAGCGATGGCGATGACGTTCTGAAATGGCCTGGCTGCCATATATCTCACTCACCCGGCTGCCCGGCATTAATTTTGCTTTATAGGCCCCAAGGCGCATGGTGCCACCTTTATCGCCATCCTCGGTCCTTGTCTGCATCGCCCCGCCCTGCTGCCATTCGGTCATCAGGCCAACAACGGGATGTTCACATTGACCAAATTCTGTCGAATTGGCGCCGTCAATACCCGCCATATTTCGCGCCGCTTCAACGCAAGCCATCTGCATGCCGAAACAGATGCCAAAATAAGGAATTTTATGCTCGCGCGCGAAACGTGCCGCCGCGATTTTCCCTTCGGCCCCCCGTTCGCCAAAACCGCCGGGTACCAGAATAGCTTCAACATTTTCAAAATGGGCCGCAAGGTCCGCGCCCTCTTCAAAAATTTTGGCATCAAACCACTCAATATTGACCTTAACATTATTAGCAAATCCGCCGTGGATCAGAGCCTCTGTCAGGGATTTATAGGCATCCTTCAATTCGGTATATTTACCAACTACGGCAATGGTCACTGCCCCTTCAGGATTGGTCACATGGTTCATGATTTCATGCCAGCGGGACAAGTTAGCATCCGTCAAGCCCGGATCAATACCGAAGGCAGACAGGACTTCTGCATCCAGCCCTTCGGCGTGGTAATTCAAGGGCACTTCATAAATACTGCTCGCATCCAACGCCTGAACAACCGCCGATTCCCTCACATTACAGAAGAGGGCGATTTTCCGTCGGTCTGAATCTTCTATTTCGTGCTCAGAGCGGCAGACCAGAACATCCGGCTGAATGCCAATGCTGCGCAGTTCCTTGACCGAATGCTGGGTCGGTTTTGTTTTTAATTCTCCCGCCGCCATCAGATAGGGCACAAGGGTCAAGTGAATATAACAGACATTAGCCTTGCCAAGGTCATTACCCAGCTGGCGAATGGCTTCCATAAAGGGCAAGCTTTCAATATCACCGATGGTGCCGCCAATTTCACAAAGCACAAAATCTGTTTCAGAATCCACATCCGAAGTGGCAAAGTTTTTGATCGCATTGGTGACATGGGGGATGACCTGCACGGTGGCCCCCAAATAATCCCCGCGCCGCTCTTTGGCCAAAATGTCACTATATATTCGCCCGGAAGACACACTGTCGCTTTTGCGGGACGGGACACCCGTAAAACGTTCATAATGTCCAAGGTCAAGATCGGTCTCTGCCCCGTCATCGGTGACAAAAACCTCGCCATGCTGATACGGCGACATGGTACCGGGATCAACATTCAGGTAAGGATCGAGTTTTCTGAGGCAAACCGTATAGCCGCGGGATTGAAGCAACGCAGCCAGTGCTGCGGACAGGATGCCCTTCCCTAAAGAAGAAACAACACCACCGGTAATGAATATATAACGTGCCATTGGCAGATAATTATCCTGAACAAATATTAATACATCAATTAATACATTTGAGCCTGTGTGCTAAATACTTTATTCAGAATCCGGAATAACAGGCTCAGTTTTATCTTCTGGAACGGTCTGTTCAACAGCCTTTTCGTCCACATCGAATATGGAACTATTCTCTGTTTGTTGGTTCGCGATTACCGCAAGGCCAAGACTTGTTACAAAAAATCCAATAGCGACATATGTCGTAATGCGCGTTATCAACGTCGCGGAACTGCGTCCGGCCATCATACCGCCCTGACCACCGCCGCCAATACCGAGCGCGCCGCCCGATGATCGCTGTACCAGCACCAGAATAACAAGACTAATTGTCAAAATTAAATGAACAACAAGAACGATCTCTTGCATATTTAAAAACTCTTTTATTATCTCTATTCAAAATGATTTAAACTGGCTTTTACGCTAATCTTTTCCATATGGCTAGCGTAAAATACATATTGATTGGAAAATCAATAATGTCCTATTGATAACTCTCGATGATACCATAAAAATCTTCTGCTTTCAGGCTGGCCCCACCGACCAAGGCCCCATTTACATTGGCCACGGACATTAATTCATCGGCATTTGATGCTTTAACAGATCCACCATACAAAATAGGAACCATTTCACCCGCATCGCCAAAATAGTCCATCAACAGATTACGAATGACCGCATGAACCTCTGCCACATCGTCCAATGTTGGCACTTTTCCCGTACCGATCGCCCAAACCGGCTCATAGGCTATCACCGTATTCTCTGGCACGGCATCCGCGGGGATGGAGGCCTTGACCTGTGCCGTGACCACATCTAGCGTTGCACCATCTTCGCGCTGTTTGTCCGTTTCCCCTACGCAAATAATAGCCGTCAAACCCTGTTGTTGCACGGCCCTGGCCTTGGCCCGGACACAATCATTCGTTTCGCCATGATCGGCGCGACGTTCAGAATGCCCAACGATGATAGCGTGGCAACCAAGGTCTTTTAACATTTCAGCTGATATGTCGCCCGTATGGGCACCGCTGATATTGATATGACAATCCTGCGCACCAATATCGATCCCTTTTTCCGTCACCACAGCAATCAAAGTTGCCGGCGGACAGATCAGAACATCACATTTCGCGCCATTTTCTGAAATCAAACGGCTCAGTTTATCAATCTCTGCCGCGTTGGCTCTCAGGCCATTCATTTTCCAGTTACCGGCCACAAGTGCTTTGGGAGATGTCATGTTATTTCCTCTGCTGCTCATTTATATTAAAATAGTTTCCTGCTGCTCAGTATCAGAAAGACAACAGCTTTTCCACTGCCAAGACTAAAAAACCACCAACAAACGTTCTCACAGCCACGAGAATGAAGCTTTTTGGGTTGCAGCGATCATGCGGGGCCACTATCATGCCTCAAATTTTGATGGATTCTACGATAATAATCAATATAGGTATTTAATATAGATGTTACAATTTTTCAGAAGAGGCCTTAGCTCTTATTTTGCCACAGCTCTACTCGGACTACTGATTGCCAGTTTCGCTCTTTGGGGTGTCGGCGGTGACATATTGGGCGGGGCAGGCAGTAAAGTCGCTGAAATCGGCGATGACAAGCTGACCCTCAATGAATATGCTCGGGAATTTCAAAATAAATTTTTAGAAATCCAGCAACAATCAAACGGTGAAGTAACGCGCCAGATGGTTATTGATCAAGGGCTGTCCCGGCAGTGGGTTGCCGATATGGTTCAGGGCAAGGCATTCGCCCATGCTGCCCATAATCTGGGCATCCGGGTAACGGACAAGCAGCTTCGGGAATATATCACGGGTATTGAGGCTTTTCAGGATACATTGGGCGAATTCAGCAAAGCCAGTTTTCAAAGAATCGCGGGCTATCGGGGCTATACATCCGGCGAATTTGAGGAAATTCTGCGCCGGGATTTGGAGCGGCAATATCTGATGACCTCAATGGTCAGCGGCATTTCCGTACCAAGTGCCGTAGAAAAAGTCTTTGTCAAATTCCTGACAGAGGAAAGAACAGCTGACATCGTAACTGTTCCGGCCTATTCCATTGATAACATCCCTGAACCAGAAGAGGAAATTCTGCAAAAATATTATCAGGATAACGCCCTGAATTATATGGCACCGGAATATCGTGACATACGCTTCATCACCCTGTCTGCCAATGATTTTATTGATGGCATAATGGTCACGGACAGCGAAATTGATCAAGCAATGGGCGCGGCCAGCAAAATATCCGGCGAAAGCGAAAAACGCAGCTTTGAACAGATTTTATTTGAGGATAAGGCGCGCGCAGACACGGCATTTGCCAAACTGGAGACCGGTGCTAAATTTATCGATATCATCGCGGATGCTGGCTCAACTGCTGAGGATGCGGCCGTGCTGGGCTATAGCCTGCAGGATGCCATAGACTCCTATGGCCAGGCCGCAGCGGATATCATATATGCCACAGGGCAAGGCAAATACAGCTCCCCGGTGGAAACGGACTTTGGCTGGCGTATTTTTAACGTCACGCAGATATCATCAAAGGATCAGGATACAGGTAACTCGCGGCAAGAGATAAAAGAAGATTTGAAAAAAGAAAAGGCACTGGATCTTCTTTTTACCAAATCGGAACTTGTCACTGATGAACTGGCGGCGGGCGGCACACTCATGGATATTGCGACCAATCTCGGGCTGACGTTAAAAACAGCCGCCGCTATTGACCGGCGCGGCTATAATTCCATGGGCACTCTTGCGGCTAATATCCCCAGTGATCCCGAATTTCTCACCGCTGTATTTGAGTCATTGGAAGGGGATGAACCAATGTTGGAGGAAATGGGTGACGGTGAATATTTTCTTGTTGTGGTGGATAAGATACAGGTTACCGCCCTGAGGCCCTTTGCAGAAGTCAGTACGAGCGTTCGTGATATGTGGAAAGCCGATACCCGAAAAAATATGGCCCGGGAAAAGGCCAATGAAATTCTGGCCAAGGCACAGGACGGCGCCTCATTGGCCGACATTTCCAATGCGGCGACGGAAATGTCCTATTCTTCCGTAACCTTGGCCCGTAATGATCAAACCGGTAAGGTTACCCGCGACATTCACACCAGTATATTTGAACTGGACACGGGTCATGCGAAAATCATGCCCGCCGCAGATGGCAATGGTTTTATTGTTGTCAAGCTTCTGTCACGGATGCATCCAGCAAAGCCCATAGCTGCCGAACAATCCGCGCAGCTGAAACAATTGTTAAAACAAGAATATCAGCAACGCTTCCTCGCCAACTATTGGCGTTATCTGGAGACTAACCTGCCGGTTAAAATAAACGAACGGGCCATCAGTGCCGTTCATGACCAGCTGGCCTCGCGGGAACAATAATGTCTGTTTCTCCTGATTTTGAGACATTCAGCGCGCCATATGAAAACAACCTACCTCAAATAATATGGACAAGGCTAGTGGCGGATCTGGAAACGCCCATTTCCGCTTTTATGAAGCTGAGTGCCAATAATGAGGACTATAGCTGCCTGCTTGAATCTGTTGAAGGCGGGGCCATTCGCGGCCGTTATACTTTTATCGGGTTAAAGCCGGATATCATTTGGCGATGCAACGGTGATAAGGCCGAAATCAACCGGAATGCGTTAACATCTGCCCGCAAGGAAAGTGACTATCATCCTCTGCATAATGGTGCCTTGGACAGTCTGAGGGATCTGATGGAAGAATCACGTATCGACCTGCCCGCCGACATGCCGCCGTCTGCTGCGGGATTGATTGGTTATATGGGCTATGACACCGTGCGGCTGATGGAAAAACTGCCCCCGGCAAAAGCCGATGATCTTGGCATTCCTGACGGTATCTTTCTGCGGCCTACTATTATGGTGGTGTTTGATTCGGTGACGGATCTGCTCACTATTGTCACGCCAGTGCGGCCCTCTGGCGAAATAACGGCAAAAGTGGCTTACACTCGCGCCGAAGAAAGACTGGCAGATATTGAAGCTGCCCTGTCCCAGCCCTTAAGTGGATCACAAAAAATATCCGATCACCTGCTCAAGATGGCAAGTCCTGTATCCAATACGCCAAAAGACCAATATATAGCCATGGTGCAAAAAGCCAAAGACTATACCAGGGCTGGGGATATTTTTCAGGTCGTACTCTCCCAGCGCTTTACCGCCCCTTTTCCCTTGCCGCCTTTTTCTCTTTACCGCGCGCTTAGAAGAACCAATCCCTCGCCCTTTCTGTATTATTTGAAGTTTGGCGATTTTTCCGTCATTGGCTCCAGCCCGGAAATTTTGGTGCGGCTTCGCGGCGATGAAATCACCGTTCGGCCCATCGCCGGCACCCGGCCAAGAGGCGCCACGCCAGAAGAAGATCAAATATTGGCCAAGGATTTATTATCCGACCCCAAAGAGCTGGCAGAACATTTGATGCTGCTCGACCTTGGCCGCAATGATGTTGGCAAGGTGGCAAAAACCGGCAGTGTCAGGGCGACACAGAATAAGATCATCGAATTATATTCCCATGTGATGCATATCGTTTCGGAGGTGCGCGGCGAGATTAACCCGCAGTATGATGCGCTTGAGGCTTTTGCCGCCGGATTTCCTGCCGGCACCGTCAGCGGCGCACCCAAAGTGCGCGCCATGGAAATCATTGATGAAATGGAAGTCGACAAGCGAGGCATATATGCCGGTGCTGTCGGTTATTTCTCCGCCGATGGCAGCATGGATACCTGTATCGTCCTGAGAACAGCGATCGTCAAAGATGGCCTGATGCATGTGCAGGCCGGGGCCGGCATTGTCGCTGACAGCGATCCCGAATCCGAATATGCTGAATGTCAGGCCAAGGCGCGGGCCTTATTCCGCGCCGCAGAAGAAGCCATCAGTTTTGCGGGCACGCCTAAGACCCAATAAATGGACAGAAGTTTAAGGCTTGCCTCTGGCGAGCAAGATATCCGCGTATTTTCGTTTGTAAATATGGGACAGCGGCACAACGGCGATATTTCTTTCTTTCAGCGTTGGCAACCAGACAGACAGGGCTTCTATGGTTTCGGCATAAGGATGGCCAATGGCAATGGCCTGACCTGTTCTATGCGCGATCTTCTCCAATTTTAACAGCTGCGCCAGAATATAATCCACATCCTGCTCATTATCCAAAAAAACATCCCGGGTCATAGTGGGAATATTTTTGTCTGCGGCCATTTTGGCCATCAGAGATCGGCTGGACGTGCGGGAATCCAACACAAGAAGGCCCCTTTTTTTTACTTCATCCAGAATAAGGTTTAACCCGGCCGGGTCCTCGGTAAAAGCGCTGCCCATATGGTTATTCAAACCGACATAGCCCTCAAACCGGGACAGGTTAAAATCAAGGTAAGCCAAATTTTGCTGATCCGGCACATGAGTCAGCATGGCATGTGGCCCGGGGTCCTTACTGCCCTTGGGTTCCATCGGCAGATGGATCATCAATTCATGACCGCGTCTCCTGGCCAATTCCGTAACATTCTTTAAATTCGTTGCATAGGGCAGAAACGACAGCGTTAAAGGCGCCTTCAGGTTAATGATCTCAAGGGTCTTGGTCTTCACTATGCCCAAGTCATCAATAACGATAGAAATTTGCGGCATATTATCCACATAACCGGCCATATTAACCGCGTTGGCTTTCCAAGCATCCTCATTCTCTTCGGGCAGATTTTCCTCAAACGACAGGGGAGAATTTGTCTTCGCCGTTTCCGCCTGAGAAGGCGGTTCTGGCGGCAAGGCCGTGGCATTCTCTATGATTTCAACGGCGATATTTTCATGATCTTCTTCAAAAGCAAGGCTGATGTCTGCAAATGCAGATGGCTTGGCATTGCCGTCATAAAAAATCCAGATCGCGCCAAAAGCCATACCTACAAAAAACAGATAAGTCAGAGACAGAGCTTCTTTTCTATAAAGCCAAAGGAAGGCGATCCCCGCTTGCTTCATGTTATATATATCCGTTCTTCCCGCATCACAGGAGTATGTCAGTTTTAATAAAAAATTCAAATGTAATCATGATCTGGATATTGTTATCTTTGATCGTATAGTGTATCCAAAAAATGATAACAATGAAAATAGAGACCATTCATAAATATGACCGACCTTTTTGACACCGCCCCCACCAAGACAGATTATTCCGCCAAGGACATTGAAGTTCTCGAAGGATTGGAACCGGTGCGTTTGCGGCCCGGCATGTATGTGGGTGGCACCGATGAAAGAGCTCTGCATCACCTGGTCTCAGAAGTTCTGGATAATTCGATGGATGAGGCCGTTGCCGGCCATGCCAGCAGAATTGAAATTCATCTGCATCATAGCGGCGCGATCACAATTTCCGATAATGGGCGCGGCATCCCGATCGATTCCCACCCCAAATTCAAGGATAAATCTGCGCTGGAGATAATATTCACCACGCTTCATTCTGGCGGTAAATTTAATAGCAAGGCTTACGAGACATCCGGCGGTCTGCACGGCGTTGGCATATCGGTGGTCAATGCCCTGTCCGAATGGCTGACCGTTGAAGTCGCGCGGGATAAGCATATCTGGCAGCAAAGTTTCTCCAGAGGCAAACCAACCTCAAAACTTACAAATATCGGCGTGACCAATAACCGGCGCGGCACCAAAATCACTTTCTTTGCCGATCAGGAGATTTTCGGCAAAAATGCCAAATTCAAACCGGCAAGATTATACCAGCTCGCCAAGTCAAAAGCCTATCTGTTCAGGGGCGTTGAAATACGCTGGCAGTGCGATGCGGAATTGATTAAGGACGGCGAGGATGTTGTTGAAAAAGATAGCTTTCATTTTCCCGGCGGCCTGAATGATTATCTGACCAGTGCTATGGAAAAAAGACCTCGGGTGACTGAGGAAAATTTTCATGGCATATCACCGCTTGCCGATGATGTTGGCCGGGTGGAATGGGCGGTCAGCTGGCCGGAATACGGTGACGGCAACGTCCGTTCTTACTGTAATACCGTACCAACTCCGATCGGCGGCACCCATGAGGCCGGCATTCGGGCGGGCCTGTTGAAAGGCATCAAGGCCTACGGCGAATTAATTGGCCATAAAAAAGCCGCTGTCATCACCGGCGAGGATATTTTTGTCAACAGTTGCAGTTTGATTTCCGTCTTCATTAAAAATCCGCAATTTCAAGGCCAGACCAAAGACAAATTGACCAATCCGGAAGCCGCCAAGTTGGTGGAAAATGCCATCCGGGATCATTTTGATCATTGGCTGAGCGGCGCACCGGCGATGGCCAATGATTTGCTGGCTTGGGTGTTGGAGCGGGCCGAGGAACGCCAACGTCGCCGTGAAGAGAAAGACGTCAAGCGCAAAACCGCGACCAATAAACGCAAATTGCGTCTGCCGGGCAAATTGTCCGATTGCAGTCAGGATGCGCCGCTGGGCACCGAAATTTATATTGTCGAAGGTGATAGTGCTGGCGGGTCAGCCAAACAGGCCCGCGACCGGAAAACTCAGGCCATCCTGCCTATTCGCGGTAAAATTCTCAATGTGGCCAGCGCCACCCGCGATAAAATTCGCGGCAATCAGGAAATCGCTGATATTTCCCTCGCCCTTGGCTGCGGGGTGGGCGATAAATATGTTGAAGATGACTTGCGCTATGAAAAAATCATCATCATGACCGATGCGGACGTGGACGGCGCGCATATTGCCACCCTGCTGATCACCTTATTTTATCAGGAAATGCCCGAATTGATCAAAAATGGCCATCTTTATCTCGCCCAGCCGCCACTTTACCGTATTGCGCAGGGCGGCACGGTTTTCTATGCCAGAGATGACAAACATAAAGATGAACTGATGGCCGCAGAATTCGCCGGCCGGGGCAAGATTGAAATCAGCCGCTTTAAAGGCCTCGGCGAAATGCCCGCCGCCCAGCTGAAAGAAACCACCATGAAACGGGACAAGCGCACCCTGCTGCGCGTGATGATCCCCGAAGGCAGCCGCCTTGAAACATCAGAGAAAGTGGGTGCCCTAATGGGCAAAAAACCCGAACTCCGCTTCCAGTTCATCCAAGAAAACGCCGACAAAGTCGATGAGCTGGATATATAATATATGAATTTCCCAGAATTATTTTCCTCAAAATTATCAATCGCCCTTCGTTATTCATTTTATACGCTCCCATTGATTATTTATACTATAAGTGACTTGTGAATCTAGAATTTACTACAGATTGGTGTTTGACTACTCTATAGTTATCAATTCATCATGCATTGTCGAAAAGGGGTTAATTATGACAAAAAAAATATTTGCTGTATTTTTGATTACATTGGGAATTATACACTCAATACAAACTGTTCTTGCGGAAGCTGCTGATTTAGAGAAGCTGACTGAGCAAGCGTATAATGAATTGATAAATAGTTATTCAGAGGGTAGCGATTGCATCAAAGTTATCCGCATGGGGCGATGGAAGGACTTAAGTCAAAACAGTTTGATAATATATGCGCCCTCAAAAAACAGACCTTATTATGTCTTACTCCGTGCTCATTCTCCGGACATATCAATGATGAAAACATTAAATGTGCGTGCAGGGAGAACTAGATTTTGTGGAAAAAGTGGTGATGAGCTAGTTATTGATGGCCGGCGCCACAAAATCCAAGCCATTAAAGCTCTGGATAGAGATACAGCGAAAAAACTGATAAATTTTCATAAAGATAAAAAGCGCCAATCTAAACAAAAATAAGGCGGGATAATTCATTTTGTTTTGCATGCGCCAGATTTTACTTGTTCACGCAACCAGATTGCATGTGATGGAAGATTGATCGATTTTCGTCTTTTATTCACGGCTTCAATATCATCCAAGTTTTGAACCAAATTACCATTCACACAATCATATAATACGCCATATAGCTGCTTTTCTTTTTGCATGTTACTTAATCTATCCGACAACATAGCGGCCTTCTGTCCACTAAAATGACCTTCCTGAGCCATCCTAATAAAAACTTTTGCATATTTTCTTTGAATACCGATATGATTATCCGCATGAAGAATTGTTAACCAGGCCGCCCATTTCTCAAGATGTTGTTGACTATCCCCAATCGTACTTAGCTCTGAACTGAGAAATTGAGACAAATTGAAATCTCTGGCTAACACCGCAGCATTAAAAATATCTACACATTTATTTTTTTCCACATTTCCAGAATCAGAGTAATATTTTTTAGCAGCCAAATATGTTAAATGGCCATCATAATTAACGTTACTAATAAAATCGGCATGTGGTCTATCTTTTAATAGCGGGTTTTCATCTGTCCATTCAATAGTTTGCCTAAGAGAAATATTTATCGTATTATCCCAATCGTTGCCACATTGTTTCTTTTCACTTGGCGTTAACTTACCAAGTTTTTCTATATTAGACGCCATCAAGGAATAAAAATTTTGTTCGATTTTCTTATTAATAATTGAGCAAGATTCTGAGACTAATTCAACATCCTTATAATAGTGGGCCAACAGCTTTTAGACATACATACACTGTATTCTCTTGCCCAAATGAATTTGTAGGAACAGGAACCCAAAGACCTAATCCAATACAAGAATATATAATCAGCTTACAAAATATGGTACGCATTATCCGCCTCAAAATAAAAAAAATTGACGTTTTCTTATGGGATCAGATGAAACGCGGGTCAATTGAGTTCATATTTTCCCCTTAAAATTTTGCTTTGTTCTTAGGATATTATCCTTTTGTCTGTCATTCAAGAATAACAACCTACGTTACTCAATACTCCAAGAAATATCCATGTCATTTAACGCCCCAAGATATTCATCGCGTGTGATAAATCCAACACATGGAAAGGCTCCTCTATCGTTTATCTCATCATTGGCAAATTTTTTCGCCATCAATATAGCTGGCATACTTGGGATGTAAGGACCATCACCTGATCGGGCGGTGAGCTCAAAGGTAATAGATTTCATCGTCCCATCCTTTCCTTTACCAGATAATGTCATATGAAAAGCACTATTCTCAGTTCCTAGAAAATCAAACAAAAACGATGTCCGTAAAAGCAACGAGGCAGCATTCTTAAGGTTTTTTATCACCCCAATCTGTACCAACCATGACAGTATCCAAAGCGTAATATGTATGAATGATATTTCAAGTCCTGCATAAAATCGAATGGTTCTAAGGTCTGGGTATCGTTTTGGGAATAACGCTAAATCAGGGACATCACAATTCCCTAACAGTCGCCATCCCAGCCCTTTATATTTACGAAGATGGAGCCCTTGCCACCCGTACACTTTACTCTGTTTGCCATCAATAATGGTCTCAATCGGCATGCCCGTATAGCCTAAAATTGCCGCTGTCGTCGCAAGGCCACGGGCTGTTTTTTGAGCCGTGGTGATGCCGTAATCAAGAGCATCAAGGCTTTCAAAATCATCCCTATAATGGTCAACCAATGCAGCGGTTAAGCATGGAACAGAGCTTGCTCCACTAATGACCAAAACATCATGCTCCTTTGCGCGATCATTAAGTTCGACGATACCTTCGACAAAATCACGCCCGTCTGACAAGTCGATATAATGCGCGCCTTGATCAATGCAAGCCTTGGCTACTTCATATCCCTGCGATTGAAATGGCCCAGAAGTGTGGATAACGATATGCGGTTTAAGTGATGATAGAGCCTCTGCAAAGTCCTTGTCGATGTCTACTGCAACGGCTTCTATTTCATTCGCCGCTTCAATATCAGAGGCAAATTTTTTGGCCTTTTCTATTGAACGTCCTGCAATAATAACCCGTATATTATGTTTCGCAGCCAGTGTTTTTGTAATAACACTCCCGAAATTTCCATATCCTCCAATAATCAGAACCCGTTTAATCATGCGCTTTTCTTAACTTTAAATCGTCCCTTATACTCATATATTTTGCCCCACAAAGGATGAGTAATAGTTACAAGCATGTCAAATGTGTTGTCATCAATGGCGACTTCTTCGGCATTTCCTTCTCCCATAAGAAAGGTCAGGGGGAGTGGAATAAAACGGCCAAATAGGGAGATAATATATCCTTTGTGTTTCAGCCTTACACGTCCATCCTCCCAAACATAATTCATGCGCCACCCAAAGCCGGACTGCATGACCTCAACCACTTCGTTACCTTTCACCTGTGTCATGCGAGAATTAAAGCTATATACTTTGCGGTTCCGAAAGTGAAATGTACGATTAAAATGAAAAGACTTGGAACCTTTATCGCTTTTGAAATTTACTGTAACGGGTACATCTTTCTCATTATGTGGTGGAATACCCCGCATAAACCAGAATAACGGCGCCAAAAATTTGATGGGTCCCGCACACATCACATCTAATGTGCCTTCAACTGTTGTCACATCATTACAATAAGAGCAGTTGGCATAATGTTTATGCATCACGGACGGTAGATTATCCCAATCTTTGCCGAATATGGTCTTAAATATAGGTTCTTCCGTCATACGGGTTTCAATACCATCAAGAAAAATATAACCACTAAACCAACAAAGGCAGGCCAACCAAGAATAAACCAGATTTTAAAAAGGGTATAATAGCGCGCGGGTAATTTCGTTCCATCTGTTGCGCTCTTTATCAGCATATTTTTTAGTTGAACCTGTATCCAAACAACAGGTAACCAACAAGCTCCCGCAATCATATAAATTATATATGTCATGGTGAGCCATAGTTCTGTCCATTCATAGCTCCCTTGCCAAATCAGCCACAGACCTGTTGCAGGCTGCACAATGACGGCCGGCAATGTAAATATATAATCCGCCAGAACCGTGCCGCGAGCGACATATAGCTTTTCCGCAATATCATCCGTGAAATGGGAACGGAACATGAAGAACGCAATCCCAATACCTGTACCGAACAAAATGGTTGAGCTAATAATATGTAACGTTCTTATAATCAGATAAGTATCAAGAACAATCAAGAGGCGTGCTTTTCTATTTTATTGTTTCATATTCATTTTCAATAATGGTCAACCACTGAAAAAATACACGAATAAATTGATTGTTACAATACATCCGATCTTCGACAGGAAATATAATTGAAGATTAAAATGACCTTCTTTAGAGACACTAACTTTCTGCGCATACTAAAAGCTGAGGCATGAAATATTTTCGGGATCAGATGATTGGTTGGGGTGGCAGGATTCGAACCTGCGCATGACGGGATCAAAACCCGTTGCCTTACCGCTTGGCTACACCCCATCAGATGTGGCAATATCTAAAAGCTGCCGCGAACATAAGCAGATTTTCGGCAACATGCAACGATGATTTGTTAAAAAAAACTTTTTTTTATCTTACCCATATTTTTTAAGGATTTGACAAGGCGAATAGGCTAGAAGATAACCTGTAAAATATATTTAGTCTCAAGGAATAACTATGGCCATTGTTGTAACGGGCGCTGCCGGTTTTATTGGATTTAACGTCACCAGACTGCTTCTGGAGCGTGGGGAAGAAGTTATCGGCATTGACAATATAAATGATTATTATGACATTAATTTGAAAAATGCCCGTTTGGCGCAGATTGAAAATAACCCGGCATTTACCTTTTTAAAGCTGGATTTTTCAGATTATGACGCCTTGACCGCCGCCCTTGAGCCCTATAACGTTAAAAAAGTCATCCATTTGGGGGCGCAGGCCGGGGTGCGATATTCCCTGACCAATCCGTTCGTTTATGCTCAATCTAATTTGATTGGCCATTTGAATATCATGGAATATTGCCGTCACAAGCCGGGTTTTGAACATCTGGTCTATGCCTCCTCCTCGTCAGTATATGGCGGCAACAAGAATATGCCTTTTTCAGTCGATGACAGGGTTGATAATCCGGTATCGCTCTATGCGGCCACCAAAAAATCCGATGAGTTGATGAGCCAGAGTTATGGTCATCTCTATCGGATGCCGCAAACGGGTCTGCGCTTTTTCACCGTTTATGGCCCCTGGGGTCGGCCGGATATGGCCATGTGGATATTCACCAAGAAAATATTGGCCGGCGAACCGATTCCGGTCTTTAACCACGGCGATATGTTGCGGGATTTCACCTATATTGATGATATTATCGACGGTATTGTCAAATGCCTGGATAATCCGCCAAAAGATGACGGCAGCCTGCATACCATTGGCTCCAATGCCCCGCACCGCGTTTATAACATTGGCAATAATAACACCGTAAAACTTCTTGATATGATCACGGTATTGGAAGAGGCTCTGGGCCAAAAGGCCGAAATGGAATTACTGCCCATTCAGCCGGGCGATGTCAAGGAAACCGCCGCCGATATTACCGCAATCCAGAATGATCTTGGCTTTGAGCCTAGAACCAAAATCGAAGAAGGCATCCCCAAATTTGTTCATTGGTACAAACAATATCACCAAATTAATTAAGGGGTATATGACTTGGCTTGGGACAATCTGATTTCAAGACTGACCTGGCTCTTGCTGCAACCCAGCAATCTTTTTTTATTCCTGCTGCTGATCGCGATCTTTCTCCTGTGGAAAAATCGCCAAAAGTTTGGCCTGTTTTTGATCATGACCTGCGCTATATTTTACATGATGGTCACCTTCGGCCCTCTGGTAAATTGGTTATTGGTGCCTTTGGAGCAGCGTTTTTCAGTTTATAACAACCAGATCAGTGAAGCACCCTATAGCGGTATTATCGTCCTCGCCGGGGCAGAACGCACGAGATATAGCGAAAAACATCAACAGGTAACCTTAAGCGGGGCCGCAGAACGCCTGATAGCGGCAG
>Ga0316204_10004926_pt1 | contig 23048 bp, 17 predicted proteins | sample 6monrhotite_MG_2_FD_205661 | JGI IMG/M metagenome (GOLD analysis project Ga0316204, IMG submission 205661) | Microbial mat bacterial communities from mineral coupon in-situ incubated in ocean water Damariscotta River, Maine, United States -... | ecosystem: Environmental > Aquatic > Marine >... | reverse complement strand
TACAGAAGAGCGCTTGTCGCATTCCGTAAAGAAAATACTCTATGCCAAGTACAAAGCGGGCCTGTGTGGTTATGAACCCGTAAAAGAAGACAACTTGTGGGAAGACCTAAACGCCATGGAAGACCATATACTCCTTGAAGAAACTATGGAAAAAGCACTGACCGTCATAAAAAATGATTCGGCCATTTTACCCATACAAACACTTCAGAATAAAAAAATAGCCTACGTCAATTTTGGTGATGACTCGGGAAAGGAATTCTTAAACTCACTGCGGAATTACGCGCAAATAGATTGGGTGAAAGCCAATAGTTTAGACAGCTATATCAAGCGTTTAAAAAAGTACGATGAAGTGATTATTGGTTTTCACAAATCGAATGAAAACCCATGGAAAGACTATAAGTTTGATTCCAAAGAATTGGTTTGGTTGTATGAAATAGCGCGAACCAACAAAGTAATTTTGGATGTCTTTGCGCGGCCTTATGCGCTTTTAGACCTCAAAACAACGACTAACTTTGAAAGTATCATTGTTTCTTATCAAAATAGTAAAGTCTCTCAGCAATTGTCTGCACAGCTTATATTTGGCGCGAGAGGCGCTCAAGGAATGCTGCCTGTTTCGATTGGATCTGACTTCCCCGTGCACACTTCCATAGAGACCAAGCCTTTGCAAAGGTTACAATATGGAATCCCCGAAAGTGTTGGGTTGAGCAGTATAAAATTGAAACGCATTGACACCTTAGCTCAAATTGGATTATGGGGTGATATGATGCCTGGCGCTCAAATACTGGTAGCTCGTAAAGGAAAAATAGTATACCGAAAGAACTTTGGCTACCACACTCAGGATAAAACCATGCGTGTGCGAGATGACGATATTTATGACGTCGCCTCCCTTACAAAAATTCTTGCCACGCTTCCCATGATTATGGAACTGGTGGATCGTGGTGTTATTAATATGAATACGACACTGTCTGAACTCCTGCCCGAATTTAAAAATTCTAACAAGGCAACAATCACTTTAAGACAGATGCTTACGCATACAGCAAGGCTTCGGGCTTGGATTCCTTTCTACGGAAATACGATCGATACGGTCACGAAATTGCCAAGTACAAAGTACTATGCGGTAAAGAAATCTAAGAAATTTCCTTTTATGGTCGCGAACGACCTCTATATGAGAAAGGACTATAAGGATAGTATTTTCGATTTGATTAAAACAAGTGAACTTCGGAAAAGAGCTGGATATAAGTACAGTGACTTGCCGTACTACTTGCTTATGAAATACCTTGAAGATTTCTACGGAACTTCCTTGGACAAGCTGGTACAACGCAACCTTTATGAATCATTAGGAGCAAATTCCACTACCTATAATCCTCTGGATAAGTTCGACTTAGATGATATTACTCCTACCGAAGAAGATAATTATTTCCGAATGCAGAAAGTTCACGGCTATGTTCACGACCAAGGAGCTGCCATGTTAGGTGGCGTATGCGGTCATGCAGGGCTATTTAGCAATGCCAATGACATCGCTAAAATTATGCAAATGTATTTATGGCAAGGAAGCTATGGCGGAAAGGAATATTTTAGACCTGACATCGTTGATGCCTTCAACACTTGTTATTACTGTGAGAAGGAGATTCGGCGTGGTGTCGGATTTGACAAACCACAGCTAGGGGATAGTGGTCCCACTTGTGGTTGTGTCTCGATGAAGAGTTTTGGGCACAGCGGATTTACTGGAACATTCACATGGGCCGATCCAGACGAAGAAATCATATACGTCTTTTTGTCCAATAGAACATTTCCTTCAGCAGACAATCGAAAGTTGATTGGCAGCAACTTGCGTAGTAATATACAGGAGGCTATTTATAACGCCATCATCAGGGAAGAAAAAACCATTACGCCCTTGATCACCAATCAAGGAAGCGATGGGAACTAAAATACTAATAGAGTCTAGTAAGTTCAATTTATGAAAATAGCCATTGTTTGTTACCCAACTTGGGGAGGAAGTGGAGTAGTAGCCACCGAATTAGGAATTGCACTTGCTGAACACGGTCATGAAATTCACTTCATCACGTATAAACAACCCGTGAGACTGGAATTGATCTCTAGAAACATTCATTTTCATGAAGTTTCTGTACCCAGTTACCCTTTATTTCAGTACCAGCCCTACGAGCTAGCCTTATCGAGCAAATTGGTTGATATGGTCAAATTATACGACTTAGACTTGTTGCATGTGCATTACGCTATTCCGCATGCTTACGCAGGTTATATGGCGAAGAAAATGTTGCAATCCGAAGGAATCTATATTCCTATGGTCACCACCTTACACGGAACAGATATTACCTTAGTTGGAAACCACCCACATTACAAGCCAGCAGTGACCTTTAGCATCAATGAAAGCGATGTAGTTACTTCTGTATCCCAAAGTTTGAAAGATGACACCCTGCGTTTATTTAATATTAAGAATGAAATAGATGTAGTTCCAAACTTCATCGATTTATCAAAATTTGAAAATCATTTTACGGATTGTCAGCGTGATATGATGGCGTCTAAAGACGAGCGTATCATTACCCATATTAGTAATTTGAGACCTGTCAAACGCATTACAGACATCATCAAAATATTTGACCGCGTCCAAAAGGAAATTCCCTCCAAACTATTACTTGTTGGAGATGGGCCGGAAAAACTCAAGGCGGAAGCGATGTGCGAACGCATGGGTATTGAAGACAAAGTCCTGTTTCTTGGCAATAGTAGTGAGATCAATAAAATTTTGTGTTTTAGCGACCTCTTTTTACTTCCTTCAGAAAAAGAAAGCTTCGGTCTGGCTGCATTGGAAGCAATGGCAAGTGGTGTTCCGGTAATTTCAAGTAATACAGGTGGTTTGCCTGAAGTAAACCAACATGGTTTTAGTGGATACCTCAGTGAAGTTGGCGACGTAGACGATATGGCGATGCGTGCTATTTCTATTTTGAAAAACGATGAAACCCTCGCTAAATTTAAAAGGCAAGCGCGAACTGCAGCTCAAAAATTTGAAACAAAGAACATCGTTCCGCTGTACGAAGCCGTATACGAAAAAGCTGTGAGCAAAGTATACTAGTCACTCTTGACATCCTCACAAGGAAGCAATAAGGTCCTCGGGGGCCGCTACGTCAAAATTAGACAGTCCTAATTTCTTTATGAATCCATTGGAAAATACCAGTGCCATTTCTTCGGAAAGTAGGGCAGATCGGTATTCCTTCCATTGCTTAATATCGGCTCCATACATATGCTCAGCCAAATTTGGAAACTCCCAATTGGCATTCTTACCCCAATGAATAGTGAAAGGAATGTTGTTTTCCTGCAATACCTCGATCATGCGAGTAGCATATTCGGCTAAACTCATCAGCTTCTTAGATTTTTTCCACTGAATACCATCAATCTCCACCATGCAGGTATATGGGAATTTTGTAAATGCCAAAAGGCCCTCCGACTTCTTCACAAAACGCATGGCGAAAATACCAGGTACCGGACCTTCATCTCGCGTGAGTTTGGTCAATACATTCAAGGCTTTGCGCGCATCTCGATGATCCACACCAAAGGAACAGGCAAATGCCCTTCCTTGATAGCCAGCGTCCCAGAATATTTCCGAGAGCTTTCCAATAATATCTTTTTTCACACCACCACTTTTTTCTTCCGGCATGATCGTCTTATTGAGCGCCTTGATAAATTTGGGAATCGCTTTAGGAAAACGCTGCGATATCTTTACGAGTAAGTAAATTAAATCTCGGTACACAAATTCCTTCATAAAAGGAATAGGGTCCCCATATTTCGCTTTGTATAAGGGGTCATACGGTTTTTTATAAATAGCCTCAATGACATATTCTTTTTCCTTTCCGTAGGGATTGACAAATACCTTATAGTGGTAAGGCCGCTTGCCCTTACCGTTGTCGTCCAATTCGGTAGGAATCTTAAATTTAGAATTAGCAAAGTCCAAGGTTTCCGCTAGTTTGAGGGCGGTTTCCTTCTTTATCTTTCGCACATACCGTTGTAATAAAAAGGCATCTTCAGCTTCAATCACCACACCATGAATAAATCCGAACGATCCCAAACCAACCAAGGCCGCATTAAACAATCCATCATTCCGAATTATTTTGGCATTCATTTTAGTAGGTAATACATCACTTAGCGCAGGCTTGGTATGTCGCTCCAAATAAACGATGTCTTCAGGATGAGGCCCCGTAATGAGATTGAGTCCCACCACATAATCTTGTACCGAACCAACGTCGATAGCCGATCCGTGTACACCCGTTGAAATACAACCAGCAATGGTCTGACCATTGCTCGCTCCAGTCGTTTTTAAAGATTTTCCTCTATTCTCTAAATATTGCGAAAGCTCTTTTATCTGATTACCGCATTGAAACAAATACACATTTTCCCTTTGAAACGAGGAGTCCGAGTGCATTTCATCCTCTGAAATTTCAAACTTTAGATTCATATAAGCACTAAAATGCATACGGTCTTTGTGATGAGCAATAGAAGACATGGACCATTTGGATCCAATGGACCGGAACCCTTCGTTGTTGTCCAAGGCTTCAGAAAGGAGTCGCTGAATTTCAATAGCAGCATCGTTGTAACGATCGATAGGCGCTAGCAAATTTGCTTTCTTCTCTAATTTTGTTTCGAGGAATAATTTTAAAGGAAAGGGACCATTTTTATGAATGGTATCCCATCGATCTCTTGAAGTTTCTTTTGTTGTGGCCATGGCTTATAGGTTTGGATCTTTTAGACAGACGTAGGTTACTTTTACCTTTCTTTTACTTCCGAAGGTCGCAACATACAGTAAAATACCACCCAAGGTATTTTTTATCTGAACGGTATGCAAGGCACCCGATTCGCAGTCACGAATGTTGATTGGATATTCATCGGTAGTAGTTTTCACCTTGATGATGGTATCCAACTCTCGCACATAGAGTCCGCTAAGAGCATCTTCACGCTCGTTGTCTTGTGGTTCTGCTTGTCCGTTGGATACCTTTAACCGCACCGAATAACAGGATACGAGGCAACACATCAATAGCAAGGCTATGCATAGTTTCATGGCTTTCATAGTAGATTGATTTGAACGGTTTCTTCCGAAGAAGATACGCTATTCATTAGACTGCTATAAATTTGCGACAAATAAAAGAACTCCAAAAGGGGGTTTTAACTGTATTTACAAAAGAAAAACCCCTCTTAAATAGAGGGGTCAGAAAGCTTTTGAATGTTTATGAGACTTAAAACTGATAGCGCAATGACAGCGCAATATCGAAATCGAGGTCGTCCCTAAAATCGCCAAACCCTATTTCCGGTCTAAAGTCTAAGGCAATTAATAGGGGAATGTCAAAATCGTATTCAATCCCAATATCTCCAGCCGCAAACAAAAAGGTTTCATCGTCTGGATTCCCATTGAAGTCATCGTCAAAGTCAATTTGACCAACACCACCACCAGCACCTACATACCAGTTAAAGTTTCCGTCCAGCACAAAAACCCATTGATACAGTCCTGTTAGTTTATACGCATTGATCTTATCACGACTGGTCCAGCCTAAACCAAATTCAAGTCGGTTGCTATCACTTAAGCCGCGTTGATAGTTAATTTCAGTTCCGAAGCCATCATTGTCTCCCAAACGGATACCAATGGCATTTTTCGCTATTCCTTGAGCCTGAGCACTTAGGCCAAAACCTACTGCAACTAATAGTACTAAAAAGATGTTTTTCATAATAAAGGTTTGTTGTTAAGATTGTGAAACTATTCAGATTAATTCGTAATTCTGTTAATCAATTACTAAAGTATTTAAGACAAAATTGGTGCCAAAAGCCTCGTAGTTTTCTATTTTTACCATATACTGATGAAAAAAGCGCTTACATATCTTCAAACGTATTTTGACGGCGATTTATTTTTCGATGATTTGCATCGAATCTTGTACGCTACGGATGCCTCGGTATATCGCAAAGTGCCGCTAGCGGTAGCCTTTCCGAAAACAAATCAAGGTATTGCTCAATTGATGGCCTTCGCCCAAGCCAATGAAACCTCCTTAATTCCTCGTACCGCAGGAACTTCATTGGCCGGACAATGTGTCGGAGCTGGTATTGTAGTTGACGTTTCCAAGTATTTTACCAACATAATATCGCTCGACCTCCACAATAAAACAGTGACAGTCCAGCCTGGGGTAATTCGTGACGAGCTCAACTCTTACTTAGAACCACATGGGCTGTTTTTTGGTCCTAACACCTCCACTAGCAATCGTTGTATGATAGGCGGTATGGTTGGAAACAATAGCAGCGGCACCACTTCCATTCAATATGGCGTGACGCGAGATAAGGTAATCTCACTGCAAACCATCTTAGCAGATGGCTCCCCTGTTACTTTTTCTGAGCTTACTTCGGAAGCCTTTAAAGCGAAAATGAACTTGGACTCGACGGAAGGTGAAATTTATCGGACCCTATATGACAAGTTGGCCTCCGAAGCGACTCAAGCCGAAATTAAAAATGAATTTCCCAAACCTGAAATACATCGTCGCAACACTGGATACGCCGTGGACGCATTGCTCGATAGTCAACTATTTGGCGGCACTTCCGAAACTATAAACCTCTGCAAACTACTCTGTGGAAGTGAAGGAACCCTTGCTTTTACAACAGGAATCACCTTGCAATTGGATGCGTTACCGCCTAAGTACACCGCATTGGTGGCGGCACAGTACGATTCACTTGAAAAATGCCTATTGGATGTCCAAATATCCATGCAACATGAATTACATACCTGCGAATTGATAGATGATGTAATTTTAGATTGTACGCGACAAAATAAAAAATACGAGCCGTATCGGTTCTTCATTCAAGGCAATCCAAAAGCCGTACTATTATTAGAGGTACGTGCTGAAACGTCTGAAAAACTTCATAATAAAACCAATGCACTGGTTATGGCTTTAGGACAATCGGGTTTAAGTGATGTGACACCTGTCTTACACGATCATGAAATTACCATGGCCATGGAACTGCGCAAAGCCGGGCTCGGGCTGCTTGGCAATATGGTAGGTGATCGCAAAGCAGTGGCTTGCATTGAAGATACAGCGGTTGCGCTATCCGATTTACCAGCTTATATCGCTGAATTCACTGCCTTGATGAAACGGTTTGAGCAAAAGGCGGTGTATTATGCACATGCCGGTGCTGGCGAACTACACCTGCGTCCCATTTTAAACCTAAAAACAGGGGAGGGCGTTGCTTATTTTCGGCAAATCACAACGGAAGTGGCCAAATTGACAAAAAAATATAAAGGCTCCTTTTCCGGAGAGCATGGTGACGGTATAGTGCGCGGAGAGTTTCTAGCCATGCAAATTGGCGCCAAAAATTTCCAACTCCTTCAAAAGATTAAAAATACCTTTGACCCTGAAAATAGACTGAATCCAGGCAAAATTACGGATGCATGGCCCATGGATCAATCGTTACGAAATGAACCCGACGCTGCACCGACAGAGGTGGTGAGCTTTATGGACTTTAGTGATTCGGAAGGAATAGTACGCTTGGCCGAAAAATGCAATGGAAGTGGAGACTGCCGCAAAACTGCTGCCACCTCGGGCACCATGTGCCCAAGTTATCAGGCTACAAAAAATGAAAAAGACAGCACACGAGGTCGTGCAAACCTACTCCGAGAAGTGCTTACGCATAGTGATAAAGCCAACAAATTTGATGCTACCGACTTAAAAGAGGTCTTCGAACTATGTCTCAGTTGTAAGGCCTGTGCTACGGAATGTCCTAGCAATGTGGACATCGCAACAGCAAAAGCTGAATTTTTATACCAATACCAACAGGCTAATGGAGTGTCTCGAGCAGATCGCCTTTTTGCGAAGAGCAGTAAATACAATAGGCGTGCAGCCAAATTTCCAAGGCTTGCCAATTGGATGTTTACGAACTCCACAACGTCCAAAATAATTAAGAAAGTCGCAAATATTGCCGACGAAAGAAGCCTGCCAATTGTTTCAATTAAAAGTTTTAGTAAATTATCACAATCAACTATAAATCAGTTAAATAAAAATAATTTAAAAGTAGTGTTGTTCGTGGACGAGTTCAGTAATTATTTGGAATCGGATATTGCGGTAGACTGCTATGAGTTGTTACAAGGTTTGGGGTATGAGGTCACCGTAGTAGATCATTTGGATAGCGCACGTGCCCTGATAAGCAAGGGGTTTCTGAAAGAAGCAAAGGAACATGTGAACGCTAATACACACTACTTAAAAGACCTAATTTCGGAAAAGGTACCCATGCTTGGGATTGAACCTTCCGCGATCTTAGGGTTTAGAGACGAATACCTGCGTTTGGCTGATGATGTGGATGCTGCCAAGCATATTGCACAACATACCTTTCTCATTGAGGAATTCCTCGCTTCCGAAGTGGCAGAAGGCCGTATAACGTCGTCTCAGTTTACTTCCGAAGAAAAACAAATCAAAATACACGTGCATTGCCATCAAAAGGCCATGAGCAATCAAAAAGTGACTTTCGATGTGTTAAATATCCCCGAAAACTACAAACCCACACTCATCGCATCGGGATGTTGTGGAATGGCCGGAAGTTTTGGCTATGAAAAGGACAAATACGAGCTAAGTATGGATATTGGTGAGCTTCGGCTCTTTCCTGCCGTTCGTAAAGCACCCTTAGCAACTGTGATTAGCGCAAATGGAACCAGTTGCCGCCATCAAATTATGGACGGAACTAATCGTAAAGCCCTGCATCCAGTGACTATTTTACGGCAAGCTTTGCTTTAATTCACTATGTACCTTTCAGTAGTTGAAAAGCCGAAAGCATGTCTGGAAAAGAATCAACTCCTTCTTTTTCTTCTTCGAAAATATACATAGGAACCCCAAGATTGGAGGAATGGTGGTACAATCGCCATCGCTCATTCATATACTCCAAGGCTGTTAAGTTTTCAATCCAATCACCACTATTCAAGTAAAGGCAAGTACCTTTAATCGTAGTGACGGTTCGAATCACAGGCTGGTGGATATGCCCACAAATCACATAGTCCATGTCACGATCAATAGCAACTTCCGCAGCCGTCTTTTCAAAATCAGAGATAAATTTAACTGCGCCTTTTACACTTTTTTTGATCCGTCCAGCTAGCGAGTACTTTTCACGCCCTAGCTTTACGAGTACATGGTTTAAAAAACGATTGAAGAAAATAAGCAAGTTGTAACCCCAACCCCCCATTTTCGCAATCCATTTGGCATGTTGAATAGAAGCATCAAAAACATCGCCATGAAAAAACCAAGCCTTTTTGCCATCCAAATCCAGCTCTAGCTGATTCAAAATATAAACATTTCCCATTTTAGTTTTGGCAAAACGTCGCAACTTTTCATCGTGATTACCTGTAATATAATAGACCTTAGTGCCCTTGGCCGCTAGTGAGAGGACTTTTTTTATCACCAATAAATGGGACTTAGGAAAATAGCGTTTACGGAATTGCCAAATATCAAAAATATCTCCGTTGAGAATTAATTTGTTTGGTTTTATCCCATTCAAATAATTCAAAACTTCGCGAGCGTGACATCCATAGGTCCCCAAATGAATATCTGATAGTACAGCTATATCTACTTTTCTTTTCACATTTTTCTAGGTTGGTACAAAATTGGAAAAACTAGAAAAAAGGTAGATTATCGCAATGTTATGAGTTGATTGACAAAAGGTTATTTCGTCTTGAAATTTCATTTTTGAGCTGGTCGCAGAAACCTTTTTATGATTCGGTTGGAATGGGTATATTTGTTGAAAACCACTCCATGGCAGGAAACACTTTCGGAACCATTTTCAAAGTCACCACCTTCGGTGAATCCCATGGCCCAGCGCTGGGGGGCATCATAGATGGTTGTCCTGCAGGTATCGAATTAGACTTTGAAGCTATTGAAGCTGAAATGCAGCGAAGAAAACCGGGTCAGTCGGCCATTGTTACACAACGGAAAGAACCTGATTCCATAAAATTCCTTTCGGGAATTTTTGAAGGCAAAACAACGGGCACACCCATTGGCTTTGTGATCGAAAACACCAATCAGAAGTCTAAAGACTATTCCCACATCAAAGACACGTATAGGCCCTCACATGCAGATTATACCTACGATCAAAAATATGGAATTCGGGATTATCGAGGAGGCGGACGCTCCTCGGCTCGAGAGACTGCCAGTAGGGTAGCGGCGGGAGCTATCGCAAAACAGTTTTTAAAGGACATTAAAATAACAGCCTACGTTTCGGGTGTTGGTACGCTTCAACTAAAGACACCTTATCAAGAGTTGGATTTTTCAGAAATAGAAAAGAACCCAGTCAGAACTGCCGATGCCGAGATGGCCAAAAAGATGGAGTCCTACATTAAGGATATCCGTAAGCAGGGGGATACTATTGGTGGGACTATATGTTGTGTGATTCAGAATGTACCGGTTGGACTGGGAGAACCTGTGTTTAAAAAACTACATTCCGAATTAGGCATGGCAATGCTTTCCATCAATGCAGTGAAAGGATTTGAGTATGGTAGTGGCTTTGCAGGTACAAAACTAAAAGGCAGTGAACACAATGATCTTTTTAACCCGGACGGCAGCACTCAAACCAATCACAGTGGAGGCGTTCAAGGAGGCATTAGTAACGGAGCCGATATTTATTTCAATGTGGCTTTTAAACCCGTTGCCACCATCATGCAAAAACAAGAAACGATTACTAGTGAAGGTGCTTCGGTAGCCATGCTAGGTAAGGGCAGACACGATCCTTGTGTAGTCCCGAGAGCAGTTCCCATTGTGGAAGCCATGGCTGCATTGGTGATAGCCGATTTTGTTTTACTGAATAGACTTTCAAAAATATAAGTTACGACCTATGAAAAAATTAGCACTACACTGGAAAATCTTAATAGGAATGGTACTTGGGGTGGTTTTTGCCTTGATCATGACCAACATTTCATGGGGCGCTGGCTTCATCAGTGATTGGATCAAACCCTTCGGAACCATTTTTATCAGTGCCTTAAAACTAATTGCGATTCCGCTGATTTTAGCTGCTTTGATTAAGGGTATTTCGGACTTAAAAGATATTTCAAGTCTTTCAAAAATGGGGACAAGAACTATTATCACTTATGTGATCACCACTGTGATTGCGGTAACCATAGGCTTGTTAGTGGTCAATACCGTGCAACCAGGAAAAACCATTACGGAAGATACTCGAAACGAACTCATAGAGGCCTATGGTGGTGATGCAGAGGCAAAACGACTCGCTGCGAAAGAACAGCAAGAAGCAGGTCCGTTGCAGGCATTAATCGACTTAGTCCCTGAGAATATATTTAGTGCAGCCAGCAGCAATAGAAACATGCTTCAGGTTATATTCTTTGCCGTTTTCTTCGGAATTGCATTGATATTAATCCCTGAAGAACAGGGAAAGACTGTAAAACACTTTTTTGACGGCGTGAATGATGTCATCCTGAAAATGGTTGATTTAATCATGCTGGCAGCGCCTTATGGTGTGTTCGCCTTATTGGCAGCCTTAGTGGTGGAGGCACCGAGTGCCGATTTATTTGCAGCACTTGCTATGTACGCCCTCTGTGTTGTAGGTGGACTTTTGTTAATGGTGGTATTATATATTTTTATAGTTAAGATTTTCACCAAAAAGTCGCCTTTATTTTTTCTGAATGGAATTGCGCCGGCCCAATTGTTGGCCTTTTCTACCAGTTCGAGTGCCGCTACGCTCCCAGTCACTATGGAGCGTGTTACTGAGCACTTGGGTGTTGAAGAAGAAGTAGCCAGTTTTGTTTTGCCCGTTGGAGCAACGATAAACATGGATGGGACTAGCCTTTATCAGGCGGTTGCAGCGCTTTTTATCGCACAAGCCTTTGGCATGGACCTATCTTTGAGCGTTCAATTAGGAATCATCGCAACGGCCACCTTGGCCTCTATTGGATCGGCTGCAGTTCCTGGAGCAGGTATGGTGATGCTCGTTGGTGTATTAGGCTACGCAGGAATCCCTGAAGCGGGATTGGCCTTAATTTTTGCAGTGGATAGACCCTTAGACATGTGCCGAACCGTCATCAATGTAACTGGTGATGCTGCCGTTTCTATGTTAGTGGCCAAGTCACAAGGGAAATTAGGCGAGCCACATGTAAAAGATTGGGACGACAACTACGAAGCCGTCAAGTAATTCATAAATCCGGACATTAAATTCTTGAATTGAGAGTAATAGGTGTATTTGTATTCCCATTATTTTCAATAACTAGGCTATATTTGATATTCAATAATAAGCCGTTCACTTCTCCCTTTAAAACGAATTCCAAATCGGTTTTGATAATTTGTTTCAAAACAATGAAGGTTTTTCTTTTAGTTTTAATTTGTTTAATTAGTTGTTCGTTGTCTGCTCAGGTCGGCATTGGCACGATCTCCCCATCAAGTGCATCGATGCTTGACATTAGCAGTTCATCAGACGGTGGTGTTACTTTTGGTGGCTTGATGCCCCCAAGAGTTTCCACCATCGCCATTCGCAATAGCATTGCTCCAACACTCGCTGACAAAGGGCTCATCATTTTTGTAGAGGAGTCAGACTGCTTACAACAATGGAACGGTGTGTCCTGGGAAAATATTCATTGTCTAAATACAATATCACTCACCGGAACGTATCAAAATTTTGATTTGAATACTAGTTGGGGGTACACTTCAGATGTTTCGTTCTTTGATAATGGTTCTGGTGGGTTTTATGGAATTACAAATAATACTAATGGAGGTTTTTCGAACCTATCAACCTTGACAAATAATTTCCTTGGCATCATGGATTTGGATGACGAAGGCGTCAATGGAACTCCCGGTTTTGCTGCGCTCACTTTCAATACCATTGACATAAGCTCGGCATTAAATGGCGCCACCTTGTCGTTTTCCTATGAATTTTTTGAATTTGATATCGGTGATGATGCCTTTTACACGGTTACTATTGACGGAATTCCTCAAGCAGAAGTACAACTCATTAACGGTTTGAGCAATTTATCTTTGACTGGCTCCGTAAATCTGAGTATACCGTCCGGTTCTTTAAGTGTAGGGCTTAGCATTCGCATACGACAAGATGGAGTAGGGGATTTCGCTGGATTTGATAATTTCGCTTTGGTTCCTAATTGACATAAAAAAAGCCGCTATTAAAGCGGCTCTTTTCTGTATTTGTCAAATTAACTTATCCTTGTTTCTGAATTTCAACAGAATGTGGGTAAGGTATTTCGATTCCAGCCGCATCCAATGCATTCTTGGTTTTCTCCAAAATGGCAAAATACGTAGGCCAATAATGTTCCGTTTTCACAGAAGCTCTCACCGCAAAATCCACCGAACTATCTCCTAAACCAGAAACTTCAACAAGTGGCGCTGGTTCAGAGAGTATATTTTCTTGAGAATTTAACACACTCATTAGTACTTCCTTCGTTTGCTTGATGTCTGCATCATAACTCACGCCAATGGTATGAAAAACTCTTAAAACTCCTTCAGAACTAAAATTAGTTATATTTCCATTGGATAATACCCCATTAGGTATGATGACCAACTTATTCTCTTTGGTTACAATTTTAGTAGTAAAAATTTCGATTTCCTTCACCGCGCCTAGTTCGCCTTGTGCAGAAATAAGATCCCCAATTTTAAAAGGCTTGAAAATCATGATAAGCACTCCACCTGCAAAATTAGATAATGAACCCTGTAATGCCAATCCAACCGCCAATCCAGCAGCAGCCAAGATGGCAGCAAACGAGGTGGTTTCAATTCCTAAATGACCTAAGATAACTACAATTAAGAGCACTTTCAAACCCCATCCCACAAGGTTCTTAAGGAACCGTTGCAAGCTTTCATCATAGTTAGATTTGGACATTGCTTTGCCCAATACATTCTTCAATTTTTTGATAATCCAAGACCCAATAATCCATATAATAATGGCGCCAATTAGCTTAATACCATAGGCCGATCCTAGTTCTATTCCCTTGTCAATCCATTTTTGATAATCCATGCAATTTTATTTTAAATTTCATTGGTTCAAAGAAACGAAAGATTTCAAAAATCTCCACGAAGAGTGCCGATTAATTAGCAGCTAAATTGGTAGTTGAGCGAAAATAGTTTGTCATCATAGGGTCAATTTTCGCAATTGTTAGGTGCTATTTATTTTATTTTGAATATCTCTGTTTCATGTTTTGTGGTGTTGGCAGATTTGTTATATTTATTTTCATTTAAAAACCAATCGATATGAACGTTTGTTTTATCATGTATCCATGGGAAGAAATGGATGCTGAAAACGACTCCACCTTGGCAATGATACATGAATTTGCAAAGCGAGGCCACGGTATGGCTATCACCACACCTGCAAATCTAACCATCCGCGATAGTGTTGCTTTTGCTTTTTGTCGCTGTCTAAAAAGAGTTGATAAAATTTCTAACAACTTGAAATCGTTTCATGGGAAGTCCGAATTTTATGATGAAATGCTGCCTTTAGCAGGTTTTGATGTGATCATACTGCGTAGCAATCCGCCCTTAGACATGATCATGCTCAACTTCTTGGACAGTGTGAAGGACGATGTGTTTATTATGAACGACCTGGATGGAATCCGAAGAGCAAACAATAAGTTGTATACTGCCGTATTCGAGGATGACAAAAATGAAATCATTCCAAGAACTCATGTTACTAAAAATAAAGAATACCTTAAAAAAATAATCAAGGAAGGACCCGACCGAATGATTTTAAAACCGCTAAACGGTTTTGGAGGTTCTGGAGTGATTTTAATCGAAAAAAGAGCGATGTTGAGCATCAATTCGTTGCTCGATTTCTATATCGATAACCATGATGGCACTTCCAATTATGTAATTCTTCAAGACTACATCCCCGGTGCCGACCAAGGCGATGTGCGTATCCTAATGCTCAATGGTCAAGCCATTGGCGCCATGAGACGAGTTCCTGGAGCTGAAGACCATCGTTCCAACGTGAGTGCTGGAGGGTCGGTACAAAAGCATACGCTTACCAAGCAAGAAAAAGAACTGTGCAGACGCATTGGACCAAAACTAGTGAAGGATGGTCTTTACTTTGTGGGTATTGATGTGATAGGCGGTATGCTAGTGGAAGTAAATGTGATGTCCCCTGGAGGAATCACCTATATCAACAAGGTTTATAAAACAAGGGTGCAAGAGAAGATCATCGATTTTGTAGAAGACAAAGTACAAGAGCGCGTCACTGCCTTCGAACGAAGACAAAAACTTAGGAAGCACGTAAAAGATGCCTAATGCTTTGTTACTAACAAAAATTGACTGCAGCTATGTTGCGATTATCCACTTCAGAAATCATTCAAAAAATCAACAATGAAGAGCTTTTCGAGGCTGTTTCGGATGATTATTCCTATACACTGAAAATTGATTCCTATGTGCCTTACATATGCGGTGCGGTTCATAACGGGCATCAATTCAGAAAAGAGCTTTGGGAGCAATGCCTTCATTCTGAATACGACCGTTGGTTTGAGGAAGACCCATGTACCAAAGAGTTTGTAAAAACACATCCCATCGTGATTGCAGGCTGTGATAGCCGATTCGAATACGACCTCAATAGGGATCCAGACAACGCCATTTATGAGGATGCCTGGGGAAAGAAACTATGGAAAACACCCTTGTCGGCGGCACAGCACCAAAGAAGTTTATCCAAGCACCATCGATTTTACGAAGTCGTGCATGCGCTCATTTCTAAAATTGAAACTAAATTTGGCCAATGTATCGTATATGATATGCATAGCTACAATTGGCGTCGATGGGATCGGGAAGTTCCGGTCATCAATCTAGGAACGTCGAATATTGATAACGACCGATTTGGAACCTTGGTCGAAGACTGGCGTAAATCCTTGTCTGAGTTAGTGTTACCTTATAAAATTGAAAGCACTTCTAAAATCAATGATACCTTTCAAGGGAATGGATATTTCTTGAAATTTATTACTAAAAGCTTTAAAAATACCTTAGTTTTGGCTACCGAATTTAAGAAAATCTATTGTGACGAAATAGCACAAATAGTATATCCTGAAGTAGTGGCGGCCATCGAACAACAACTTCAGTTTAAAATAAAAGAACACGCCAACTCATTTTATGAGGCCCAAAAGAAATAGTCAAGAACATTTCCCGAGCTAGTTTGGAAATTCTGATGACAGCGTAGTACAGAAGAAAATTATATGATGTATCCAGAAGCCATAGTGGCGTCTTACCCCAATCTCATAAAGATTGATGACAACTTGAATAGACTGGTCAAAAAGATCGAACTGCTCAATTATATCAATCCCATTAACATTGAACAAGAGAAGCGAAATTTCTTTACTTCAAAATACAATGTGAATCCTAACTTTAAATACCGGCGTATCGATTTTGACGCGCATAAATTACAGCAAGAACTGTTTTCACATGATATTGACAGTATCAAAGATGAAGAGGCGCGGAATTTTTACCGAGACGTTATTTATGATTATTCGAGTTTAATTCAGTGTATTGAAACCATCGGAAAAGGATCAAAATTTTATTTTAATTCCCTAAAATCGTTTGGAACGCCTGCGGATAAAGAGGTTGAGAATGCGCGTTTTATATTGCATTTCAGCGACGAATATGACGAGGAGTTGTTTCCTGTTTTCAATGCAAAAGAAGCAGCCGACTATTTTTTAGAATTTACCAAGCGATTTGATTTCAAATTTAACCTGAAGTTTTCGACCAAGATTTCGGCGGCAGCCATGGTTCAGAATAATACACAAACACTGGTGTTGAAGAAGAATCATCGGTTTAGCACCAATCAATTAAAGGTATTGGCCAACCATGAAATTGGAGTGCATATGGTTACTACTTTTAATGGACTAAGTCAGTCGTTAAAAATATTCCATAATGGTTTTCCTACCAATGTGGAAACACAAGAAGGTCTTGCTGTCTTTAGTGAATATATGAGTGGTTGTTTGACGCTATACCGATTAAAAGAATTGTCCTACCGTGTACTGGCAGCGGATAGTCTCCGCAAAGGTTTTGACTTTTGTGGCACCTTCGATTTATTACACAACCAATACAAACTCAATAGAGAAGAGGCCTATTCAATTAGTCTAAGAGCGCACCGAGGAGGTGGTTTTACCAAGGATCATTTGTATTTAACTGGGCTTAAGAAAATATACGACTATTACCACGCTGGAGGGCATTTAGACCCCTTATTGACTGGCAAAGTGACTCTGGAATACGCTCCAATAATTAGCAAATGGCAAGCCGAAGGTCTCGCACAATCGATTACACATAAAAATGCTGCCTTCGATCAAAATAGCAATCAAAATACAAAACTGGAGTTTATTCTTCAAAATTTGAAGTAAAACGATGCACAAAGCTATTTGGTACTGTTATCTATTTCTTCTTTTAACCAGTACTAGCTTTGCTCAAGAAATCCTCGTCACAGACGAAAATAGCCATGAAGCATTTACAGAAGAACTCAAGTCTTCAAAGGACCTGAGGTACAAGGTGATACTAGAAAAATACGACACCTATATTGCTCAAAATCCAGATGATGTGAGCGTAAAAGTAAAGCGCTGCAAGTTTATTGGGAGTGCTTTTTATGACGAATATGAAGAGTATAATGTAAATTGGGAAGAGACAGAAAGCTGCGTATCTAAGTTATTCGAAACCTATCCAGAAGAACCCTCTGTCATTCTTTATAAACTGGCACAAAGCTATGGCGATGAATACAAAGCCATCATTGATAGTTCCATTGACTTGTATTATCAAAGTACCGAGGACTGGACCGACACAGAGCGCTCTTCACTATTCGAATTAGCCGCGTATCAATATTCAGAAACAAGCTATTCCAAAACCTTAGAGTACGCCGATAAAGCCGAGCGCTTTAATACAGACACTGATTTGTCCGTATTGACAGCTCAAACGTATATGGAGATGGGGAATTCGGAGAAAGCAAAAGAGGTATTGGACATTGGGCTCTATTATGATCGCGACGAATGGGTATTGAGTCAGAAGGCGGACTTACTGGTCAAATTAGGAGAGTTTGACAAGGCCATGACCGTTTATGATCGGATACGAGAAAAAGACTCAAGTTATGTTGATAATACCAGCATCTACAAGATTTTATTGGGAGAAGGAGAGATAGAAAAAGCCCGTACTTATTTGGTGAATGATACAGTCAATGAATGGAACAAAGAGGCTTCCCTTCAAAATTTATTAAACCATGATATTGATTATGGTTCGGCAGATGTCGCGATGGCTTCCTATATCAGGATGCAGGAGGAGAGTTATTATGAGGATTTCTTCGGAATGAAGCGAATACGCATCTTTTTAAAAGATCCCTTTGGAAGTTGGTCTGCGGTAGGTTTTACACATATTTGGTGGCTGGTGGCGCTCCTTTTGGTTTTGCTTTTAGTTCCATATGTATGGGTGCTACCTATCTATGGACTAAGCAAATATTTTAAATGGAACAATTCAACAACATCCTACTGGGGCCTAAAGCATTTTTGGCTGATTAGCTTTATCTACCTCATGGCGCAAGTCATGTTGAGCCTCCTATTTTACTATGATGAGTCCATGAATTATTTATTCGATGTGGGTAACTATAGTACCGAAGAGGACGAAATTATTTCACCCCTCGAAATGATTACCTTTTCCTCTTTCTTGTTAGTTAGCACCCTCTTATTTTTAAATAGGAAGCGCCTTAAATACATCTTCCGGTCTACTTGGAGCATCCCAAAAATAATGGGGATGAGCCTGTTATTCTTTTTCATGAACATCATTATAATCCGGCTACTTGGAAATGTTGTAGACCTTTCAGATATGACTACCTATGCACCTTTCTTAAGCATACGTCCCGAAATATTAGCACTGTTAAACGAAAAAGGGTTTTTTACAGCCTTTTTAATTGTTGCCGTTTTTGCTCCTTTTTATGAGGAAATAATTTTTAGAGGGATTATTTTGAATAGTACTTCGAAGCGGGTTGGTTTTATATCAGCTAACATAATACAAGCAAGCTTGTTTGGATTGATTCACTTTAACCTGGCACTTTTTCCCTTTTACTTCATTTTTGGTTTAGTCACTGGATATGTAGCAAAACGTACCAACGGACTAGTGACAGGAATGATATACCACGCAGTGAACAACGGAATTGCAGTTGTGGTCCTGTATTATGTATCGAAATATCTGATACAGTGAATGTAGCTTATAGGAACTTGGATTTTAGTTCAGGCGTTGGAATCATGCAACTTTCCTTTTTGCCAAACCATTTGTACCGGTTTTTTGCAACATAGTCGTACACCCAATTTCGGATGAAGTTTGGCACTATCATAAAAGCATACAATAGGGGATAGGCTCCCCCTAAATGACGGGCTACCTTTAAGGCGGCCGTCGATTTCACAAAGGCTTTCTCGCCGTCAATTAATATGATAGAGTCTGTCTTACTGGTATCTATACCGAACTTTTTGATCAATGCGGCACCTGTGGGTTCTTGAATGGCAGCAAAGCGAAAAAGATCTTTTTTATCATGCGCAATCACAAAGGTCACCGAACTGTTGCAGAGGTTGCAAACACCATCAAAAAGCAAGATTTTTTTATCAGTGGTCATTCAATTTATACTTTTTCCAATTCCTCCAACGCAACATCCGCAGTAAACATTCCATAGTTCACAATGGCCTTTTTCTTTTCGATTGTATCTATGGTTCCAACTGCTCTTCCATCTATCATTCTTACTTTGTCGCCAACTTTTAACAATACTTTCGGTTTGGGTGGCGGAGCTTTTTTTGTCACCTCTTTTTCCTGTTTCTTTTTCTTTCTAATGACAGCCACCTTCTTCTCCAGCTCTTGTTTTATTTCATGTTGCTGAACTTTCTCCTGCTTCTTCTTTTCTCTTGTTTTGGGGGTTGGTTTTTTACGCTTACTATTTTCGACCATTACTAACTTCAGTAATTCATCAAGCAGCTGTTTTTTACGTTTGTTATTGAGGTATTTTTCAGAGAGAACATCAAACTTCTTACCGAGGGCAATCAGCCGCTGGTTGGCATCAAATAGCTTTTGATAACTCTCAAGTTTTTGTTGTATGCGCACATTGGTCTCTTCCAAAAGCTTACTTTCTTCACGCGCCTTTTCTTCTTCGGTTTTTAAGGATTCTGAGGTTCTACGAAGCTTAGATCGTTCTTTTTGGAGGTTGGCGATGGTCTTATCAAAACGAACTTTTCCTCGCTCAATTTTCTTTTTGGACTTATTAATCAAGCTATAGGGAATGCCATTTTTCTGCGCCACTTCAAAAGTAAAAGAACTTCCAGCTTCCCCCAATTGCAATTTATAAATAGGTTCCAAACTCCTACTATCGAACAGCATATTGGCATTGGTTGCATGCGGTAACTCGTTAGCTAATAGCTTTAAATTGGAGTAGTGCGTCGTGATAATTCCAAAAGCCTCCCGTTCGTAAAACACCTCTAAAAATGTTTCTGCAAGCGCTCCACCCAATTCGGGGTCACTTCCTGTACCAAATTCATCGATCAGGAAGAGTGTGTTTTTATTGCACTTCTTGAGGAATTGATTCATTTTCTTTAAGCGGTAGCTATAAGTACTCAGATGGTTTTCAATAGACTGGTTGTCCCCAATATCGGTTAAGATGCGATCGAACAAACGAAACTCACTAAAAGGATCCACTGGAATCAACATACCGCTCTGAAGCATTACCTGTAATAAGCCTACGGTCTTTAAAGTGATACTTTTTCCTCCTGCATTCGGTCCCGAAATTACAATAATTCGATTTTCCTGATGTAGTTCAATGGTTTGTGGATAGGTCTTTTCCTTTCGTTTGTTGTTGGCCACCCTTAAAATAGGATGGTAGGCATCTTTTAAATACAGTCGGTTGATAACCGAATTCGATGCTTCCTGCTTCTCAGCATTCACCACAACCAGCGGCAGTACTCCTTGAATCTTATTCGCATATTTTGCTTTGGAATAGATCACGTCAATATCAATCAAATAGTTCTGATAGCTTTCAAGCAAGGCACTATAGGGTCGAATAAACTCGGTGAGCGCTTTTATGATCCTTTTGATCTCCTCCAATTCTTCGTACAATAGATTACTCAGCTCATTCGCAAATTCTAAAGTCTCCTGAGGCTCCATATACACTAAAATCCCAGTCTTTGACTGCCCAAGGACTGCACCTTTTATTTTTCTGCGATGCATGGATTTAACAGCTAACACCCGACGGTTATCGACTACAGTCTCTCGTATCTCATCCAAATAATCGGCTTGCGCATATCGTGTGAGCGCTTTGGTAAAAGAGGAATTTATCTGACCTTTCACAACGTTGAGTCGCTTGCGGATGGCCTGTAGTTCAATAGAAGCATCATCCTTTACATGTCCGTAGCGATCAATTTTGCTTTTAATTTCTTCGGAAATAACCGCCGTATAGCTCACCTTTGAGGCGAATTCCTGTAAATGGACATAGAACTCTTCAAATTTTTTGAAAAACAACAATAAGTCTTTTGTTGTTTCTGTTACAGAAAGAACTCGCCTGAAGCTAATCAACTCCAAGCTACTATTCTCTATTTCCAGTAATTGTAACTCTTTGGTAATCGATTCGAAACCGTGGTTCGGTATAGCGTTTTCACTTCCAAACGAAGCCATAAACTCCTTGGTGCGATGTAGCTCAGGAAGTATGGTCGCTGTATCCGGAAAAGGAACGATAGCGCTCACAGCATCCTTTCCTACTTCCGTAATGGCGTAATCTGAAATGTGCTCCAAGACTATGGGAAACTCAAGGTCTGTTAGGGTTTTTGAATCAATTCGTATCATGAGGCTACCACAGCGGCTTTACTAATAGTTGTATTTGGTTTCACGTGCAAAGGTGAAAACTCGTATTTTTATGATTGCAAAAATACGAATAATGCCCGTAAAAATAGAACCTTCTTGGGGTCACCAACTGCATGCTGAATTTGAACAACCCTATTATAGGGAACTAATTCAGTTTGTAACTGCAGAATATGCCGAGCATACCTGCTATCCTACTGCTAACCAAATATTTGCAGCTTTTGACCATACCCCCTTTGAAAAAGTGAAAGCGGTGATTTTAGGTCAGGATCCTTATCACGGACCCAATCAAGCCAATGGTTTGTGTTTTTCGGTGAACGATGGTATTCCCGTTCCGCCATCACTTCAGAATATATTCAAAGAAATAAATGTAGATGTTGGTCATGCACCGCCGGCCGCCGGAAACTTAAAACGTTGGGCAGATCAAGGTGTGTTATTGTTAAATGCAACGTTAACGGTGAGAGCTCACGAAGCGGGAAGTCATCAACGAAAAGGATGGGAGCGTTTTACGAGTGCTGTCATTACCAAGCTTTCTGAGGAGCGAGAAGGAATTGTATTTATGTTGTGGGGAGGATATGCCAAGAAAAAAGGCGCAGGTATTGATGGGGCAAAGCATTTGGTACTCACCAGCGGACATCCGTCACCATTAAGCGCCAATAGAGGCTATTGGTTTGGAAACCAGCATTTCAGTAAAGCAAATGACTATTTAATTGAGCAACAAAAAAGTGCTATTAATTGGTAAGTAAGAATAGACGAGGAGGGCTATTCTTCATTTGGTGATTCCTCAGTAGCATCATTACAACTGAACTGAAGTAGCAGGAAGTTTGCCACCAATAATGCACCCAAAACTATCAAAAAAGTGGTCATAATTATATTGTTATGCCTATAAGAGGTCCAACAAATAAAAAGGTTGCGTAAAAATTTAAAAAAAAGTTGCACCTATACAAAATGATACAGTAGTGCAGGTATCGGCGCCTTTTCATCTATTAACTCGAGCTGTAAAAGTGTATTCTGTACTTTTTGAACTTCCTTCTCTGAAAGGTTCTCTTGAGACCAAGCAGTTAACGAAAGCCATTGCCGCACGTCTTCTATTTTTTGCCCATAGCGAGTGGATATCATTTCATCGATCCCTTCCATGTGCTTAAAAGCCACGGTTGTTTTATTGATGGTGTCCAGTATATTTCTAACCGCCTCTTCTTCATGCTCCAGTACTTCATTGCGCACGGCAATAACAAAACAGGGCCATGG